>Ga0256835_1001030_pt1 | contig 17732 bp, 16 predicted proteins | sample PIR30metaG_FD_185972 | JGI IMG/M metagenome (GOLD analysis project Ga0256835, IMG submission 185972) | Hydrothermal vent microbial communities from East Pacific Rise, Pacific Ocean - PIR-30 | ecosystem: Environmental > Aquatic > Marine > Hydrothermal vents | place: Pacific Ocean: East Pacific...
AAATAAGAAAGATCTTAGATATCGCGGTGAGAATACTAGCTATTGAAAGTGATGACCTTTCTTCTGTATTTTACAACAAATATTAGGTGGTAATATAGCGAATATAATATAGTGAATGCGGACCTTGTTTAAGTCATATTTCAAAGTTATCAATAGTAAGGCACAACTATAAAAGAGTGTTCGTATCGGCTTTAATTTCATCCCCCACCTTGTAGAAGGGGACTTCACGCCGATAAAGTGAAATTATCAATTCTCGCTTTTTTCGACTACTAGTTTTTCTAAAACATAAGTAGTTTCGATGTTCTGAACAAAAAAGTTCCATTCCGTTATTATATCTAGTTGTGGTGAAAACCAAAATACATGCTTTTTTGCAGGAAATGGTGATTGAGTAAAAATCTCAATTAAATATTTTTCTTCTAACGTTTTTGTTAGTTTTCCTTGTCTTGTCTCGTCTAATTTAGAAAGTCTACCATCAAGTCTCACCGGTGTTGAAGGATGAATGTTGTTAGAACCTGTTGATAGCCATATTGTTGGGCGTACAAATTGTTCTAATCCTTCATGTTTTAACATAGTAACAAAATGATTTCTAATAGAAAGAAATGTCGAAGTAACTATGTATGGGCAATCTATGGGGAAACTTAATGGGTCATCTTCTTTACCTGACCATGTATAAAACAAATTTTTTCCAACTCTAAAATATGTTCCTTGTTTTTTCCCTTCTCTAACAACTATTAATCTTCCGCCAATCGGATTTCCTTGCCATGATGACAGGAACAAAAGCTCTGCTTCCATTTTTGGTTTAGTCTCTTTCACTAGTTTTGCTTTTGTAGTTGTCCCTTCTGAATCTTGATGAATAACAAATTGTTCTTTCACGTTATGATAGGATCCATTCTTAAAATGGCGATATTCTCCGCTAATTTTTCTTCGAAATATATCCTTCATTTAGCCCAATTACCGATTGTTTAGATTGTTTTAATTATTTTCGAGTAAATGTTTTGGTATAATGTCCATCATTTTTTTTATTTTATCAAAGAGGTTTTTAATGCGTAAAAAAACAATAATTTAAATGTCTGAAAAAGAACTTCGTTGTCCAGCGTGTAATGCAGTTATTCCAAAAGGAGCAAAAGAGTGTCCTGCTTGTGGTAGAATGATAATCTCGGAAAATGATACATACTTAGATGTTATTGACCGCCTCGAAAAAAGACCCGTTAAAAAAGAGAATCGTGTAAAAAAAGTTGTTCCACCAGAACATCGTATAGCAGGTCTCGCAATAGGTTTTCACGGCTTTTTGCTATTAGTTAGTTTCGGTGTTTTAATGGGTGTAGACCCCGTTTTAGGTATTTATTCCTTAATTTTTGGAGCTGCCTCTTTATGGGCGGGAGTAGCAACGTTTATCGGACATCCTAAAGGTCCAATTGCAACAGTTATATTAGGCATTTTTGCAATTTTCAGTCCAAATACGTGGTTGTTACCTATATTACTTGGTAGCATTGCTATTGCTGGTATAACTGTACCTTGGTTGTTTAACGTTATGAGCCGGAGAAAGGTGTGAATAATTGGTTCAGAAAAAATGGAAATCTTATCTAATTGCGATTGGTGCGAATATACTAGTAATGAGCATCATTTTTATTTTAATTATATCTGTCTTGCCGGTTATTAATAGTAAAACAACCATTGAAGAAACTAAAATCATAGTTGATGATAACATTTCATTACCTTTCTGGACGGTGTCAGTATCTAATATAGATTACTACCTCTATGAGCAAGTAAACGCGGGTTACAGAATTCCTGGCACACAAGACATAGAAAAAGTTAGATCATTTATCAAAAAAGAGGCATCACCATTTCCAGTAGTTTTTCAAAACTTTACTTATCATGGTGTAAACGTTTCGAACCTCATTGTAAGGATTACTCCTCCTAATATTAATAATTATCAACAAATAATTCTTGGTGCTCATTACGATACTAGAGCTCAAGCAACTTCTGAACCATCAACTCGCCCGGTCCCCGGTGCGAATGACGGTGCTTCCGGCGTAGCAGGACTTTTATCAATTATTAATTGGTTAAAACAAGAAACCCGGTGGAAAATGCTAAATACCTCCTTAGTATTTGTTTTTTTTGACGCAGAAGATCAAGGAGGACTAAATAACTGGGAATGGATTGTGGGCTCAACTTATTACGCGTCTAACATGAATCAAACAGAAATAGAAAGAACTAAGGCTTTTATATTATTAGACATGATTGGAGATATTTACTTAAATCTCAAACAAGAACGCTTTAGTACAATTTATTTAAATCAAGAATTTTGGATAATCGCTCGACTTCTCGGTTTTTCACAGTTTTTTACAAATCAAGATGGTTATTGGCTAATTGATGATCATAGACCTTTTTTAGATATTGGGATTCCTAGTATTGATCTCATAGATTTTGATTATTCTGAATGGCATAAAACTACGGATGATTTAAGTCATGTCTCATCTGCTTCGATTGCTATTGTGTCAGATGTAGTATTATATTGGCTATCCTTAAAAGCAAATTTCACTAATTATTTAATCACAATGGAAAGTAATATGCAAACATTAGCTTCCGTGAATTATACTTTATCTTCACAAGGTGCTTCATTAAGAATATTTGATTCAGAGCTACTTTTTTGTAAGAAATACTCTAAAGGATAGCCTTTTCTTTTATAGATCCTCTTAGATGAGTTTACCCTAATCCTCCTCAATATGCTCAAATAAGCAATATGGAATTGTCACTTCTCATCTTCTTTCTGCTTTCCAGAAGGAAACTTCTTCCCGTCGATAAAGTTAAAAATTTAAAAAAGTGGAAACAACCTATTACAAGACTAATATATAGTCAAAAGTTATTTTTTAACAATGGACTTTGAATGGTCACGTGACGACATAGAAAATGCTAGAAATCGTACAGATCCCGACTTGAATGATGAGCAAATAATCCAAATTCTAAATGAAGCTGTAAAACGTTCTGGCCAAAGATCAGGCATTCTTTTTAATCGAGCAGTCGTCCGTGTTTTTGAGGAGTATAGAGACCAGGGACTTTTGCAAGAAAAACAGAAAGAAAGAATGAAAAAATATCAAGTACGTTATGAAGAAAAAAGTACTGGCCTTGTTGATAAATTAAGAATCTCGATGGAAGACCTACTTGAAATAATTGATGAATTTGGCTTAGGAATAAGTAAAGACGAATTATTAGAAAACGAGAATGAGATTATTTCAGTAATTGAGCAAGCTTTAGTGTCATTAGAACGTCCATTTACTTCTTCAGGTTCCGTCTCCATAATTGCAAAAAGAAAAATTTCTCAAGAATTAGAAGAATGGAAAAGAAAAAGAGAAAGAGAAAAGAATATATGGATGCATCAACAACAATATCAAGTACGTTATGATAATTTCTCTTCTTTTTCTTCTCCATCACCTTCGAAATCTTCTTCTCCTTCAAGTAGTATACCAATTAAACCTAAAGAACAACCAGAGGTACCTTCTGTTCCTAATACTCCTGAAATGCCAAAAATGGTTTCTCCTCCAAATGCCAAGAAACCGGAAAGCTACGTCCAGCAACGTTCGATGATGGGTGAAAACAGAATACTCGATCAGCTAAAATTTTCAAGGTTAGAAAATATTTCTCTACCTAGTAGTGTATCTAAATTCCATTTAGAAGCGTGTTATGATAATCCTCCAAGTAACGAAATGTTAGATAACTTTGATGTTATAGTAGAATTTCTTAATTTTTTGGATGAAGGAGTTAGAATTATTCCTCGAGAAAATGATAATGAAAACGACTATTTTGTTATGTTAGGAACAGGCTCTATTCGTTTCTTTAGAAAAGAGGGAAAACAAGTAATTGAGCCTCAAGAACAAAAACTTAATTTATTAATTTTTAATCCTGAAGATGTAAGTACGGGTTGTGAAATGGAGTTATTCTCAGGAACTAAAAATCTTGTTTTAGATATGGTCTATTCCCGTTTCAGCTCGTTTTTTGAGAAGGATAATACAGCGTTAGAAATCGCTTTGAAAACAATAATCGAGAAGAGAGGTTCACAAGCGTTAGGATTGACTAGTGGGCTTGGTATACAAGAAGCGTTTAATGAGCTAATCGCTAAAAAATCTACTAAAGAACTGGTAGGGGTAATAGAAGAGCATTCTGACTTAATCGGTCCAGAAATAGCTCGTCAAGCAATAAAAGAATTAACTAGTTTATCTGAAAAAATAGCGGTATATCCTTTAGAACATGGTAAAGATGGAATAGAATTACTAGCATTACTAGACTTTCTTAACAGATATGGCCCAGAATCAAGATATTCTAGCAAATTAAGACGCTTGACTTTAAGTTTTACCCATAAACAGAAAGAAATGTTCAATACCTTAGGAGAAGAGACCATTAAAAGACTAAGAAAAGCAATTAGTGATGAAGGAGTCGCTTCTGTTGGTGAAATAGGAAAAATTGGTGTTCTATTTATTGACAAGTCAAATCCATATCCTTTTTTAATAACAGTGTCTTCCAAAGAGCTTAGCTACAGTGTGACATCTCCATTCAAAGAATCTCCTGTTTTAGATGAATTTCCAATAGATACACTAATACGGATTCTAATTAACTTAGTTTCTGTTTCTCATTCAACGCTTAAATCTTTATTTGAGCCATTGAAAATTAGAAACCCATTACTTAAAGCGTTAAGAAAGCTAAAAGAAAAAGATGATCCCTTTCTGGCAAATATCCGTTCAATAGATGACTATTTAACCATCCCATTAACGGTCTATTACTATGTTTATAAGAAGCTAATTAAAGACTCTTCATTAGCAAATCTTGAGAAAGAAGATATTGACAATTGGCGACCACAATTCGAAAAAAGACTTTGTTATTATCTATTATATGCATTAATTGAACAAAACAGAGAAAGAACAAAAATTTTCATTAAACCTGCAGATCCTATGAAAAAACAGTTCCCACTGTTTAGTAATTTAGACGCCTTTTTGGCAAATCCAGCTAATTTAGAATCAAAAATAGAACAAATGTGGGAATGGGTACATAAAAACATGTAATAAAAATTAAGGTCATTAATTATTCGTGAACTACCCCTTGCTTTTGCGAGGTGCTTCCTGCTTCACAGAGGAGACTCTCTCCACAGGCGCTACGGGCCGTCTCAGCCCTGCAAGAAAAACATATACAAAAAAACATATGATGTTCGGCTTTCATCCCCTCCCTTTCGGAAGGGAGAGGATTTCCCGCAGAGAAAGTTAAAGGAAATAATATAGTCTCCGTTTGCTTCCTAACAATATAGTGTACTTGAATACTCTATCTCTTCTTTTTTCTTCTTGTTTAACTCAAAAAGTAAATGATAGTATAGTAAACATAGTATGCGGAATGTGAGATTTGTTTATACCATAATTTAATTTATAATTAATACATGACTTGTTGTATCAATTATCTCTATACAATTTATTAATTCTATCTCCTTTCATCCCCTATCATCTCCTAAAGAAAGAAGAAGATTCCCGCCAATAGAATTAAATTTTTTGTTTTGACGATGTTTTTAGTTTTTTATTTCCTGTGGTGTTTACGAACTTAACAGATTACTTACGCCCATGTACGCGACTTCAACTATTTCGTCTCCTGCTTTTTCTACAACTGCTAAGTGCCCGTTGATCTCTGTTTCTTCTGACGTCGTGCTGTCTGCATCGGAGAATTTCAAAGTTACCATGTCCATTGCTTCTACATACTCAAAACTTATTGGATCTTTGTCGAGTCCTAAATGTTGTTTTACGTCGTTAATTATCTTTTCTTTAATTGAGGCATCTAGTTCAGCCATTTTCTATACACACCTTACCTTAAATTTCAAGTACTCTGTGTAATTTAGTTACTAAATTATTAATATAGTTTAGTCTGTAAACCATCCCTCTCTTCCCTGGGTTTTTGTTTATTGATAAAATTTGCCCCGAAAACGTCATCATTTTTTTTCTCCTTCTTGTTTTTTAATTTGTTATTGTTTTCTATTAACGAAAATCCATGCTTTTTTCTCATGCCTGTTTCTTTATTGTCTGGAAGGAGCTTTTTTTCCTGCTTGGTCTTGGTAATGTTAAATTTATTGTTAATAAGGTATAAGTCATTTACCTTATCATTACCCTAATTTGATTTAGACGATATAAACTCTTTCTAAGGTAAATGTCTATTAAATCATTGTTTTATTATGATCTTATAATAATTTTCATGATTTTTTATTGACTTGTAGTATTGTAATACTATACTTACTTCTGATTTAATAAATATTTATCCAAGGAAAATGATTTTCTTTAGGGAATATGGCTAATCTTTTGTTTTTAGGTGTGACTTTGTCTGTGATTGTTGCTGGTTTAAAATCTAAGAATATGTCACCAACCACATCTAAAGCAATATTCAAACTTTTAATTACTTCTCCTATTGTCTTTTGTTTTTCTATTGAAATCCATGTTGTCCCTTTCCCTGGTTCTTTTTTTTCTGCTTTTTTTATGAGCTTACCAAATAACACAATTTTTAACATCACTTTTCTTAAGTAATAAAATCATAAAAAATTATGTTGAAATTATTTTAGGTTATTTACTTTTTCTAATGTTTTTTATTGTTTTTCCGTTTTTAATTAGACATTTTTATTTCTTTTTTCAAGGATATTTTTATTGTTTATTTCTTAGACCATTTTTTTTGGGCTAAACCTTTAAAGGAAGTCAACCAATCAAAGACTGGTGAAAGGTACTCATGCAAGGTACCCTTGATGCGTTTATTGAGGAAATAGATCAAGTGCAAGGGATTCTTTACTCTGCATATCGGGAATTGCTATTTGGAACTTCTGAAGGCGAGAAAAAATTAGAAGACATTCACAGAGCAGCTCACACATTAGCCAGTTCTTCAGCCACGGTAGGTTTAAAAAATACTAGTATGTTAATGAAGCAATTGGAAGCGTTAACATCAACTTATAAGAATATTCATGAATTACCTAGTTTTCATGCTTTAATAAATGAGGTAATGGGATATTTACAGAAATTAAGGGCGAACCTAGTTGCAGGTGAGTCTGAAGATGGCTTAGATGTGAAGTCTTTAATGGGTGGCATTGCTTTCATTGCTAAAATTGCACCAACCATGGCTAGGCGATACAAAATCCATGTATTATTCGAAGAGAGCTATGAATTAAAGAATATCCGTGCTTTCATGGTTTTGAAGGACTTAAGAGATCACGTGGAATTTGTTAAATTAAATCCGGACATAACTAAAAACCAAAAAGCTAATCTTAACAAAGGCCTGGAAATGGAAATTGTTACCAACAAGTCTCCAAAAGAGTTGCATGATATTATATCTAGTGTGTTAGAAGTCGTTGGTGTAAAGATCTTTTTGGAGATGAAAAAAGTCCCAGCTACTTATTTCCGTGGTGTTTTTGCGTTATCCGATCAAGATATAAGAGTTACCGAGTTCGTAACTTAAAGTTTTTTATCATCTTTTTCATGTTTTTTTATTTACGAAAATCGTTCGTAAGAGGAATTGATTTAAGCATTCAAGTAGAATCGCATTTTGATATTGATGAACCCCTTAGAACATCTTAAGGTTATTGTTGTCGATGACTCTAATTTTATTCGCCGTGTGATTGAATCCTATCTTGTTCAAGGGGGTATTAAACAGATCAAGTCAGCCAGTTCTGCGGAAGAATTACTAACTATTTTAAATAGTGGTTTTGTTCCAGATGTGGTATTATTAGACCTTATTCTTCCTGACAAGGACGGGCTGGAGATAATGGCTTACATTCAGTCTGCATATCCCCGTACGAAAATCGTTATCTTGTCTGGCCTTGGTGAAGACAGCGTGATTCTAGCGGCGCTAAGAAAAGGCGCAAAAGACTTCATTCACAAGCCAGTTAAAAAGGAAAGTTTGTTGGCGCTCATAAATAGGATTGCAAACGAGCTTTACGGTGAAGAACAAAAAACAGTTGCATCAAGTCGTTTTTCCCCTTTTGACGAATTCTTAGAAGAAATAATGAAGCATGCTTCTGGAGATTTGTCTCCCTTAGTTAAGAAGGCATTAGAAGAATACTTGTCTGGTCTGAAAAATAATGGCATTATTCAGGACTATGAATTTGTGGGGGGAATGAAGTTTATAGTATATTGGAATGAAAATGTTAATCCTCGAGAAATTGTTAAAGACAACAAGTTAGTTGGTCTTTATGACAATCTTTCCAAGCATTTAGGTGAGGAATTAGCAGAAGGGTTGTTGAGAGATGCGATTCAGACCTTTTCTTTGAAAAATAACGTCGAAGACACGGACTTCATAAAACAATTATTTGTTTCTGAAGGTTTAGAAGGACAAAAATGGATCGAAAAAGCAAAAAATTTGACAACTAGACTTTCCCCCAGGGCAGAAGCAACTCTTGACCTAAGTAAAATATTGGTTGGTGTTTTTGAACTTACTGATATGGGCCCAGAATTACAAATAACAATTAATCCAGAATTGCTTCCATATACTGTTGTCTTTAAGTCCGGGATGTTCTATTTTTCCATTATGGGTCAAGGAGAGACATATACTACTGGCGTATTCGGACCGTTTCCCGTTGCTGAAGTGAAAAATTGGAATGCAATTGTTTATGGAACTATGGCGATAAATCCCCAATTCAAAGACCCAAGAATGCATGGAAACACCTATCTGATGATTGCGATATTTTATCCAGTAGAATATAATCACTTCTTTTCAGATAGAGAGGCAATTAAACATGTGTTTGAAAGAAACTTGGGTCAAGCCCCTACTCAGCAAGAATGGAGACAAGAAGTGATAGAAAAAATAATGAAAGAAATAGCTGAATTAAAACAATAAATATGATGAAAACAAACTATGGATAAACAACGTTTCAACTTCCTGAATTTCAGATATAAGTTTCTCACAAAATATTTCCAAAGGTGATGTCTTGCCCACAAAAAGCGAACAATTAGACTCCACAGATAAAGAAATCATTAAAATTCTTAAACAAAACGCACGTTTAAAAAATACTGAAATAGCAAGAATGCTTGGCCTAACTGAAGGAGCTATCAGAAAAAGGATTAAGCGTCTTGAAGAAAAAGGGATAATTAAAAAATATACTATAGAAGTAAATGAGACTGCAAAGGGTATTAATGCTTTAATCTTTATTTACTTGAAAGAAGGAGCAAATCCTGATAAAATCTTAGAAAAGATTATGGACATGAATGATATTTCTGAAGGATGGGAGGTCACAGGAGAAACTGACTTAGTAGTTACTCTATCAACCGATGCCCCTGAGGAAATGCAACCCATAATTGCTAGGATCCGTGAAATAAAAGGGGTTGAACGGACAGTTACTCATGTGATTTTAAAACATGTAGTAAAAACAAGGGCAACCAAAGAATGATTTAAAGCTCTTTTTTTTAAGATTTTTTTGTGAAACTTGCCTCCCTTTTAGAACGAAGAATTGGAATAAAATATTATTGGGACGATCAACCAGGAACTAAAGGTATTTTAAAGAAATACCCCGAAGACTTTGTAGTCCAAGAACTAATAACTAAAGAACTTGTGGCTCCTTTAGACCCCCTCGAAAAAATAGAGCTTCCAGGGAGGCCTGGGCTTTTTGTACATGCTATAATACGAAAAAGACTAGTTGATCATTTTACTATGGAACGTGCAGTAGAAAAATACTTTAAAATTGGAAATAAGGACATAGGATTAGCTGGAATTAAGGATACTGTAGCAGTAACTTCTCAGAGAATTAGTCTTTGGCTTCCTAATAAACCATTACCTAAAGAACCAATCGAATTATTAGGAGGAATAATCACTATTTTTGGATGGCAAAGAAAAATTGACCAAGTATACATTGGGGACTTACTTGGTAATCGCTTTAAAATCACTGTTAGAGACCCTGAAACGATCCCAGAAAATTTGTTAGATCGCTTGTCAACTCCTAAGCCAAATTATTATGGCATCCAGCGTTTCGGTGAAAAACGCCCTATTTCTCACTTGGTGGGTTTAGCTTTAATAAAAGGTAATTATGAAGAGGCAGTAAGAATTTTCATAGGAGACACGACTGGGACCGAAGAGGAAGAAATTAAAAAGATAAGAGAAATGTATTTGAATGGCACCGCATCTCCAAGAGAAATTGCAGATTTATTACCTAATAAACGCATATTAGAAAAAAAAGTGCTTTACTTTTTGGACAACCATCCTAACGATTTTTTAGGGGCATTAAAACAGTTGCCTGAACGCTTGTTACATCTTCAAGTATATGCTTTTCAGTCTTTTATTTTCAATCAGTATCTGTCTATTCGAATGGAAAATGACCCTTTTAAACCAATACCCGGTGAAACAAGAGGAGAAGAAACAGGAATGGTATTAGCACCAATACCTGGTGGTAAGAAAAATATTCACGGAGAAGCAAGAAAGATATATCAAGAAATTCTTTCCCAATATGGCTTAGATATAAAAGATATCAATCCCCCCCCCGAAACTAAAATATTTATCCGCCGTATTTTTAGAGATTTATTTCTTATTCCTCGTAAGAGTCATGTGTCTTTTTCTGATGACAAAAATTATTATGTGATCCGTTTTGACTTGAGAAAAGGACAATATGCAACTAGTGTTCTTAGAGAAATTATGAAATCGGAGTATGTAATCTAATTCTTTGTTTTTATTTACTTAATTTATTTTTTCTAATTGTTTTTTTCTGTTCAATCATGGGAAACAAAGAAATAGTAGTTCTGATAAGTTATTGATGCCGAAACAAAAAAGAATTAAAAAGAGTGATCACAAACGTATAATCGCAGTAGCTTCGATGATATGTGCCCCGATAAAAAAAGGTGAAAAATTTGGCTGTAAAAGTAGAAAGAACATTCGTCTTTAAGATCGTACTGATTGGAGATGGTGCAGTAGGTAAGACCAGCATTCGGAAAAGATACATGGGGCAAGGATTCAAATCCGAATATCTAAACACCGTGGGAGCTGACTTCGCCTACTACAGCGAAAAAGTAGGCGACACTCTGTACAAATACGCCATTTGGGACTTAGCTGGTCAACCAAAATTTACTAACGTTAGACCACTATTCTATCAAGGCGCTTTCGGGGCTCTGGTTGTTTTTGACGTCTCTAGGCCAGAAACACTGAAGAATCTTGATTTTTGGATTAACGAATTAGTTAAAAACACCAGAACCGAAGGAGTTCCAATGATTATTGTCGCCAACAAAATGGATCTTTACGAGGAAGGAAAATCTGTTTCTAGAGAAGAGGCTATGAAATACGTAGAAAAATTAAGAGAACGGTTTGGTGATGAGTTCCAAATTGGCTATATAGAAACGAGTGCTAAAACAGGAATGAATATTAAAGAAGCATTCTCAATGTTGAGAGACTACATTGTTGAATGGCAAGACAAGATTTCTAGCTTCTAATAAACGAGATTAAAAGTATTTATTGAATTAATTGTTTTACAATGAAAAAACTATATACTTGTTTTATCATTAATTATTTGGAAGAGAGGTTGTATTTATGATGGAAAGAGTCCGTCCTTGGCTCGGGAACCTGGCTACGCCTTTTGCGAAAGTGCTGATCAAATTGAAAATAAGCCCAAATCATATCACAATAACAGGTTTCGTTTTCTCATTATTAGCTGGATATTTCTATATGACCCACCATTATGGCTGGGGTGGATTATTTGTCATACTGGCTGGAGCCATGGATGGGCTAGATGGCGCAGTAGCTAGAATGACAAAAAAAGCATCTAAAAAAGGTGCATTCTTAGACAGTGTTGTGGATCGATTGGGTGAAGTAGCAATATTCGCAGGTATTGTAGTCAGTTTCACGAATATATGGTATCAATACATTGGAATTATTGCATTATCCATGAATCTACTTATTTCCTATTTACGTGCCCGTGGGGAAAGTTTAGGCGTAGACCTTCGAGGTATTGGCATAATGGAAAGAGGAGACCGCATGCTATTCGTAGTAGCCATGAGTATTGTCGGTTATTTATGGCCTAGTCATGAAACCGGTTTCGCTTTTATGTTGGTACTGTACTTACTTTTAGTAGTTATAACAGTATTTCAAAGATTTACCAAAGTTTATGGCGTCTTAGAGGAAGAAATAACTGTTATGGATCCCGAAAAAGAAGAATTAATTTTAGAGACAGAGACATAAAAATAAATTAATTATCATTAATAAAATCACTTCTTTTTTTAACTTAATCTTTTGAATCTTCCGTATTTGTTTGTTTATTTAATTTTAATTATAATAAAATAATTATTAGACGGACTTAGAATATTTCTGTTTATTATGTTTTAATAAAGCTCTTTTTCCATGATATGGAATGGCTTTCCATAATACATAAAATAAAGGAGAAGACGAAAATAGTGTAGGCAAAAATCCCATTAATCTATGATACACAGGTCAAAATCGTTTAATGAAATATCTTTGAAGAAAGGGTTTACCATGGTAACTGAAACGCTGAAATCAGTAGATGAATTAATTCGTAAAGGTAGAGGAGACCTTGCTATCAAATTACTTCAAGACATTTTGACGCAGAAAGATTTAACTTCAGACCAAAGAACACGAGTGTTATCTAAACTAGGGGAAGCTTTGTTATTGTTTGGTTTATCTAAGGAAGGAGAAGAAATCCTAAAACCCCTTATTTTTTCAAAGCAGACTTATCATAATATTGAAAAAAAAGTATATTTCTTAGAAGCAATCCATGAACTAATTGATTTGTGGTTCTACTTGATGGATATTGAGAACTTAGAAAAATACAAGGAATTTTTAATTGAGTTTTCTAAAAAAAATGATAGCGAAATTATAAAAGGTCTTCAATTTGAAATTGAAGCTATTCTGAATAATTTGAAAGGAAAATTTAACAAGGCTTTAAACAACTATTTAAGAGCAAAAACAATTTTTGAGAAACATTCTTTAAACTATATTGCTGCTTGTATTCTTGAAAAGGCTTCAAGAATTGATATATTAACAAATCAAAATAGTATTGCCTACGAATTAATTGAAGAAGTGTTTTCTTTGCTCCCAGAAGATGTTGCTTTATTTAGGAGATCAAGATTTCTATCAACGAAAGCATTGATAGAAATTAAAAATGGTAAGCAAAAAGAGGCTTGTTCTGATTTAAAACAAGCTTTTTATTATATATCCCGCGGATTTGGTAATTCTCAGTCATACGTAGATGTCTATTGTGTAGCAGCGGAATATGCGTTAGTTAGGGGAAAAGCGTATCAAGCACAGGTTTACTTAGAGCTCGCGTTAGGAGAGATTCAAGGTATTAAAAGTATTATCCAGCATATTTATCTTTTAAATCTTCAACTAGCAGTATACTATGAATTAAGAAAGCTAGAAGAGAGCTTAGAGCTATTTTTCAAGCATGAGAAATATTTGTCTCAAATAATTGCTTATCCCTTTTTTGTAACACAAATTATTGTTTATACATCGTTAGCTGCCGTGGAACTTGGAAAATTTGAGGTTTTAGAACAGATTAAGCAATCTATCGAAAACAAGATTTTCAAAGATTCTTTTTCTAGTTTTATCGAACCACTGATCTCCGCTATGGAGGCATATTCCAAAAATAATTGGCAAGTTGCTGAAAAAAACTTACTTCAAGTAATACAAATGGTCAATGACTTTAGGATGTTTAATCTTAAGTTAGTGGCTTATTATTATCTGGGACAGCTTTACCTTAAAATGGCTCTTCATAATAATGACTATAAAAAAGCAGAAAATGCTCTTCGCGTTGCTGAGAACATGGAAGAAATAGTGAATCTAACGGGTTATTCTCAGTATCGTCTAAAAGGGCTATTAATAAAAGCATTAGCATTAGTCGTTTTGGAAAGACAAGAAGAAGCGTCTCTTATCTTTGAGTCATTAGGATCTGAAATAGAAAATAGCGAACTTGTAACTGACATTCAATTATATCATGAATATATTGCTTTAGCAAGGGAGGAAGAAAGTAAGGAATATACCGAGGAAGATACTTATTTCTTCATAATTAAAAACTTAATTGAGACCGGTGCGAGTGATGAAGAATTAATTGAAGTCATTACCTCCACAATTCCTGATGAAATCGTTGAACACATAAAAGAGCGTGTTTTAAAGGAATTCCCTGAAGCAAAAAAGTTTTTTGAATGATTTGTCTATTATTAACGCTTAACTTTCCGCTTTTCGATTTATTTAAATCTATTGGCATGAAGCATGAAGAATTGTGAAAGCGGGGGGTATCTCACTATTTTTCGCAATCATGATGATTATCATGATGATGTTTTCCGTGCTCATGGCTTTTTAGTTCTTCTGCAGCCTGTATCTCTATCCATTCATATGGATTTTCGAGTAACTCTTTTATAGTGCTAAGTTCTTTTTTGGGTTTAACTACTTTGATTCCTAATTCATTGAATCTTTGAAAAGCTTTTTCGCCCATTGCTTCTACCAAAACCATTTCTACACCATGATTTGCTAAGAAATCTGGTGGGCTCATTATACCGCCAAAGTGGTCTGAAGCATTTTCAATAATCTCGAAAGTTTTGTTGTCAATGTCTAATAATGCATAGTGCTCAGCTCTACCAAAGTGCCCAAAAAGAACAGATTCTTCTATGGGCTCTTTTACTAGCACGGGTACTGCTATTTTCATATTTATCAAATTGTTTGAAAAAGGCCTCATTTTTATAACTAATTAAAGTAAAGACGTAATAAATCATTTTAACTGAAATTACTTGATCTTAATTCCTAACTTAATTCTTAACTTAAAAAACATGAGTTAGTAAGTAAAGTTAATTAAGTCTTGAAAAAATGGTTCGTTGGGCAATATGCTTCTCTCAATGGTACTGAAATATTTCATTTATAATCATAAACGCACTTTCCAAGCAATCCTAGTCGTTTCTGTCGGTACTATGTTATTCGTAGCGAGCGTTGGAATAATGAATGGTTTTTCTACGCAGACAGAATTATTAGGGGCATTAATCCCCTCCTCACCGGAAATTACTATTAAACCTTCTATGGGTGAAGTTATTACTGATCAACAGGTTCAAGAAATAGATCATTTCTTAGTAAAATATGAGTTATCACATGTTAAAATATTAAAAATGAATATAAGTACCGTAACTGTCTTGTCTGTAAATGGGAAATTATTCTGTAAATTAATATTGATTGATACGTCCCTATTCGACGAATATTTTGGTTTAAATTATCCTAACGGTACTTCTGTAGTTGCAGTAGGAAAATCATTAGCTTCATTTATGGGTATCACATCAGGCGATCTAATTAGTTTTTATTCTGATACTGGTGTATCCTATGAATTTAAGCAAGTAAATAATATTTTGAGAAATCCTTCATGGGTTTTAAACTATCTTTTTTATGCTTATAATTTTACTATGCCAGGGAAAGAATATTCTTTTAACCAAATTAAATTGAAATTTGCATCTTCGAAAGAAGCAGGTAAATATGCTTCTTTAATGACCGAGGAACTTAATGGACTAAAAATTGAGCAAAAATCTGGGGCAGAGAAATACTTCGTAGCCACTTTTGACGAAGTACTACGCGTACTATGGGTTTTTGAGCTTGCTTTTGGAGTTTTAGCAATTCTCTCAGTGGGATATACTTTTTACACACTCGTAAAAGAATCAGAATATGAAATAATGATTTTCAAGTCTTTAGGTTTCTCTAAAGCACAAATCTTTTTCTTATATTATGGGCAGATTATTCTTTCGGGACTTTTTGGGGGTTTTACTGGAGTTATTATCGGGCTTTTAGGCGCGAATGGTGCTATTGCGATGGCTGCGGGGATATTTGGTGTTCCTTATTTTCTAAGTTCTATTTCTATGACTCTATTTTGGCAGATAATCTTGTTTAGTATCTCCATTTCTTTAGTAGCCGGTATTTATCCTGGATTGGTTGCTGCTTATCAGCGGGAGGCAGGAGTGATAAGATGAGTAGTGTAGTTAGAAAATATTTTGTTCCATCTGTTTTACCTCGAAAACGTATTACTTTACTAATCTTGGCGATTCTATTGTCTGCAGCAATTATGGGTGCCTCAATGGCATTATTATTGGGAATTTCTAAGTCAACTAGTGATTTTCTCACACCAGCAGATAACGTTGTTATTATTAGTAACCCAAAGGCCACTACCCCATTTACTTCTTCTGTGCCTTTAGCAATGATTGAGACCATTAAACAAATTGACGGCGTAGAAGCTATGAGCCCAGAAATACTTTTAGTAGGTACTTCTGAAAGTTACTCTGTAATTGGGAGAGGCGTAAGCATCCAAAATTTCACAAAATTTAATGATTTTAAAGTTATTAAAGGCACTCTCCCCCAGAATAACGATTCTGTCGGTGTTGCTTTAGGCTATCGCTTAGCACATCTATTAGATTTAGATGTTGGTGATACTTTTACATTTTCTTCAGCTTTAAAAAACTTTGACTACGATTTTAAGGTTATAGGAATCTATTCTTCGAATAATTATTTAGACGATGAATTCTTAGTTTCATTGGTTTCTGCAATTCCTTTATCTAATGTTGGTCCTACAAGCGTTTCACACATCGAAGTTAAACTTGATACTAACGTAATAAGTAAAGAAGAATTCCAAAAAATAGTTTTTTCGGCATATACTTTACAAATTTATTTTTATCCTTTAAATGGAACTAAAAACGATGATGATGTATTGGTTACAATAAGAGAGAAAAGTGGACGTATAATTACGTCTAAAACTGTTAAAGCAAGTGAATATGCGTCCTTTAGATTAGTATTCGGGACTTATAATGTTTCTGTTGAATTGGTTAAAAATAGGGATGATAGTTATCAGAGTTTTACTGTTAATCTAAAAGAAAATGAGACTTATGCTATGGGTGTAGGTGTTTATTTACGAGACGTTAGTTTTAATTTTATTGCTGGGAATAAAGAGTTGACTACAGGTACGATTACGTTTTATAATGAAATTGATTCTTCATTCGTACTTACAGAAAAACTTCCATTACTAAAAATATTAATACCCGAAGGAAAATATTTGGTAAAATATTCTTATGGTATTAATACGTTATGGGGCCATGTCCGAGTAAAAGGTGTTTCTCCAGATATTACCGTTCAGATGAAAAGGGTCATCTTAAATCCTTCTATTCTAAGTCCATTACCTAATGTGTATTATTCTGAAGAAAAAATTCCCCTAATGATTGTAGGTGGACCAAGTGAGGTGTTTTATCGTGTGGATAATGAGACAATACAGAAATACCTTGGTCCAATCACGCTTGAACTTAGTAATGGGAATCATAAATTAACCATTTACTATAATGATAGTTTATTTGCGGAATATGTAGAAATAAATTCTTTCAATTTTTCAATTAATACTTCATTATCCCCAATAATTTTTGACACGGGGGTGGCAGTAGAGAAAAATGTGTTCATCAATATAAATAAAACAACGTCGACGGGAATTAAGGGGAGGATTACTCTTCCCTTAAAGCAATTCTCAGTTTATCTTGAAAATATAGCCTTGACTAATAATACTGAGAATTTAAGTTTTGAATCTGGAGTACACAAATTTACTACAGGGATTTATAAACTGACTATCGTAGGTACTTTTTATAATGGTACAGAATATAAATCTACATTTAATGTCCAAATATCTAATGAAGAATTTTTTGTACAAGGCCTTTATAACAAAAATTTTGTGTTTGACATTTTGCCCGGCATTACGTTGAGTGCATATTTGCCCTTAGATATAATAAAACGTGTTTATC
>Ga0256835_1001031_pt1 | contig 17723 bp, 10 predicted proteins | sample PIR30metaG_FD_185972 | JGI IMG/M metagenome (GOLD analysis project Ga0256835, IMG submission 185972) | Hydrothermal vent microbial communities from East Pacific Rise, Pacific Ocean - PIR-30 | ecosystem: Environmental > Aquatic > Marine > Hydrothermal vents | place: Pacific Ocean: East Pacific...
TACAACAGCATCCTGTTTAATCTGCAGCGTGATGAGAGCCTGCGGCTCACAGACATTGCCGTGCTGGTGCCGGACATGGCGACCTACAAGCCGGTGCTGCAGGCGGTATTCGACCGCTACCCGCCCGTGATCACCTACAACCTGGCCGACGCGCGTGCGCGCGATGAGAGCCTTTACGGCCAGGCGGTGCTCAAGCTGATGGCGCTCTGCCGTGGCCGCTTCTCGCGACGGGAAGTCTTCGACCTGCTGCTCAATCCCTGTGTCATGCAGAAGTGGGGGGTGGGGCCCGAAGACGTGCGCACCTGGGCACAGTGGGCCGACCAGCTGAACATTTTTCACTGTTTCGACGCGGACGAAAAGCGCGCCCGCGGTTATGGGGAGGATGCGGGGCACACCTGGCAGCAGGGACTGCTGCGCTTGCGGCTGGCCCGTGTTTTCTGCGAACCCGACCCGCTGCCGGCGGCGCCGCGGGGCGATTTCCCCCACTTTCGCGGCCTAGTGCCCGCCGCCGGGCTGGCCGTCGGTGAGCCGTCTCTCGTGGAGACGTTCTGCCTGCTCTTGGAGCGCCTGCACCGGGGGGTGCGGCGACTGCGCGGCCTGCAGGCCGGCGGGTTGCGCTGGCGCGACGCCCTCTTTGCCGTCTGTGACGAAATGATGGCGGTGCCGCCGGACGCCCCGGCGGAGGAGGCCGTGCGACGGGAACTGCGAAAGGCCTTCGACTATTTCGAGCCCCGCGGCGGGGGCGAAGGCGGACCGGCCGGCCCGCTGCTGGACATCGCGCTGGTGTCCGAACTGGTCGAGGGCCGGCTGGCGGGCATCCCCGGGGGCAGGGGAGACTATCTCACCGGCGGGGTGACGCTCTGCGAGCTGCAGCCCATGCGCCCCATTCCCTTTCGCATCGTCTACGTGCTGGGCCTCCAGGAGGGCAATTTTCCCGGGAGGGCGCCACAGTCTTCGCTGGACCTGCGGCTGCGCCGCCGGCGCATCGGCGACGTGAGCCCGCCGGACCGCAACCGCTATCTCTTTCTGGAAACCCTGCTGTCGGCCCGCGAGCGGCTGTACCTGACCTATGTTTCCCGGGATTTGCAGAAGGACCGCGAGATCATGCCCTCCTCGGTGATCGTGCAGATGTGCCGCTTCCTGGAAAACCATATTCTGCCGGCCGGGGACACCTTTCGCATCACCCCCGTTCCACTCAGGGGAAGCCGGCCCGGCGGCCAGCAGGACGGCGGCCATGGTGCGGCCGGCGACCTGACGGTCAACTACAGCTGGGCCGACCGGCTGGCCTACTACAGGGAGGCGGGCCTCTGGGAGGAAGCGCTCAGGCGCTGCCCGCCGGAGGTGCAGGCCGAAGTGGCGCGCTTCTGTCCGGACCTGCATGTCGCCGCCGGAGCCGGAGATGTCCCTGCCCCGGTGCAGCTGACGCTTTGGCAGTTGCAGAAATTCTTGGAGGACCCATCGGATTTCGGGTTGCGGCAGCACCTGGGGCTCTACGACCAGGAACTCCCGGTAGAGGCACTGGCTGAAGAAGAGGACGAGCCCGTGCGCACCGGTTACCCCGCTGACCATCTGCTGACCACGGAACCGCTGACCTGGTGGCTGGAAGATGCGCTGGAGGGGGCCGACCTCGGCGGAAAAGCCGCCGAGCGCTTTTTCGACGCCTACTACGACCACCTGGCCCGCCAGGGGATAACGCCCGAAGGCGCATACGCCCGGCTGGACCGGCGCGCCCTGCGCGAACAGGTTCGGGCGCGTGCCGGCGGGCTGGAAGAGGTGCTGGCGCAAATGCGCGCCGCCGATCTTCTTTACCGCAGTCTGGTGGTGGGACAGCCGGGTTACGGACAGACCATCACCTCCGCCAATCTGCCCGCCGAGCACTTCGACGCCTTGCGCCTGCAGGTCCAGAGGCCGGGTTTGCCGCCATGCGAGGTGTCTCTCCACGGGCGCGGGGAGTGGCTGTGGCGCGATCCGAGCGGGCAGTGGCACACGCTGGTGATCAGCGGTGCGGAATCCAGGCGCGGGGCGCCGTCCAGGCACGTCATCCCCCCGGTGCTGTTCTACCTCGTTTGCCTGGCCCACGGACGGACGGGACCTTGGCCGGGGAGCGGCCGCTTCTGGGTTCACGTGGCCTACAAGAGCCGCCTGCGGCATTTCGCCTACCGCTTTGATCGCGCTGCGGCGCAGGCGTATCTGTGCGAACTGGCGGCTGTGGCGCTGGATCACGCCCGGCTGGACTGGCTGCCTTTCGAGACGGTGGCCAGGAAGGAAGATCTGCTGCGCAAGGACCCCGGAGAGATCGACGACCAGGATCGTGCAGGGTTTCAATCCTTTCTGCGTGAGGAACTGGAGAAGGCCGATGACGCCCACCTGACACGACTGGCGGTACGGGCCATCGACGGCCGGGCGCTGGATCGCGCCTGCGCCCGCCTGGGACTTTTTTTCAAAACCCTGGAGCGAAAATGAGCGCATCTCTCCCCGTCCCGGAAGCCGCGCCGGTTGCCGTTGCCCACCCCGACGAAATCCGCCTTTCGCACCACATGCTCATAGAGGCGTCGGCCGGCACGGGAAAGACGTACACCATCGAACACCTGGTGGTGCGGTTTCTGGAGGAGCGCGAGGACCTGTCCATCGAGAACCTGCTGGTGGTCACCTTCACCGAAAGGGCCACCTCGGAGCTCCGGCAGCGCATCCGCAGCAAGCTCGCACAGCGCGCGCAGGAGCTGCCCCCGGGCGCCGGGGCCGACAGGCTGCAGCGCGCTCTGGCGTCCTTTGACACGGCCGCCGTTTTCACCATTCACGGTTTTTGCCAAAATGTACTCAGCGACTACGCTTTTGAAAACGGCAGCCTGTTTCAAAACGAACTGGTGGACGACCGGCCGCTTTTCGAACGCCTGCTGCGCGAGCAGATGCGGGCCGGCTGGCGCCGCTTTGGCGACGACCTTCCCTCCATGCTTGAACTGTTGGACCTGCCCCGCTCGGCGCAAAGCTTCATGCGCAAGGTTCAGCAGGTGGCGGGCATCTACCGGCCCGAGGGCGGCGACCGGCTGCTGCCGGATGTGGCGAACACTTCTTTTGCCGACCTGCGGCGGCGTCTGCAGCGCTGCGTGCGGCGTCTGCAGGCCGCCGTGGGGAACGATTTCGCGCAGGGCTTCGGGCGGCTCAATTTCCATGCCCGCGCCCGCAGCAGCGTGCTGAAAAAGATCGTTGCCCCGCTGGAGAAGTGGCTGGCTGCCGCCGATGCGGAGCGACTGGACCTGCGTGGATTGTCGGAACTCATGGCGGGCATTGAAAAGGTCGAATCCCAGAAGCGGCACGGTATTGAATGCCTGGTGCCGGACAAGTGGACGGCCGGGGGCGAGAACCGCGAGGTCTGCCCGCAGCTGGACGAAGTGGTGGAGAGCCTGCGTGAAATGGCCGACCTGCTGCCGGCGGTGCGCTGTTTCCTGGAGAGCGAAGCCGTGCGGCAGCTGCAGGCCGATGTGGCCGCCGTCAAGGAGGAGCACGGGTGGATCAGCTACGGCGACATGCTCACGCGGGTCTATCACGCCTTGCGCCGGGACGAGACGGGGCGCCTGCTGGGCAGCCTGCGGCGTCGCTACAGGGTGGCTTTCGTGGACGAATTCCAGGACACCGACCCGCTGCAGTGGTGGATATTCCGCAGGATCTTTCTGTCCGGCGACGGCGGTACAGACGGCATCCTGTGCCTCATCGGCGACCCCAAGCAGGCCATTTACGGCTTCCGCGGGGCCGACGTTTACGCCTACCTTTCGGCCCGCCGGGAAATGCACGCCCTGGCGGAGCAGGGAGCGGCCAGCCTCTACAGTCTGGACACCAACTGGCGTTCGCACGAGGACCTGGTGGAGTGTTACAACCGGGTGTTCCGCCTGCCGCTGTGGTTCGGCGCGCCGGAGGGGCCGTCCGGCCTGGCCATCGGCTACCGCGACTCGCTGGCGGCGCCGCCAGACGCGGAGCGTCCGGTGCTCTGCCGGGACACCTCGCCGCGCCCCTGCCTGACGGTGGTGGACCTGGCGCACGTGCCCCGGCCGTCGGCGGCCCGCGAAGAGATGGCGGCCTTCATCGCCCGCGAGATTGGGCGCCTGCTGCAGGGCGGCGACCTGCGCATCCGGGACGGCGAACAGCAGGATCGGCATCTGGACGCCGGCGACATCTGCATTCTGGTGCGCAGCAGCAGCGACGTGCCGGTGCTGGAAGAGGCGCTGCGAGCCGATGGCATCGCCTACAGCTACTACCGCAAGCCCGGGCTGTTTGCCTGCCAGGAGGCGCAGAACCTGGCGCTGCTGCTGCATGCCGTCTACGACCCGGCCGATGCCGGAACGGTCAAGAAGGCGCTGCTGACGCCTTTTTTCGACTGGCGCGCGGACGAGGTCAACGCCTGGGAAGAACTTGCACCGCAGCACCCGGTCCGGTCGCTGCTCACGCAATGGAACGCGCTGGGGAGTGAGCGGCGCTGGCCGCGGCTGTTCCAGTCCATCATGGAGGACTCGGGGCTGATCTGCCGATGTTCGCAGGACGCGGACTGGGAACGCGTGCAGGCCAATTACCAGCAGCTCTGCGAGTGCCTGCAGACCGAGGCTCTGGGCCGCAGCCTGGACCTGCGCGGCGTGTGCGCGCTTTTCGACGGCTGGCGCCGGCAGGGCGGCCGCGGGGGCGAAGACAGCGACGTCCACCAGATCGAAACCGACCGGCGCAAGGTCCAGGTGATGACCATCCACGTGAGCAAGGGGCTCGAATTTCCGGTGGTCTTCCTGGCCGGCGGTTTCACACGTCACCCGGGCGGTGCGCCCTTCAGCGTCTATCACGCCGAAAGTCCCGGGTCGCAGGGCATCGCCCGCGTCATCGACCTGACCGGCCGCAGCGGTCGAGACCGGCAGGCAACCGAAGAGCGGGAAGAAGAGAAACGCTTGTTCTACGTGGCCCTGACGCGGGCGCGCTTCAAGCTGTACCTGCCGTACATGCCCTGCGAGAGGCAGTACAGCTACCACGGCCCGGTGGTACGGCTGCTGGCGCCGGCGCTGCGGGAGGCCTTCAGGGGATATGAAATGCCGGAAAAAGTACTCTGGCTGGATCCCCGTGACTGCAAATCTGCGGCGCGGGGTTTTTCGCAGCCTGCATCACCGCCGGAAGACAAGGGATCCGGCGCGGGGCGCATCTGTAAGCCCGTTTTCCCCGAACTCGGCGACCATCGCTTCCGCCGCCCGCAGTTGAACTCCTTTTCCAGTCTGCACGCCGCAAGTCGCGAACTACGTGCCGAAAATGCGCTCAAGCTCGGCGAGGAAACAAGGGAGTACGACGAGGGCTATTCGGCACCGCCGGACGAGGACGCGGAGGCTCTGCCGGGCGGAAGCCGAACCGGCAGCATGCTGCACGCCATCCTGGAGGCCATTGACTTCCAGGCGGTGGACCGCATCACCGGGGGGCGCGTGCAGAACGCCGTGGAGCTGCTTTCCGAGCCTGACACGGCGCAACTCATTCAGGACAACATGCGCCTGTACGACATGGCGCCCCGCCATGCGGCGGAAGTCTGCCGGCTGACGGCCGCCGCCCTGCTGACCCCGCTTGCCGGCATCGACGGGGACTTTCGCATGGCCGACGTTACACCGGAAAACCGCCGGCACGAAGTAGAGTTTCTCTACCCCCTCTCGCTGGATCCGCGGGCTGCCGAAAGTATAGAGACGCTCAGTCTGCACTACGGCAGGGGTGGATTCATGCGCGGTTTTGTCGACCTCGTCTTTCGTCACCGGGAGAAGTACTATATCGTCGACTGGAAGTCCAATTACCTGGAAAACGGCTACGGGCGGAAGTCTCTGGAAGAATGCATGCAGGCGGCCGGCTACCACCTGCAATACCGGATCTATACCGTGGCCGTTTGCCGATGGCTGGCAAAGGCCGCGGGAAGGCGCTTCAGGCCGGATCGTGACCTGGGCGGTGTGTTCTATCTCTTTCTCAGGGGCCTTGCACGCGGCCAGGGCGTTTTTTTCGAATCCGGAGAGCGGCTGCAGGACATCAGCGGCCTGGAGAAGCATATTCAAAAACGACTGTTCGACGCCGGGAGATCCCTCAAATGACGGAAAAGGCCGATGCCGCCAGCCTTCACGAGCTGTCCGTTTTCGGCCAGATTGACGCCGGGCAGATCGCCGAGCTGGCCGCCCTGATCGAACGCCTGGAGCTGTCCATGCTGGATTGCCTGACCCTCCGGGACTTGCTGCGGCTGGGAGCGGTGCACGCCGATGCGGCGCTTTTTGCCGTCGTGGCGGCGCTTTTTGCCGCTGCGGCCGAGGGCTCCCTCTGCCTGGAGGTGTCACCGGAAGCGCTGGCGTCGTTGCTGGGGCCCGGGTGCGGGCCGCAACGCGCCCATGAGCTGGCCGCACAGTTTTGCCGCCGACTGGACCAGGGGCGCTACGCTTCCCTGATTGCCGACGACCCCTGCGCCTACCTGCCACTGGTGCGGGTGTCCGCCGACGGAAAAAAAAGGCTCTATTTTCACCGCTATTTCTGCCACGAAAGACGGCTTGCGCAGCGGCTGGAGGCTTTTCTCGAACAGCCGCGGCAGCAGCCGCAGCCGCCGCCGGAAACGATCGTCGAGGCGCTGTTCTCGCCGGGAGGCTGCCTGCGGGAGAGGCCGGGAGGGGCCCCGCTGGCAAAGGACCGCAGACAGGTGGATGCCATAATGTGCTGCCTTCAAAAGCCTTTTACCATCATTTCCGGCGGCCCCGGCACCGGCAAGACGTCGCTGATGGTCAATCTGGTGCGGGCGCTGGTGCGCGCCGGGGCGGCTCCGGAACGCATTTACCTGGGAGCGCCTACCGGCAGGGCGGCCCAGCGCATGACCGAGGCCATGCAGCAGTATCTCTCGAGCATTCGGGAGCCTTCTGAGCAGGATCTTTGCCTTGCGGAAACGGGCGGGAGCACGCTGCACAAAATGCTGGGCTATCGCAACGCCCGCGACGACTTCCGCTACAACGCCGCCAACCCGCTTCCGGCCGACGCGGTGGTGGTCGACGAGGTTTCCATGGTCGATGTCGTCATGATGAACCGGCTGCTGCAGGCGGTGGACCCGCGGCGCACGCGGTTGATACTGCTGGGGGACCGTGATCAGCTTCCTTCGGTCGAGGCGGGCGCCGTTTTTGCCGGCCTGATCCCCCGCGGCGAGGGGGACCATCGTTTCAGAGAGCATCTTGTGCTGCTAGAGAAGGTCTACCGCTCGGGAAGGCGTTTGGCCGCACTGGCCGCCGGTATCAATGCCGGCCGCATGCCGGAAAGGGCGCCGCTGTCGCTGCAGGATGCGCTGCGAATGCCGGCGGACGAGTGGTGCCGGGTGGCGCCGAGGGGGGCTGCCGAATGGCAGCGGGATCAGGACATCTGGCTCCGGGCCCAGTACCTCGCGCCGCAGGCCGAAGCGGCATCCTCTTTCCGGGATGTCACACTGCAGGCCGCCGGCCGCGGGGAGGATGCGCTCACCGGCAGCCGACAGGGAAGGCGGTTGCTGACACGGCTCTTCGGGTACGTCAACGCGTGCCGTATCCTGACGCTGGTGCGGGGCGGTCCCTTTGGGTGCGAGGCGGTTAACCGGCGCCTTGCCGACGGCGTGCGTCTGGCCGTGGAAGGCGCTGCCGGCCAGGGCAGGGAGCTGTTCAGCGGAGCGCTGGTGCTTATCACCCGCAACGACTACGCCCGGCAGCTGTTTAACGGCGATATGGGCATCGCCCTGCGCGACGACGAAGGGGTATGCCGGGTATATTTTCAGCGCGCCGGTGCATTCATCGGGTTTTCCCGGCAGCAGTTGCCGGCCTGGGAATTCGGCTATGCCGTGACGGTGCACAAGAGCCAGGGATCCGAATTCCAAGACGTGCTGCTGGTGCTGCCCGATGACGCGAACCACCGGCTGCTCAGCCGGGAGATCGTCTACACGGGGGTAACGCGCGCCCGCCGGCGCGTAATCGTCTACGGGAACGACCGGGTACTGGCGCGGGCCGTGGGGCGCCGTATTGAGCGCACCTCCGGCCTGTTCTGGTGACCCGTCATCATATTGCCGGTATTTGGATCGAAATCTGACAGATTTTGTCACTTTTATCGCTGCGGAGAAGGGCGCTTTCGCACGTCTGGAAGGCGTTACGGAATGGATTCCCGGGCGGGAATGCGGTTTTTCGCTGCTTGTAACGACCACTACAGGACACGTATAATTGAAAAATCGATATGTTGGAGTGTCGTTCGAGCTTCGTTCCTACCGGCATCAACGTTGTGCCAGCAATGTCGGTCCGCGTTCAGTGGGCATTGGAAGGTCGCCGGCTAGGGGAATCGATAGGTGGCATTATTATTGCTTGTCTACCAAAGAAAGCGATCTTTAACCAGGATGGGGAGCTTTGGAACAGACCGGGCAGCCGCACGAAGCGATCGGCAACAGACGCTCCATGATGAAGCAGTTCACCAGGGACTACCTGCTGGTCTCCATGGTGCCATTTTTCCTGCTGGTGTTCGCCATGGTGGGCGCCGTGAAAATCGGCCATGACTACCTGGCGGAGCATACCTGCGGCTCCATTCTGGAGTTGAGCCAGGAGGCCAAGGCGCACCTGCGCACCATGGGGGAAACCCTCATTAAAACCAAGGCCAGGGACGTGGCCGCCGAGGTGGGCATCTACATTCAGGCGCACCCGGGAGCTTCGCTCAACGACCTGCTGCAGGATTCCGCCTTTCGGTCCATTGCTCTCCAGAAGGTCGGCCGCACCGGCTACACATGCCTTTACGAGGCCCACACCGGCATCATGCGGGTGCACCCCAACAAAAGCCTCAACGACCGCGACATCGGCTTCCTAGCCGAAAAACTGCCCTCCTGGTGGAAGCTTTTTCGCAGCAGCCTGGCGGGCAGGGAAGCCGCCGGCTACTACGACTGGATCGATGTAGACGGCGGCATCCGGAAGAAATACATGACCGCCGTTCCTGTGGCCCAGAAGGTCGGGGGACGCAAGATGATGGTGGCGGCCACGGCGTATCTCGACGAGTTTTACGCACCTGTCTTCGCCGTTCAGGACAAGACCCGCAACATCAAGCGCAAATACCAGGAATTTTTCTCCAGTCTCGGGCTGACCCTGATGGGGCTGGCCTTCGGGGTGCTGCTGCTGGTATTCGCCACGGTCTACTTTTTCGAGCGTCGCGCCGCCGTGCGGTACCTGTTGCCCATCGAAAAGCTGGCGGCAGCCGCCAGGCACATCGGGGAGGGCAGGTGGGACAAGGGGATCGATGCTGAACTGCGTCACCGCCGGGATGAAATCGGGACCCTGGCCCAGCGGCTTTTCGACATGAAAGGCCAACTGCGGGATCTGTTCGGGCGGCTCGAGTCGCAGCTGGCGGAACTCAAGAAAACCCAGCAGGCCCTGCGCCAGAGCGAGGCCCACTATCACGGGCTTTTCGAAGGCGTTCCGGTGGGACTGTATCGCACGACCCCGGAAGGCAAGATCATCGATGCCAACGCCATGCTGATCGAGATGATGGGTTATCCCGACCGCGCGACCCTGCTGGCTTGCAACGCGGCGGAACTTTACGCCGATCCCTCGGACCGCAAGGCCTGGCGCCGCGACATGGACCGGTGCGCCAGCTTCTACTGCTCCGAGATCAAGATGCGGCGCTACGACGGGCGCATCATCTGCGTAGCCAATTACTCACGGGCCGTTCGCGACAGCGAAGGCCGCATCCTGTATTACGAGGGTGGCCTCAAGGACGTCACCGAGCAGGTTCAGGCCCAGGAGGCCCTGCGGCGCAGCGAGGAGAAATACCGGGCGCTTTACGAGGAAACCAAGCGCGCGGAGGAACTGCACCGGTCCCTGCTCAACAGCTCCGCAGACGCCATCGTGATCTACGACCTCGAAGGCCGGGTAACGTATGTCAGTCCTGTATTCACCAAACTCTTTGGTTGGACACTTGAAGAGATAGAGGGGCGCCGCATCCCCTTTCTTCCCGATTCAGAAAAAGAGAAAACCAAAGGCATCATACACGACCTCATCGTACACGGTAAGGGGTGCCATGGATTCGAGACCCGGCGCTACACCAAGGACGGCCGCTTGATGGACGTCAGCATCAGTGCATCGCGCTACGACGACCACCTGGGCCGCCCGGCGGGGTTGCTGGTGGTCATCCGCAACATCACCGAGAAGAAAATGCTGGAGGCGCAGCTGATCCAGGCCCAGAAGATGGAGGCCATCGGCACTTTGGCCGGCGGCATCGCCCATGACTTCAACAATCTGATGATGGCCATCCTGGGAAACATCTCGGTCATGCTCTACGACATGGACAAATCCCACCCCCACTACCAGCGCCTCAAGAACATGGAGCGACAGATCCAGCGCGGCTCGAAACTGACCAACCAGTTGCTGGGGTACGCACGCAAGGGACGCTACGAGGTACGGCCTTTCGATCTGAACGAGCTGATTCGTGAAAGCTGCGAGGCCTTCGGCCGCACCCGCAAGGAGATCCGTATCAGCCTGGAACTCGATCCCGAGCTGTGCTTCATCCAGGGAGACCAGAGCCAGATCGAGCAGGTGCTGCTGAACCTGTGCGTAAACGCCGCCGACGCCATGCCGACCGGCGGGAACCTTTTCATCACCACCGCCGATATTACCCACCGGGACATCGCGGGTCGATCCTTCCACGTGAAGCCCGGCCGTTACGTGCAGCTGACGCTCAGGGACACGGGGGTGGGGATGCACCCGGAAACCATCGAGCGCATTTTCGATCCGTTTTTCACCACCAAGGAGATGGGCCGTGGCACAGGCCTGGGGCTGGCCTCGGTCTACGGCATCGTCAAGGCCCACGGCGGGTACATCGAGGTGGAGTCCGAGCCCGGCAGCGGAACGACCTTTCGGGTCTACCTGCCGGCTACGGATGAACGGCCGGCGACGGTGGTGGAGGGCAAGGAACAGATCCTGACGGGAAGCGGTACCATCCTGCTGGTAGATGACGAGGAAACCGTGCTGGACGTGGGCAGCCAGATGCTCAAGCGGCTGAACTACGGGGTGATCAAGGCGGAATGCGGCCAGAAAGCCATCGAGTTCTATTCGGCGCAGCCGGGGAAGGTGGACCTGGTCATCCTGGACATGATCATGCCCGACATGGGCGGTGGAGAGGTCTACGACCGTCTCAAGGAGATCAACCCCGCCGTGCGGGTGCTGCTCTCATCGGGCTACAGCATCGACAGCGAAGCCAAGGAGATCCTCAAGCGCGGCTGCAACGGGTTTATCCAGAAGCCCTTCAACATGCTGGAGCTCTCTCAAAAGATCGGCGAGGTGGTGTTGCCGAACTGACAATGCGTGCGCCTCAGGACTCCAGCACGTCCCCGCCCATACTCCGAACGACCTCGCAGAAACGCCCCTCGAATTCCCGCAGGAAGGGGCGGTGGGCCAGGGCGATCTTCTGCTTCTGAAGGCGGATTTCCAGGCCGCCGTTGACACGGCGGGTGTCAAATACCATGGTGGAAGTGCCCAGGCGGCGCACCCGGGCGATGATGCGCCCGTTTTCGGTGTTCAGCGAGAGGTGCCGGTGCAGCTCGTGGCCGCGGATTTTTTCCGCCACCATCCGGCACACGGCCTCGGGGTCTTTTTCCGGTAGCATAAAGCGCACGTGTCTCTCTCCGCATTGCGGTGTCTTTTCACAAACGCCGGCATTCAGGATCTTTTACACGCCGGCGCCTTCTGCCGAACCCCTAAAATATAAAAAAGTTCGGCAATGTCAAGGCCGGCGCGCGATCAGTCGGCGGTTCCCCAGTCGTGCTTGTCCTTTATCAGCTCCACCATCAGGGAGGTCTCCATGGACAGCACACCGTCAATCTTGCTGATTTTCTTGAATATGATTTCCTTGAACTCCTTCATTGAGCGGGCGATGAAGTCCACGTCGATGTCGGTTCCGCCGGTGGTCAGAGCCACCCAGATGAGCGCGTCGATCTGCTGGAGCCTTTCCAGCACTTCGTCGGTCTTCTTGAGATCGATCTTGATCTTGAGGTTTCCGGCGATTTCGAAGCCCAGATCAATGGGGTTGGCAACGGCCACGATGCGGATGGTGCCGTCGTCCAGAAGTCGGCGCAGGCGCCGACGTACCGTGAATTCCGAGGTGCCCAGCTCCGTGGCGATGGCCTTGCTGGGTTTGCGGCCGTCTTTCTGAAGGATCTGAATGAGCTTGCGGTCCAGTTCATCGATTTTTTTGGAGCTGTTTTTGCGGGCCATAATTTCAGTGCTCATGTTTACATAAAAAGATGAATAAATGTCTTATTGATGTCGAAAAAGAGAAATAAAAGGGCTGTAAATTTCATAAAGCGATAAATATTGCAGCAAATTAGTTGACATCGGATCCGGTTTCCGATAAAAGGTGCCCCGACGGATATCGCTGTAAAAAAAAGGGGGTACAATGAAAAAACTGGTCGTCATCGGTGTCGGTGCCCAGGGCAGCACCATTGCCCGGCGCATGGATGAAAACCCGCAGGTCTCAGAGATCGTCTGCGCAGACTACGATCTGGACGCCGCCGAAAAACTCAGCCGGTCACTGACCAAGGCCAGCGCCGTCAGGCTGGACGCCGGCGATCTCGAGGCGGTGATCCGGGCCGTGCAGGGCTGCGATCTGATTGTCAACGGTCTGCCGCTGGAATACGACCTGATCCTAATGGAAGCGGCCCTGTCCGTCAACGCATCTTACCTGGACATGGCCGGACCCATGGAGAAAATCGGCTTCGTGGAGAGCTACCAGTTGATTTTTTCCAAGTGGCACGAAAAGTTCCAGGAAAAGGGACTGACTGCCCTGGTGGGCTGCGGCTCATCGCCGGGCCTGGCAAACATCATCGCACGTGAGGCCGTGGAAAAGGTCGACAGCTGCGACCACATCGGCATTTACATCTATGAGGGGTTGTGGGCCCGGAAATTTACGCCCTTCTGGTGGTCGCCCCAGGTGGCCTTCGGAGACATGGCCTATCGCACCTTCCGCTGCGAGGACGGGCGCATCATTGCCGACAAGCCCTTCAGCCGTCCGCGCATGATGACTTTTCGGGGCGTCGATCACCCCGTGCGCATGGTCGATCACGAGCACGACGAACCGGTCACCATGGGGCTGCTGGCCGAGACCGAACTCAAGGGCGTCAAGAACGTGGAGTTCAAGTACGGCGGACCTCACGTGGAGCTTTCCGAGGCGCTTTACAACATGGGGCTGCTGGGCAGCGACCCGGTGCCGGTCAACGGGGCCCAGATCGTGCCTATGGAACTGGTGCTGAAGCTGTGCCCCCCGGCCCCGCGTTTTCCCGACGAGATCGAGGACATCCTCAAAGAGGGACTCATCCTGGAAGAGGGGGCTTTCCTGGTGCGCGTCGAGGGCCGTCGCGCCGATAAGCCGGCGCGCATCGACTGCTATGTCAACGCCCCCGGACTGGAAGAGGCTTTCCGGCGCTCCGGCCTGAGCCACGAGGCCTACCTCACCGGGCAGTGCGCGGCGGTGTTCGTAAACATGATGGTCGACGATGTCTTTTCGCGCCGCGGTCTCTTCGTGCCCGAGCAGCTGCCGTCCGACGCACGCCGCTTCTGCTTCCGGCAGCTGGCCGAGCTGGGCATCACGGTCGACGAGATCATCGAGAGTTCCCTGGCCTGAGCGCGCTGCACAGCGTGCTCAGACAGCTCGCCTTTCTTGAAGCGCCGCCGGCCTGGGCATCTTTTTTCCGCCGGCGCTCCAACTGCGCGCCGCCGAAACCTGCCATCCCTTCGCGCATGCATAGCCCCGGACAACGCTGCGCTATTTGCGCCCATGCCGGCAGCGGCTTGCAACTGCCCCGTCAGACACGGCGAAAGATATTGACGGCGTCACGCAGCACGGCGGCCGCGGTGGGCCCCGGCTCGCGCTCCCAGGTCTTGAAGTACATGGGACCGTAGAGGTCGCTGTCAAAGGTGACGCCCATTTCCCAGCCGTTGCAGGCGGCCAGAAAGTCGTCGGCCGGCAACGCCGCCGGCGCCACACGGAGGCGGTAGCCGTTGGCGGCTTTCTCCGCCACGGCCAGCAGTTTGAGGGTTTTGGCCTGCTTCCGGTGCGCCTCCAGATCGCCGGCATCCAGGTCCGCGATGCCCCGTACGGCGACGTCTTCCAGGGTCGCCGGCGTTTGAAGCACGCTGTTGGCCACGATGACCAGCTTGGCGGCCGTGTCCCAGCCCTCCACGTCCAGGCGCGGGTCGGCCTCTGCCGCGCCTGCCGCCTGTGCCTCCTGCAGCGCCTGGCGGTAGGATTTCCCCTGTTCCAGCGACGCCAGGATGAAGTTGGTGGTGGCGTTGAGCACGCCGCGAAAGCGGGTGATCTCGGCGGCCACGAAATCCCGGCGGCCGCAGTTGATCACCGGCAGGGGCCCGCAGACGGTGGCCGAAAAGGCCAGTGCGGCGCCGCTGCGACGCGCCGCGGCCGCAAGCTGCGCATAGGCCAGCACCAGCGGCCCCTTGTCCGCCAGCACCGCGTGGATGCCGTTGCTGAGCGCCGCCTTTGCCACGGAAAGCCCCGGTTCGCCGCTTTGCAGGTTAAATGGCGCCGCTTCGACGACCAGGTCGCAGGGCGCTTGCCCCAGAAGGTCGGCCGCCGCGGCACCGGGCAGGAAAGCGTCGAGGGTGTCGACCCCCCTGCCGGCCTCTTTCAGGGCCACCAGCGCGGCGGGCTCAAGCCCGTCGGCATCCACGGCCAGCCCACGGCTGTCGGCCGCTGCGGTGATGCGAAAAGCCAGGCCATAGCGGTCAGACAACTCCTGCTGTTTGCGCTGCAGTATGCGCAGGAAACCGGTACCCACGCTCCCCAGCCCCACGAGCATCACCCGCACCATTCTTGGCTTCTTTGCCACAACCACCTCCCGTCTACGGCGTGACCGCCGCTAAAGTTTATGGCCATCGTGTCGATAGCACAGTAAGAGATCGCCGCAAAGCCCGTGGCGCTTGAACGGGGGTGCGGATGGACCGCGATGGAAGCGAAACCAGGGAAAACAACGGATCAGTATCAGGGAAAGAAAAACCAATGAACATGCAACCGAAACACTTCCGGGTGATTTTCAACGGTGAGGTCGCCGACGGGTACGACCCCGCCGAGGTCAGGGAGAAGCTGGCGGGCCTGCTGAAAAAGGATGCGGCCACGATCGAGCGGCTCTTCAGCGGACGGGAGGTGGTCGTCGCCGCCCGTGTGAACGCGGCCGCCGGGGAAAAGTACCGCAGGGCTTTTGCCGCCGCCGGCGCCGTTTGCCGCGTCGAACCTGTCAACGCACCGGATGCGGCTCCGCCGGAAGCGGGTCCGCCGCAGCCGCCGGAGGGGGCCTCGGCGTTTCCCTCAACCCCACAGGACGGAGGGTCCATGATCGTCACCAACATCGAGAGTGTCCCAGGGAAAACCATTGTCGCGCACTACGGGCTGGTCTCCGGCAGCACCATCCGGGCCAAGCACCTCGGCCGGGACATTATGGCCAGCCTGAAAAACCTGGTGGGCGGCGAACTCAAGGGCTACACCGAACTGCTGCGCGAATCCCGTCGTCAGGCCACCGAGCGCATGATCGAGCAGGCCCGCCAGCTGGGCGCCAACGCCATCATCAACGTGCGTTTTTCGACCTCGTCGGTGGCCCAGGGCGCAGCCGAGCTTTACGCATACGGCACCGCTGTTTCGGTGCGCTGAGCGAGGAGCCGTCCATGGACCTGATCATTTTTCTCATGCTCCTGGCGCTGGGCTTTTTTGCCGGCTCCTATGCCGAAAAACGGCACTACCGTTCCATCGAACGGCGCGAAAAGGCGCTGTTGCGGCTGCCGGCCGTGACCCTCAAAAAGGTGGACATCCCGCAGGGAAAGGTCCGCTCGGCCCGTATGGTGCATGGCAGCGCCGTCATCTCGGTGGACTATTTCAAGCGCATGCTGGCCGCCCTGCGAAACATTTTCGGCGGCAAGGTAAAGTCCTACGAGACCCTGCTGGACCGGGCCCGGCGCGAGTCCCTGCTGCGCATGAAAGAGAGCGCCGCCGATGCCGACATCATCGTCAACGTGCGCATCGAAACCGCCACCATCGGCCGCAGCAGCCGCGGCAAACAGCGTATCAGCTGCCTGGAGACCGTTGCTTACGGAACCGCCCTGACGCTGGAGAAGTAGGCGTTGAAATACACGCCGCGCCTGCCCGAGACCAACGTCAACGTTACGCCGGGCTCCCCGCTCAAGGAGTTCTTCCTGCTGGCCTGCGGTCTGCTGGGCCTCATCGCCGGCATCTACCTGCTGCTGGGCCTGGCGGTGGACTGGCTGGCGCCGCGCATCCCGCCGGGCCTGGAAAACCGCATGGCGGCGCCCCTGCTGCATTCGCTGGAAAAGACCCCCGCAAAAGACCCGCGTGTACGCTGCCTGCAGCGCCTGGTGGACGAGCTCCAGGCGCATTGCGCCCACCTCCCGTATCATTTCCGGGTGCACCTCCAGGACGCCGACGCCGTTAATGCGGTCGCCCTGCCGGCGGGGCACATCGTGGTGTACAGGGGACTGCTGGACAAGGTCTCTTCGGAAAACGAGCTGGCCTTCGTGCTGGCCCACGAGATGGGCCATTACGCCCATCGCGACCACTTGCGGGGGCTGGGCAGGGGATTGGTGCTGATGGCCATTGCGTCTCTTTTCACGGGGGCCGACAGTTCCCTCAACAGCCTGCTTTCCTCGACGCTGAACCTTTCCGAAATGCGCTTTTCCCGCTCCCAGGAAAGCCAGGCCGACGCCTTTGCCCTGGCGGAGCTGAACTGTTACTACGGACACGTGGGCGGGGCGGTCGATCTTTTTGAAAAGCTGCCCGAACCGGCGGGGCCGGCGTCGGTCACGCACTATTTTGCCTCCCATCCCGCCAACCGGAAACGTATCAGCGATCTGAAGAAGCTGGCCCGAGAAAAGGGGTATTCGGAGGATTCTCCCAAGCCCCTGAATTGTGCTTCCGGCGAATCCTGCCCCTGAACCCCAGCGGATTGACCCATTCCACATGCGTCCGCTTTTGCCGCACCGCACCCGGGATCTGCCCCTCCCGGTCGGGCTAGAACGCCCATCGTTCACATCGCGCTGCGTGGGGTTAGGAAAGGCCGAATTTTTTCAGTCGGTAGCGCAGGGTGTCGCGGGTCAGTCCCAACAGCTTGGCCGCACGGCTCTTGTTGCCGCCGGTGCGCTGCAGGGCGGCCTCAATCAGCTGGCGCTCCACCGTTTCGAGTTCGAGGCCGGCCGCCGGGAGCTCCAGCGACAAGCCGTTGTCGGGTCTGGCCGTCAAAAGCGTCAGATCGGCGGCGCCGATGTGCTTTGATTCGGTGAAAATCATGGCGCGTTCGATGCAGTTGCGCAGCTCGCGAACGTTGCCGGGCCAGTCGTGGGACAGCAGCAGCCGCTGGGCATCGGGGGTAAAACCGCGCATCGGCTTTTTGAATTCGATGGCGAACAGCTTGAGCAGGTGCTCGGCGATCTGCAGCACGTCACGGTCCATCTCCCGCAGCGGCGGCATGTGGACGGTCACCACCTGCAGGCGGTAGAACAGGTCCTGACGAAAGCGCCTGGCGGCGACTTCCCGTTCGAGGTCCCGGTTGGTGGCGGCGATGATGCGGGCACGAATGTCCACCGTCTGGTTGCTGCCGATGCGGCGGATTTTCTTTTCCTCGAGCACCGCGAGCAGCTTGGCCTGGAGCTGAATGGGAAGCTCGCCGATTTCATCGAGCAGAACGGTTCCGTTTT
>Ga0256835_1001032_pt1 | contig 17714 bp, 18 predicted proteins | sample PIR30metaG_FD_185972 | JGI IMG/M metagenome (GOLD analysis project Ga0256835, IMG submission 185972) | Hydrothermal vent microbial communities from East Pacific Rise, Pacific Ocean - PIR-30 | ecosystem: Environmental > Aquatic > Marine > Hydrothermal vents | place: Pacific Ocean: East Pacific...
ATTCTAACCAACTGAACTACCGCACCGAATGTTTTAAAGAGCGCGTTAGGTGAGGCGTTCGAACCCGTCCCGACGTCTGTCGGGATGCCAGGCCGGTATTCTAACCAACTGAACTACCGCACCGAATATTTTAAAGAGCGCGTTAGGTGAGGCGTTCGAACCCGTCCCGACAATTGTCGGGATGCCAGGCCGGTATTCTAACCAACTGAACTACCGCACCGAATATTTTAAAGAGCGCGTTAGGTGAGGCGTTCGAACCCGTCCCGACGATTGTCGGGATGCCAGGCCGATTGGCCTGTTTCACCTGCATGTCGAATGAACTCATTCGTTCAATTGCGGTTGCAAATATAAAATAAAATTCTTTTTCGTACAAAATTTTTTCTTTTTTACATTAAAAATAGTTTATGAATTTTTAGAATTATGAGAGTGTTTCATGAATATTGACTGGGTTTATATGTGAATCCATGTTTTTTAGAATAATTTAAAATAAGACTTGTTAATGGTAAATAATTGCAATAATCAATATGATATTGAGAAAAAATGCATATATTTATATATGGTAATGTTAAAATTGTTAATAAATATGATTTCGTTCATAAAAATGTATGGCTTTTATTATTACGGAAACCCCTTAAATTTATACATATGAAACTTTCAAAAAAACTATTTGCTGAATTTTTAGGTACTTTCTGGCTCGTATTCGGAGGAGCGGGAAGTGCAGTTTTGGCCGCCACATTTCCCGATTTGGGAATTGGTTTTGTGGGTGTATCTTTGGCCTTTGGTCTAACGGTATTGACCGGTGTATATGCATTTGGTCATATTTCCGGAGCGCATTTTAATCCGGCCGTGACCATTGGTTTATGGGCGGGTAATCGTTTTAATTCAAAAGAAATTTTACCTTATATCATTGCGCAACTTATTGGAGGAATTATTGCAGCCGGTTTGTTGTATTTAATTGCGAGCGGGAAGCCCGGATTTGAAGCGGGTGGATTTGCTTCCAATGGATACGGTGCTCATTCTCCGGGCGGATACGGTTTATTATCCGTATTTCTAATCGAGGTGCTTTTAACCTTTTTCTTCTTGATTATTATTTTGGGAGCTACGCACAGAAATGCGCCCGGCGGTTTTGCGGGAATTGCGATCGGTTTGGCATTGACATTAATTCATTTAATAAGTATTCCGGTATCCAATACTTCGGTAAACCCTGCTCGAAGTACAGCTACGGCATTATTTGCGGACGGAAGTTGGGCCATTTCGCAATTATGGGTATTTTGGGTTGCTCCCATTATTGGTGCATTTATAGCGGGAATAGTTTATAATTGGTTAGGAAGGGGCGATTATTAGAATCGATTTTATTTCAGGAATTTAAAAAAAGGACAAGTGACTGCTTGTCCTTTTTTTTGTAGAAAAAAAATCCATATATTTGCAAGCCGATTTAAAATACAGAGAACGTGAATACATTAAGTTACAAGACCATTTCAACTCGTAAAGAAGATGTGAACCATGAATGGTTATTGGTTGATGCCGAAGGGCAGACATTAGGCCGTTTAGCATCTAAGGTAGCCAAATTATTACGAGGAAAGCATAAACCGTGTTTTACGCCACATGTAGATTGTGGGGATCATGTAGTAATTATTAATGCCGAAAAAATTAATTTATCGGGTAATAAGTGGCAGCAAAAAGAGTATAAGTGGCACACGGGTTATCCGGGCGGATTAAAAAGCATTACGGCAAGAGATTTATGGAAAAAACATCCTGAACGATTGATAGAAAAAGCCGTAAAGGGAATGCTTCCTAAGAACCGTTTGGGCAGAAAAATGTATCGTAAACTCCATGTTTATGCAGGTGCGGCACATAAACATGAAGCACAACAACCCAAAAAATTCGATTTAAACAGTTTTAAATAATATGGATACCATACACAAAATAGGCAGAAGAAAAACATCTACTGCACGTGTCTTTCTAAAAGAAGGAGAAGGAAAAATCACGATTAACGGACGTGAATTTGAAGAATATTTTCCCATACTTACTCATCGGGTTGATATTTTAAAACCTTTTAATGTGACCGATACGTTGGGAAAATATGATGTAAGAATAACTGTAAAAGGCGGTGGTAAGACCGGTCAAGCGGGAGCTGTCAGATTGGGTATTGCACGCGCACTCGTAGATATGAATCCCGAATTTCGTGCATTATTAAAACCCGAAGGATTGCTTACGCGTGATCCGAGAATGGTAGAACGTAAAAAATACGGACGCCCCAAAGCCCGTAAGAAATTCCAATTCTCCAAACGTTAATTTTATTTTTTTGAATCAAATTATATTTCACATACTTAGTTTAGCATCCAAACACGTCGGGCACGTGTTGCTATTCGAAGGAACGTAAACTAAAAATCTTATGAAGAAACCTGACATTAAAGAACTATTGGAAGTAGGTGCTCATTTCGGTCATTTGACCAGAAAATGGAACCCGAACATGGCTCCGTACATTTACGGAAGTAAAAACAAAATTCACATTATTAATCTTCAAAAAACTGCAGCCAAAATTGAAGAAGCGCAAAAATTTCTTAAGCATTTGGCATCGCAAGGCAAGAAGATTTTGTATGTTTCCACCAAAAAACAAGCCAAGGACATTATCGCACAAAAAGCACAGGATGTGAAAATGCCTTATATAGCAGAACGTTGGCCGGGTGGAATGCTTACTAATTTCGTGACCATTCGTAAAGCCGTTAAAAAGATGTATCACATCGATAAAATGAAAAAAGACGGCTCATACGAGACTTTATCCAAGAAAGAAAAACTTCACTTGGACCGGATGCGTGCCAAATTGGAAAAAAACTTGGGCTCCATAGCCGATATGACCCGTTTGCCGTCCGCGCTTATTATAGTGGATATCAATAAGGAACATGTAGCCGTGAAAGAAGCGAATAAATTAGGAATTCCGGTAGTGGCTATAGTGGATACCAATGTGGATCCCCGGCCTATCGATTTTCCCATCCCCGCCAATGATGACGCATCGAAATCCATTGAATTGATATTGGAATATTTGACCGATGCCATCCGCGAAGGTTTGGAAGAGAGACAATTAATGAAACAAAGAGCAAAAGAAGAACAGGAAGCCAAAGCAAAAGCTGAGGAGGAAGCAAAAGCCAAAGCGGAAGCGGAAGCGGAAAAAAAGGAATCCAAAGAAGAAATTACGGAAGAAAAGAAAAACGACTAATTTAAAATTGAATAGAAAATGGCTAAAATAACAGCAGCAGACGTAAATAAATTAAGAAAAATGACCGGTGCGGGTATGATGGATTGTAAAAATGCACTGGTTGAAGCAGAAGGTGATTTTGAAAAAGCAATCGAAATTCTTCGAAAAAAAGGCCAAAAAGTCGCCGCTAAACGCGCCGATAGAGAAAGTTCCGAAGGCGTGGTGGTTGCTACATTGAATGATGATAGAACGAAGGGCGTTTTAATTTCGCTTAACTGTGAAACGGATTTTGTGGCTAAAAATGACGATTTTGTGAAATTGGCCGAACAATTGGGTAAAATCGCTTTGAATTACCAAACCAAGGAAGATTTTTTGAACGCACCTTTTGATGATAAAATCACGGTGGGCGAAAAAGTAACCGAACAAACCGGTGTAATTGGCGAAAAAATCGAAATCGGCGGATTCGAAGTATTGGAAGGGGCCTATTTGGGTTCTTATATTCACTCCAATAAGAAAATCGGTACGTTGGTTGCTTTTAACAAAAATATCGACGGAATCGATGTGGTAGCACATGACATTGCCATGCAGGTTGCGGCAATGAATCCTATTGCTTTGGATGAAGACAGTGTGCCGCAAGAAGTAATCGATAAGGAACTTGAGATTGCCAAGGAACAATTGCGTAACGAAGGTAAACCCGAAAATATGTTAGATAAGATCGCGCAAGGAAAATTAAAGAAATTCTTTAAGGAAAATACCTTGGTTAATCAAGCATTTATTAAAGACAGCAAAAAAACGGTTGCGCAGTACGTAAAAGAACTTGACCCGGAACTGAAAATAACCGGTTTTAAGCGTGTAGCATTAGGATAATTGTTCTTCGAATATGATAGATAAACCGCTTCGAAAAAGACGAAGCGGTTTTTTTATTTCTTATAATAATCTGCAAGCCGGAAATTGATTTCCATATCAATATTGTTTCTTTTTATTTTCAAATGAATGCGGTATCCTTCGTGTTTGCTGAGAAAACCGGTAAATTCCGATAGGGTTTTCATTTCATATACTGGTTTGCCATTAATTTCTTCAATAAGATCTCCAGAAAGAATACCCGCCTTATCTGCAGGACTACCGGGAATGACTTCTTTTACTTGAATAAGTCGTACATTTTCATTTTTTTTCACCTTTTTTCTTCTGATAACCGGAAGAGAAGAATTCCTTTCCGATTTTTCAAATTGGAATACAATATGCTCCACTTCCATCATGACCGGTTTAGTTAATTTAACTACCAGTCCGCTTTTATCATAAGGTATATATTTTCCGGAAGTAAAATATTTTTTTAAAACGACATATTTCTCGGGATAATTAATGATAATTTTAAATTTTTTCAATAATGTATTGCCTAAAAGTCCGTCAAGGATATTTCTGTCGATATGGGTGAGTGATACGGAATCCGGCATGGCTATGGGAATCTTTTTGAATTTTTTGCGGGCTAAGAAAATATGTTCGACTATAGTGGAATATCCGTAAATTTCGCCGCTTACGCCTAAGCCGAGATATCCGTAAATTAATTTGTAGGGATGTGATTCGGGGAGTTTGCCATAGAGCCAAACAGCATCGGTATTGCCCGTATCAATAAGAAAAATACCTTTTTTATTTGCAATAGAAAAACGAATAGCCGGTTTTTTGTCAATTAAACGGATTGGAATTTTATTTTTATCCCGTCGCGAACGATAGGTATGAGGAGAATGAAGTATGATTTTTTTAGTTTGAAAATTAATCTCCAAAATATATTGTGCCAATACATCCGATCCGATTAATCCGTCAATCGGGGTGTAATAATAATCGGAAAAATCGATTAAGGTATCTTTAATCCAAATGATATTTCTTTGATGAAGTTCAAAAGCACCCAATCGGAGAGTTTCATTCTTCGAGAGGAGTCCGTCTATTTCTTTTTTTTGTCCTAAACCTTTGATTTTTACAGGAGTTGTATCGACAGGTTGAATTTGATTAAATACTTCCGGATTGATAATTGCCGTATGTTTGGCACCGGTATCCAGAATTAAATGAACGACATGTCCATTAATAAATACGGGAATAATAATTGTGTTATTTTCGAATTGAAAGGGAATTTTTGTTTTAATTTTTTCTTTGTAAAATTTTTGTCCCTGAATAGAAAAAATACCCGGGAAAAGTAACAAAAGAAAAAATATTGTTTTAATTTTCATTAATGATTTGAATTTCGTCCGGCGAAATCAATTTATCTTCTCTAAAACGTAAAAACACATTGGCTAAGGCGATAACATCCTGCCGGCAATATTTTTTTATCTTTTCCAAATCGTTTTCTTCATAATACACTCGCGCCACATCACTGCCGTCCATTTCGGATTTGCTGACGGGAATATCCAGGATTTTGCATAATAATTCCAAGGAAGTGTAATGTTTTCTGTCACCGAAACTCCAAAGTTCCATGGTATCGCAGAAAGGCGTTTCCCAAGGTTTCACACCGTGAACATATAATATTTCAGGCAGAGGTATTTTATTGATTATCATCCTTCGGGCAATGTAGGGAAAATCAAATTCTTTTCCGTTATGTGCACATAGAAATCTATCGGGTTTGTGAAATTTACTTAATATTTCTCTGGTTTTTAGCAGTAATTCGCGCTCGTTATCCGAGGCCAAATCGCGTATATAGAATTTCCTTTTGCCGTTTTCCGGTTTAAATATTCCGAATGAAATACTGACTATTTTGCCGAATTCCGCCCAAATGCCTGCTTGTTGATAAATTTTTTCCACGGGATTTTCTTCCGTGATCTTGTAACGTACCTTTTTTTCGAAAAGTTTTTGAAATTTTTCAGGCAAATCTTCAAAACGATAAACTAAGGGAACCGTTTCTATATCCAAAAAAAGATATTGGTCCAGCGGAGCGGTGTGCATAGGATATTGTTTTCTATAAATATAACATTTTTTTTCATATTCCTGTTGAAAACTGGTGCCCGGATGCACGTTTTTTTTTCCGATTTTTGTAAAAATGCTTTCCGGATGAATTTAGACAAATTATTGAATCCCGAACAATTGGCCGCCGTCATGCATCCCGGCGGTCCGATGATGATTATTGCCGGAGCCGGTTCGGGAAAAACCCGTGTATTGACTTACCGGATAGCCAAATTGTTACTGGACGGCGAAGATGCCTTTAGAATTCTTGCGCTGACCTTTACTAACAAAGCGGCAAGAGAGATGAAAGAACGCATTGCGCAAGTGGTGGGTGAGAGTGAGGCCCAAAATATTTGGATGGGAACCTTTCATTCGGTTTTTGCCAAAATTCTCCGTCGCGAAGCCGACAGACTGGGTTATCCTTCGTCTTTTACGATTTATGACCAGGAAGACAGCCAGAAACTCATCCGCAATATCATCAAGGAAATGAACTTGGACCCGGAAATTTATAAGCCGAAACAAATTGCTTCGCGTATTTCCATCATGAAAAATTCTTTGATCACGCCGCGTGTCTATCGCAAGACCATCGAGTTGATGGAGCAGGATATGTTAGCCAAACGACCGGAATTTTTGCAAATTTATATCAATTATAACGATCGGCTTTTTCGTGCTTCGGCCATGGATTTTGATGATTTGTTACTCAAAACCAATGAATTGTTGGCCAAGCATCCGGACGTGCTGATGAAATATCAAAGGCAATTTAAGCACATTTTGGTGGACGAATATCAAGATACGAATCATTCGCAATATCTGATAGTAAGGGCTTTGGGCGATTATTATAGAAATATCGCCGTGGTGGGCGACGATTCGCAGAGTATTTATTCTTTTCGCGGCGCGAATATCCAAAATATTTTGAATTTCCAAAAAGATTATCCCGATGCGGCCGTATATAAACTCGAACAAAATTACCGATCGACCAAAAATATTGTGGGAGCGGGAAACTCTTTAATAAAACATAACCGGATACGTTTGGAAAAAACCCTTTGGACCGGCAATGAAGAAGGCGAAAAAGTCAGCGTGGTGGGCGCCTATTCCGATTCTGACGAAGCCCGCTCCATCGCCGAAGATATCGCCGAAACCCGCCAACGATATCATTTACACTATAAAGATTTTGCCATTCTTTACCGGACCAATTCCCAATCACGTGCCTTGGAATCCGCTTTGCGGACTTATAATATTCCTTATCGAATTTACGGTGGTTTGTCTTTCTACCAACGTAAAGAAATCAAAGATGTATTGGCTTATCTGCGTTTGATTGTCAATGAAAAAGATGAAGAAGCCCTGCGGCGGATAATCAATTTTCCCTCCCGGAAGATAGGGCAGGTAACCATGGATAAATTAAACGTTTTGGCCGGCCGTCACCGTTTATCTTTGTTTGAAACAATCGAGAAAATTGACGAGTTGGGTGCGGGCATATTGAATGGGCCTACCCGGCTACGCTTAAAAAACTTTGCCGTTAAAATCCGGAGTTTTCAAGTCCTTTCGGCCAAAGTAAATGTATATGAGCTGACCAAGGAATTAATCAAATCGGTAAAATTATTGGAAGAATACCGCAAGGAAGGTACACAAGAAGCAGCAAACCGGATTGAAAACATTGAGGAATTAATCAATGCCATGGCCGAATTTATTGAAGATCAAACGCAATTGGCCGACGGTGATCCGAGTTTGACCGGATTCTTGCAACATGTGGCTTTGCTTACGGATTTGGATCAGGATAAGGACAATCAAAATGTGGTCACTTTGATGACGGTGCATATGTCCAAAGGTTTGGAATTTCCTTACGTATATGTGAGCGGTTTGGAAGAAAATTTATTTCCTTCGGCATTGAGCATGACTTCGCGCGAAGATTTGGAAGAAGAACGCCGGCTCCTTTATGTAGCCATCACGCGGGCAAAAAAGCGTTGTACACTTACCTATGCCCGAATGCGCTACAGATGGGGAAGTTTGTATGATACCGAACCGAGCCGGTTTATTGACGAAATCGATGAAAAGTTCTTGGACAGAAAAGATTTAATAAGCAAAACCCCCGATTATTTGCATGCGGATATTTTTGATGACTCTCCGTCGCGGCCTGCTTCCACTTCAAGTTTTAAAGCGAAATCCGGATTTTCGAAAACCATTCGGCCCAAAAATTTTAAGCCCTTAAGCGAAGCAAAAAAAAGTACATCTTCGATTGATTTGAAATTATCCGAGGGAGACCGTGTTCGTCATGCCAAATTCGGAAAGGGAACCGTTATGGAAATCTCGGGAAAGGGTGATAATAGGCAAGCCAAAGTGAGATTCGATCATACGGGGACAAAAACTTTAATCCTCAGATTTGCCAAATTGGAAATTATAAAATAAATGACCGAGAAAGAACTATCATCCCCCGGGCTTTATTTATCTGAATTTTGTGGAAATAACATTATCTTTTAAAGTAATAAACAAATTTTTTTGCAGGTTCACTCGGCTTTATATGTTCCGTGATTAGGGAATTCTGATTAAGTTCTTTAACCTTAAGGTCCCAAGTAATAAAATTATTGGAAATTGTAATAATTTCGACATCACCTGTAATGGAAAAATCATAGAATAATTCGGTAGAAGTATCATAATCAAAAATTATAAGTTTATTGTTTTCTAAGAAGTACCATTCATACCATGTTCCATAAAAGTTCACGGTATTTTCTAAATTATCATTATAATAATATCTGATTTTATATAAAACCTATTCTCCATTTAATAAAATTTCTAAGCGGGTGGGTTCGGGAGGCGTAGGACATGCCTTATTACATGATTGCAAGGAAAGCATTCCAATAAAAATAAATGCAAAAATTGAAGTGGAAATTACTGTTTTCATAACACTAATTTGAAAAATTCATGGAGTAATTTAGCAAAATTTATTTAAAAAAAAATGTGATAATCAAACCAAACCGATTATTTGGGTTTTTACAAATCGGAGCCGTCAAAAACCAATGGTAATAAATTTTTCAGAGAAGGTGAATGCCAAATTTTTCCTGTTTCGCCCATAAACCAAATTTCAATATCCTGATGCTGTTTAACTTCGTATTCGGCTATACTTTGCCGGCATGCGCCGCAGGGAGGAACGGGTTTGTTCAGTGTTTGAGAAGAGGACCGGGCTGTAATAAATAGTTTTATAATTTTTTTGTCGGGATATTGGGCTCCGGCATACCATACGGCAATTCTTTCGGCACACATGCCCGAAGGATAGGCGGCATTTTCCTGATTATTGGCCGTAACAATGGTTTCGTCATCGAGCATGACCGCCGCACCTACTTTAAATTTGGAATAAGGTGCATACGCATTTTCGCGCGCTTTCTCCGCTTCTTCTTTTAATCGTAAGATGTCTTCCGGTAATTCATTTACATCAAATTCTTCGATAAATACGGGAATCCGGATAGTTTTCATTATTTTTCGTTTTGAGATTGGGGTCTGTTTTTATCCAAGAAGAAGGATACCGAAAAACGCATGGTGCCGTCGAGGGGTGTTTTGAGTTTGGACATGGAAAACAGGTAGGAAATGTCCAGAACGGCGAAATTATATTTAAACCCGGCTCCCAGATTGAGATATTTTCTTTTTCCTTTGATTTCGCTTTCATGAAAATAGCCGGCCCGGAATTTAAAGGCATCCATATAACTGTATTCGACGCCGGCAATCCAAATAAATTCCTTTAGTTCTTCTTGTATGCCTCCGGGCGCATCGACAAAAGATTGGAATATGCCTTGCATCCAACCTACGTTGTCATCTTTGCCTTCTAAAATTTTTCCGGTATTATCGCGAACGGGCGGAGTGGGCACAAGCAATTTGTTGAGTTCCAATCCGAAACTAACGGTATTATAACTATCCATCATATAATCGAATTGACCGCCCAATTTAAGATTGGTAGGCATAAAATCGCCTTCGCTGCTTTTATAATATTTGATTTTGGGGCCCATGTTCATGATGTTGAAACCTAGCCGGTAACGGCCGTTGGCTTCTCCCAAATCGATTTCGTCCGATTGATAAAAACCCGAAATATCCACGGCAACGTTCTTGGCTGCAGTGGCATCGCTTTGGGAGGTTTCGAGTTTAAGATCGGAAGAAATGAATCGTAAAGCGACCGCCATGGAATAATTCGGGCTCAATTGCATGCCGTAGGCCAAATCGATGGCAAATTCATTGGGTTTGACCACGCCTACATCCTCGCCGTTGATATCGGTTAAATTGATTTCTCCCAAACCGAAATAACGAATACTGATCGAATATGCACTCCGGTCGGTAATTTTCGAATAGTGTGTTAAGTACAATAGGTTGATATCATTAATGATTTTGCTAAGATAAGGCGTGTAACTAACGCCAATACCGAATTTTTCTTCGGCAAAAGCATATTTTGAAGCGTTCCAGAATTGTGAGTAGGCATCGGGGGTCGAAGCCACACCTTGATCACCCAGGCCGGCGGCCCGTGCATCGGGTGAAATTAACAAAAAAGGAACTGCGGTAGTAATTACCCTTGTGTCCGAAGTTTGTGCAAATGATTGTATGTAAATAAGAAATAATAATCCTAGAATATGAAATTTTCTCATGCTAAATTTAATTTGAATTACAAATATATGATATTATTAAAGTTTGACAAGTTTTTCCCATTTTTCCACGCTTTTTCCGTCCGGTGTGCGTACGCTGAGTTTGTAAAAATAAACCCCTTTACCGATTTTTTGACCGAATTGGTCCAATCCGTTCCAATGAATTTCCCTGCTGGTATAGGATTCGGTTTCCACTTGTTGATAAGTGCTCCATACCAATTTGCCCGAAGCGCTATAAACCTCGATTTGTACGTCCAATACTTCGTAAGGCCGGTTGTGTGAAAACCAAAATTCGGTATAATCTACAAAAGGATTGGGGTAGTTTAGTACGCGGGTAATTTCCAATTCATTATTTTTTACCACGCGAAAAGAAATTTCACCTTCGCCGGAGTTATTATACACATCCCAAGCACGAACTTTAATGGTATGCCATCCGGGTTCGAGTCCGTATAATTTAAAACGCACTTTGCCGCTTTTGTATGTATTGGCATCGGCGGTATAATAATCATTCAGAATAAATGTATGTTCCGCCGAATCGTCGAGTATGGCTACAATATCGTGTCCCACGCCGCCTACGGTATTGATACCGTTTTCGTCAAAGAGGTTGACCAATAGGAAAGGGTTCGAATCCGTGATGCCGCCGTCGGCGAAATTATAATCGTTCATATATAAATTGACGGTGGGCGGGGTTTTGTCTTCCGGTGCTTGCGAATCGATTCCTCCGAATACATAAGTGGTATCGAGTCCTTGCTTAAGGTTTTGGTTTTGTTTGGCATAAAAACTTATTCGTCCTTTGCCATAATGGGGCGAAAGGTCTTTGGGCACGATGAATTCGAAATCGAAACGCCCGTTTTTCACATCGCTTTGTCCGCGGAAAATGACGGGACCTAGTTTTTTAAAGGTTTTAATAGGCACGGGATTATTATCATTATTCAAGGTATGTGCAATGAGGTCTTTGTCGTAAATAACCGGATAGATTTTTCCGTTGTAATCGGACAATAAATTTCCTTGCTGATCTTGAATTTCACCGCTTATGCGAATGTGTTGCAGGGCTTTAATCGTATCGTGGCTATCACCCGTGAGGTCCGTAATAACGATTTTGGGACGGGCAAAATTCAAAGGCATGGCGGCATCGCCGAGAAGGGATAATTTGTTGTTGATATATCTGTGAATTTGTTTGGCCCGCATCAATGATTCGCCCGGCGTGCGGAAAGTGCTAAAGACGGTGGATTCCATTCCAAGTAAATAATCGAATAAGCGTTGGTTCATCAACACGGCATCGCTTACCATTACTTCGCGCACGGTGGTAATCATTTGAAAACTTCCGCCATTGGGATTCAACACAAAAAGTTCGGCGCCCGAATAGAGTTTGGGATTGTCAAAACGTCCGAATTCACAAGTAAGGGTGGAAACAAAAGGTAATCTTTTTTTATTGCGCAATTCGCGAATTTCCGGCAGGTTTAATATGCGTTCATGAGCCCAACTGTATTCATTTCCGTGACCGATATAATTTAAAATCAACGTGCCTTTTTCAAAGGTGTTCAGTATGTCGCGTTTGGCTTCGGGATAGCGGTTTCCTCCCGCGGAGGTCTGCTGAATATAGGCATCCAGATAAATTTTGTTTTGATTGAAATGCGGATGGTATTTTTCCGTTTTGTCCGATACCCGGAGGGTGGTTTCCAATAGAACAATTTCGCGGGCATTGTCCGAATCATCCGAGATAAAAGTAATGGTATTGTGCCAAGCGCCGTAATTTTCGGTGTTATAATAATCAATTAATTTTTCGGTTACTTCGGTGGCCTGTTCCATGGTGGAAACGGGAATTCGCCCGATGGCCACGTCGGGAATGTTACTAAAATCCATCAATCCTTCGTTTTCGTCCATGCAGACAAAAAAATCATCGGTAACATAGGAAGATCTCAACGAAAAACTTTCCTGACTTTGAAAGGAAGGAATGATATTTATATTTTCTTCCAAGTCGGGATATTGTTTCATTTGAAAATCCCATGAAGTATCGCCGAATAAGGTAACGAATTTAAGGCGTTTGCCGGGCGAAGAGGCGTTTTGATACACATATCGCAAGTAATTACGAATGGGGGCGATGTCTTGCGTACCGTTACCGAATTCCAAATAAATTTTTTCCAATGGCGCGTAAAATGCTTTCAGCCCGCGGTCGCGATGAAATGAAACGAAAGAGCGGGCGAAGGAAGAGAATTCCTCGGGTGCGATAATGATATATTCGGGTTCGTTGAATTGGCCGTCGGAATAGAAAGTATCGTAGGACAAATCGGAATTTTCAATTTTTGATTTTTCGGGTATATCGGGTGTAAGAAAATTACCGGCTACCGTATGATAGAGTTTGAATCCGCCGGTGTCTTTAAAGGAGAAATCGGACGAACCGCTGCTGTTTTCTATTTTGGTTATGCGAAGCGGGTCGGTGATGTTCCAAACCGCTTTTAGCCCGGAAGTGGAAGTTAAATTATATTGCACCACATCCGAAGTGGTATGCTGATCGGGATGAGTGAAGGGAAAAGATTTGCCGTCCACTATTAATTTTTCATATGCCTTCAGAATAAAATAATCCAAAAATACCTTGGCTGCGGGGTAGCCGGCATCATCATATTCCAAACGTATATTGGCCGTGGGGTCGGTTAGATCGAATTGATCGGTGAGAAATGCTTTTACACCGTACGAACTGGAAGCGGGAGATAATCTGGGAAGAGATAAACTGTTGACTTCCACATCATTAATAAAAATTCTAATCCGGCTCGGCACGGGATTATCCGTAGCGGCTTTTATATGAAATTCGGCGGGTTTATCGGTAAACAAATGATCGAATTGAAATGAAAATTCTTTGACCGGTGTGCCGGAATTAAAATTCTCACTGTACCATTCTCGCCCCATTTTACCGATATTTACACTATCCAATTCGTAAAATTTTTCCGAAAGAAAATAATTGAATGTTCTACTGGCGTTTGTTGGCGGTTGATTCATTTGTTCGATTCGTTTGCCATGCCCGGGCGAAACCGTGATGTAATAATAGGCCTTATCGGTATAAATATTATTATAACTCAAATATTCTTTATTCCATTTTTGTTTGCCCACTGCATAAAACAGGATATAGTCTTCGTTATCGAAGCGGCCGTCGTTTTCTCCTTGGACTTCAATGGCAATTTCCGGCATCATCAGCGGATAACCGGGATAGTTTTTCAGAGGTAACATTCGTCCGCCCCATCCGTAAATTTTAATATTACGCGGGTCGATTTGATCGGTATTGATACCCAATTTTTGTAATAAATTCTTATCGATTTTATAAATCCCCGTTTCATTTACTTCTATCCGGTACCAATCTCCGGTGGCCAACGGACTGTGTCTCACATTTGCCGCTTGCCGTTGCATTCGGCTTTTCATGGCTCGAAAAGATACCTTAAACGATTCGAGTTTATACCATTTTCCGTTTTCAAATTTTACGGCGTTGATTTGAAAAAAAGTGCCGTGGGAATCTCTTCCCAGGTAGGGGAAAATTTGTCCTTTAAATTTATTTTCTTTCTTCAACAAAAGTTTCTCGGCCCATTCGCGGGGAAAGGGCGAATACCGGATGTCTTTAACGACCAAAGTAGTGGAATCACCTTTGACGCCCGTAAAATTGTGATTAAAATAAATTTGGTGATTATGAAACCCGAAATATTCCTCCGCAAAAAACCGTAAATCCGAAATTTGTATGTCTTCGGGCGGTGAGGCGGGAATTTTCCAATCGATTTCGAATTGCCGCTCCGTTTGAGCCGTGGCAATCGCCCACCATCCTGCCAAAAGGAGATATGTAAATAGACGTTTACGCATTTTGCTTCGGGTTATTATTAAACGGGAAGGATGTTTTTTTATTGTTCGTTGTGCATATTCGTATTTTCCAATTCCATTTTGATTAATGAAAAGACGGCATAATTCAATATATCGCGATAATTTCCTTCCACACCTTCCGAGACCAAGGTTTCGCCCCGGTTGTCTTCAATGCGTTTGATGCGTAGGAGTTTTTGTAATATCAAATCGGTCATGGAAGAGATTCGCATGTCTCGCCATGCTTCGCCATAGTCATGATTTTTTTTCAGCATCAGCTTTTTGCTAATTTCGATTTGTTTGTCATATGCCTTAAGTGCTTCGTCAATAGACATATCGGGTTCGTCCGCAGGTTCTTTTTCAGATTGAATAAGTGCAATTGCCGCATAATTGACCAAAGCGTAAAAGGCATCGGTCGGGTTTTCATCCACCATACTTTTGCCGGTATCTTGTATTTGGCGAAGACGTTTGGCTTTGATATACATTTGGTCGGTGAGGGACGGCAAGCGTAATACCCGCCAAGAACTGCCGTAATCTTGAAGCTTGGCGAGAAAAATTTTTCTTGCTCTCTCTATAATCCGGTCGTATTGTTCGGACGTTTTCATTCTTCGGTTTTATTTTTCAGGTTATCGGTCATTTTACTTAAATCGGGGATGTCCACATCTTTTATTTCGGGTGGATTTTCTTTCTTTTCCGCTTCTTGTAATAATTCTTCCAGGGTAGGTTTCGGATTGTCGTGTGCCCAATTTTTTGTGGCTTTGAAGAATGCAAATATCATCACGGCAAACCAAAGCATCAACCACCACATGCGGACCTCTTCGTCGGGTTTGGATTTTTCCCACATCATCAGCCCGCCCGCTACGAAAATCAACACGTAGTAGAAGGCCTGTATGTTTTTAGGTTTGGTATGAGTTTTTTTATCCGGCATATTCCTTGATGGCTTCGGAAATAATCGACACGCTGTCTTTTATTTGTTCTTCGGTAATGACCAAGGGCGGTGCGAACCGGATGATATTGCCGTGCGTGGGTTTGGCCAATAATCCTTTATCGGCCAATTTCAGGCAGATATTCCATGCGGTTTCACTTTCCGGACCGTCGTTAATTACCATGGCATTGAGCAATCCCTTTCCTCTTATTTGCTTGACCAATGGATGATTTCCTATGGATTGTTGCAATTCTTTGCGGAATAATTGTCCCATTTCGAAGGCGCGGTCCGCAAGTTTTTCTTTGCGCACTACTTCCAGTGCGGCAATGGCCACGGATGCAGCGATGGGATTTCCACCGAAGGTGGATCCGTGTTGTCCGGGTTTGATGACCAGCATGATATCGTCATCGGCCAAAACCGCAGAAATAGGATATACTCCTCCCGAAAGGGCCTTACCGAGAATTAATACGTCGGGTCTTACGTCGTCGTAATAAGAGGCCAAGAGTTTTCCGGTTCGTGCAATACCGGTTTGAATTTCATCGGCTATGAGCAAGCAGTTATGTTTTTCGCAAAGGGCTTTGGCTTTTTTGAGATAGCCGTCATCGGGCACATTTACACCCGCTTCGCCTTGAATAGGTTCCACCAGAAAGGCCACCGTATCGGGATTTTCGTTTAGCGCCTTTTCCAATGCCTCGATATTATTGTAAGGGATGACCGTAAAACCGGGTGTGTAAGGGCCGAATCCGCCTTTGGCTTCCGGATCGGTCGAGAAAGAAATAATCGTAGTGGTTCGGCCGTGAAAATTTCCTTCCGCTACGATAATATTGGCATGGTAAGGTTTTATTCCGCGTTTTTCGTAACCCCATTTTCGTACGAGTTTAATAGCGGTTTCGACGCCTTCGGCTCCCGTGTTCATCGGTAAAACTTTATCGTAACCGAAATATTCGGTAATATATTTTTCATATACCCCCAAACGATCGTTAAAAAATGCCCGTGAAGTCAATGCCAAACGTTCGGCTTGATCTTGAAGGGCTTTGACAATTTCGGGATGACCGTGTCCTTGATTGACTGCGGAATAAGCGGAAAGAAAATCATAATATTTTTTTCCGTTTACGTCCCACACATAGACTCCTTTTCCTTTGCTCAAAACTACGGGAAGCGGATGATAATTATGGGCGCCGTAGCGATCTTCCATCGCCATAAGTTCCTTTGCAGAATATGATGTGATTGTATGACTCATCGATTTATTGCTTTTGATATTTCGTGAGTAAAAATAGGAATTAATTATGAAATGTAGGAAGGTTTGTATTCATTTCCGTTCCAAGGAAACGATTGTAACCGCCCCGCCGAGTCCTTCTCGTAAAATCTATGTCATTTCGAAGGTCGATGCGACTCACCCTTCGGGTTTGAAAAGTGAGGAACGAACGATGCCATGTCCGCCTCAGGCGGGAAGGATCTCTTTCTTGAACTTTAACTTTAACCTTCTTTGACTATTTTGAATAAAAGAACTGTCTCCTATTTTAAGTGTAAGATTCCCACGTCGCTTTGCTCCTCTGAATGACAGATTCAAAGTAGAGTAGAGTAAATTAATTGTCCCCGATGATTCCTATAAAATCCGCAATCGTTAATCTGCAATCGTTAATCGTTAATCCCAACCGTCATGACGAGGAGCGACGGAAAGGGAATGGTCGCCGAGCTTGGGTCTCATAAGTTTGTCGAATGGTCGAGGCGATAATTGTTAGGGAAAATTCATCATAGTCAAGGAATCTGATTTTGCAAAGACCGGTCGCCGAGCCAGGGTCTCATGAGGTAATCGAATGGTCGAGGCGACACTTGTTCCCGGCGTTTAAGAATAGTCCTTCGATATACGATGTCATTATGAGGAGCGCTCCGGGAGGGTTATAAGAAGGGGACGGAGCGCGACGTAATAATCCCCTCGCGTTTAAGAGGAGCCGTTCAATTTGCATCCGGCCATATGGCGCCCTATATGTATATATGCTGGGCTATGCCATGACATCATAGGGCGCGTGATGGTTCATTCTCCGCGAAAAGTCACAGACCCTATACTAAAAATAGCAATATTCGCGCGGGCTCGCGGGCTAAGAATGGCCGCATCCGAAAAAATACGTTTAATTATTTTAACATATTTAAATTTTTAATTTTAGCAGAAAGGAATTAATGTTTATAAATCTTTAATAATAACGTTATGTTTGGCGAT
>Ga0256835_1001033_pt1 | contig 17708 bp, 15 predicted proteins | sample PIR30metaG_FD_185972 | JGI IMG/M metagenome (GOLD analysis project Ga0256835, IMG submission 185972) | Hydrothermal vent microbial communities from East Pacific Rise, Pacific Ocean - PIR-30 | ecosystem: Environmental > Aquatic > Marine > Hydrothermal vents | place: Pacific Ocean: East Pacific...
GGGATGCGCGAGATCCGGGAAGGGGAGATCTCCGTACAGCATCCCGTGTCGGATGAAATTGCGCTCGGCGGCTTTAAAGTCCTCCGCCGAATAGTAGTTCAGATTTTCCGGAATACGAAATGCCCGCTGGTAGGCTCTGTAGAGTCTGCGCAGTCCCGCATTTTCTTTGAAATTTCTGTTCATACTGCCTCCTGACTGAACGACATTCAAAGCAAAATGACGGTTGATTCGCTGGACTCACAGGCGGGTCCGGCCCGAATCATTTACTTTAATAATCACACTTTCCCGGTTGTCAATAAATGAAGATGGATTTTTTCAGAGCACCGTTCCGGCTCATGGTATAAAAGGTAACGCAGCTGCGGACTGCGATGAACGGGGCCGGGAAACCGGAACGGCGGGTCGGCGGCCGGCGGGGGGAATGCGTCAATGCGTCAGGATCTTGCTGATGAACTGGGCGGCGCGCTCGGTCTCGGGATTGTCGAAAAACGCGTCCGGCTTGCCGGTTTCCACCAGCTGGCCTTCGTCCATGAAGATCACGCGGTGCGCCACCTGGCGGGCGAAACCCATTTCGTGGGTCACCACGCACATGGTCATGCCTTCTTCGGCCAGCTGGATCATGACGTCCAGCACCTCGCCAATCATCTCCGGGTCCAGGGCGCTGGTGGGTTCGTCGAAAAGCATGATCTTGGGGGACATGGCAAGCCCGCGCGCGATGGCCACACGCTGCTGCTGGCCGCCGGAGAGCTGCGCCGGATAGGCATCGGCCTTATCGGACAGCCCCACGCGGGCCAGCATGCGACGGCCCAGTTCCTCGGCCTCGTCCCTGTTCATTTTGCGCACGTTGATGGGCGCCAGGGTGACATTCTGCAGCGCCGTCATGTGGGGATACAGGTGAAACTGCTGAAACACGAAACCGATATCGGCCCTGAGTTTCGTCAGGTTGATGCTGTGGTCGTGCAGGGGCTGGCCGTCCACGTAAAGCTCGCCTTTCTGGAATTTTTCAAGGCGGTTGATGCAGCGGATGAGGGTAGACTTGCCCGATCCGGAGGGGCCGCAAATCACCAGCACTTCGCCGGCCGGAACTTCCAGGTTGATGTCCCGGAGAACATGCAGCTTGCCAAACCACTTGTTGACATTTTTAAACTCGATCATGGTTTACCTGTCACTTCCTCCCCCCATACAACGGCGTTTTAGCACGGGGCTACAACCGAACCGATTCCTGGGACAGCCGTTGTTCAAGAGAATTGGAAAGCCTGATGAGTGGATAACAGATCACGAAATAAAGAACCCCTACCAGGGTGAAGACCATCAACCCTTCCGGTATCCTGACAACGGTCTGCCAGCCGACACGCGTCAGTTCCGTAACGCCGATGACCGAGACGACCGAAGAGTCCTTGATCATCAGGACGTATTGCCCCACCAGGGGGGGGAGAATCGTGCGCATGGCCTGTGGAAGGATGACCAACTTCAGTTGCTGGAACTTGTTGAGGCCCGAAGCGGCCGCCGCCTCCCACTGCCCCTTCGGTACAGCCCTGATGCCGCCGGCTACCACCTCGCATATAAACGCCGATGTCATGGCCGTCAGCGCCAGTATGGCCGCCGGCAGTGCATCCAGCTGAAGTCCCCACTCCGGCAAAATAAAAAACACGATAAAGATCTGAACCACGAAGGGCGTGCCCCGCATGACATCCACATATAACCCGATGGAACGCGAAACCAGCCGACTGCGCCCGGTTCGCAAAATGCCCAGAATGAAACCCAGTGCGGTGGACAGCACCAGGCTGATCCCCGACACCACCACGGTCATCAGCAGGCCCTTGAGAAAGAAGGGGATGATCTGAATCAGCCGGGAAGCGTATTCTGCGATCATGGTATCAGTATGCCTCCCGGAATATCAGTTTCTTCTGGGCCCAACCGGCCAGCGGCTTGAGGCAGTAATAAATGCATAGATACAAAACCGCCACCGTCAGGAACCCCTCCGCCGGCATAAATCGTTCGGAGGTCAGCTCCTGGCCGCAGCGCGTCAGTTCCATAACCGAAATCAGCGACAGCAGGGCCGAGTCCTTGACCAGCACGATGGCCTGCCCCAACAGGGGGGGAACGGTCACACCCAGCGCCTGGGGCAGGATGATGAAGCGCATGCGCTGGAAGTAGCTCAGGCCCGACGAAATGCCGGCTTCGATTTGCCCGGAGGACACCGAGGTGATGCCGGCCCGTACGATTTCGGCAATGTAGGCACCGCTGTTGAGCATCAGCGCGATAATGCCCGTTTCGAGTTCCGGCACGCGCAGGCCCAGGGTGGGCAACCCGAAGTAAAAGAAGTAAATCTGCACCAGCAGGGGAGTGGAACGGATGGACTCGATGTAGGCAATGGCGAGCCCCCGCAGCAGCTTCCAGCGTGATAACCGGCAGCCGCAGGCGATAATGCCGACCGCCAGCGCAAGGATCAGGGACACCAGCGAGATCAAAAAGGTGTTGCGCAACCCCTGCATGAACAGCGGCATGTATTCCCATACGACCCTGAAGTTGAAGTTGGTGATCATGCTGGCACAGATTCTCCGTGTGAGGTGCAGCGGGCGCGATTTAACAAAACCGCGCCCGCCTCTTCATGTCAAACAGTTCGGTTCACGATCACTTGTGATCCTTCGCCCACTCGGTGGATTCGACCCAGTAATGGATGATGCGGTCGTAAGTTCCGTCCAGGCGCACGGTCTTGAAATACAGGTTGGCCCACTGCCACAGGTTGATCGACTCGTGGCGCACGGCGAAAGAAAGCGGCGCCTTGCTGCCCAGCCGCTTGTCCAGCAGACGCACCGAATTGGCCGGATAATCGGGAAGCGCCGTCAGCACGGCCATATCGTCATTGACGCCAGCGTCCACATGTCCCGCCAGCAGGGCGTTGATCACCATGCGGCCGCCGCCCTTGTATGACTTGATTTTCGCATTTTTCAGAATCTTTTTGGCCATCGTTTCGCCGGTGGATCCGAGCAAAACACCCACCGTAACGTCCTTCTTGTCAATGTCAGCCAGGGTTTTATAAGGCGCGTCGCTTTTGGTAAAAATGCACAGCTGATCATAATACCATGGATCCACGAAGGTAATTTTAAGCGCCCTTTTCAGCGTCGGGGTCATGTCGGCCGCCAGCATGTCGGCCTTGCCGGAAAGCAGCGCCGGGATCAGACCATCCCAATCGAAATCCAGGATCTTGAGCTTGACGCCCATGCGCTTGGCCATGTCCTCCACAAATGCGACCATGGCGCCGGTGTGCTTGCCGTTCTTGTCCACGAAGGCCATCGGTGCCGCGCCGGACTGCACGGCCACGCGCAGCTCGCCGCGTTTGACGATGTCGGTCAGCGTACCGGCCGTGGCGGCCGTCGAAAACCCGACCATTAAAACCAGTGCCATCAGAACCGCAACCAGATGTCTTGTCCTCATACTCTCCTCCTCCATTCTTGCTGTAATACTGGGGGTTGATACAAAAACCCGGCCGAACAGCTGTCCCGCCGGGGACGTCTCCTTTCTCACGTCTCAGGCGCCCGGGGCGGCCCGGCACCGGCGCCTCTTGCTTGCCTTCCCGGCTTCAGCCGGTGTCCTCCAACCGGTAGCGCACGATGCGGTTGCAAGCGGTAGTCCCCGGAAAGCCCGCCATGGGAAGCAACGCCGCCAGGGCAAACACCGAGTGCCCGGATGGCAACTCTTGCTCCCCGGGGTTGGTGCTGAACGGCGCTTTCAAGCCCGGCCGCCGCCGATGGCCGTCACACCACGCGCTCTTCTTCCTCCACCACCACGCCCCGCCGCCGCAATGCACGCAAAAAGGCGTCATCGGGAATGTCCCGCAGCGGAGACAGGATCCCCGTGCCGTCGATCTCACCGCGCACCATCATGCGCGCCGCGATAACGGCCGTGAAGGCCACCGTGCGGCTCATGGCCATGAGGCCCGTGCCCAGGTCACGTTCCGCCAGCAGCCGACTGGTGAGGCGCAACCGCTTGCCGCCGGCCGTGCCCTCGAAAACGTTGAGCATGGCCACCAGGTCCTTTTCGTCGTCCCGGTAGGCCAACTGCGGGCCCATCAGCTTTTCCAGAAACTCCCGGGGCGTCACCTCGCCCGGCAGCCCGGGCACCGGGGAGCGGCCCAGAAAGCCGAAGTGCTTCAGGGGCCGCCAGAACGCGCTCCAGCCGGGCCAGCGCAGGCTATAGCGCCCGCTTTCACGGATCGTTCCGGCGGCGCCCAGCAACTCGACGAAATGCACGGCATCGCCGTTGGGGATGGCCTCCAGGCGGCCGAGGCCCGGAAATGCCACCTCGTGGACCCACTGCTCGTCGTGCTGGTGCCTCGCCGGGATTTCCACCATCCGCCCGTCACGCACCAGTCGGCTGTCACGGTCGGTAGCGCTGAGCACCCCCTCCCAGGTCCACGAGATTTTGTAGTTCAGCGGGTTATCGCAGGCCCGCTTCTCCGGGAAACCGCCGCAATAGGAATTGACGACGTGCAGTTCGTCGAAACGGCGGGCCGCCCGGCCATACAGCACCAGGTCGATGCCCGGGTCCAGCCCGCACTCGGGCAGGATGGCCACGCCCGCAGCGCGTGCCGCTTCGTCCAGATGGGCGACAGGAGCGGCGTAATTGGTATTCACCACGCCGACACCGGCCGCGATGGCCGCCCGGCAGACGTTTTCCAGGTACTGTCGGGGCAGCAGGTCGATGACGGCATCCACGCCCCGGCAAAGATCCGCCAGCGCACGGTGATCGCCGGCATCCAGGCGCACCGTCCGCACACGCGAGGCGTCCCCCTCCGAAGGCAGCGGTTGCCATGCCTCGGGCCGCATGTCGGCCACCACCACCTGGCGCACATCATCGCAGCGACACAGGTCAAAGACTGCGGCACGGCCCTGAATGCCGCACCCACCCAGCACCAATATCCTCAAAGTCGCTATTTTCCTGACGCGTTGGAGATCGCCGCACGCAGTGGATCGGCATGCGGGTTCTGGACGTTGTTGCGGATGAGAATGTCCACCGGCGTCACGGGGCGACCGTAGTAGCCCTGGTTCCAATCGTCGCGAACGCTGACCACCGAACCGTCCACAGAGATGCCGGCGTAGACGCCCTGGGCCCTTGAGAAGGCGTAAATGTCGGCAAACTTTGCGGCGGCCCCCACACCCACGGGACCGGCCGCCACGCTGGCGTCGGCACCGAGTTTGAACGAACTGGTCAGAAAGGCGTTGAGCCCCTTGTCGGTCATGATCATCAGCATCAGTTCGGCATCCTTGGCGCCGCCCTGCAGGCCGATAGACGCGGCGCTGAGGGTGTAGAAGGCGGGGTAGCTCCACTGCCCGGCCTGCATGTCGTGGGCCAGCAGCACGCCGCTGCCTCCTGAAGCCCCCACGATAAAGCTGGCCGTGAACTGGCTGGGAACGATCAGCACGGCCTTGGTCCTGGGCAGATTGGCGCGGATCCAGCCCATGTTGGGGTCATGGATGAAGTGGCTGAAGGTCATGTTGGCCCGTTCGACCAATTCCCGGGATTCGGCGATATCCTTCCCGCCCTGGTATGTGGCACAGGCCGTCAGCAGGCCGAAGGCCGCCAGCACCAGAACCGCCGCGGCAACCCGGCAGAAAGTGTTTCGCGTTCCCGAATGCATCCCGTTTTTGCGCATGTGCTACCCCCTCCTTGTTTTTCGATGTTGTTGTCCCCTACTGGAAACCCGCGGACGGGCACGCCGGCATCCGCCGGACCCGAAAAAAAGCGGCTGTTCCACAGTATTTGCAAATCGAGCCCCGACCGATCGGCCGGTCACCGAAGGCACTGCCTGCGAACTTCCTTGCCGGCGTATCGAATCGCGGCGGTGGCGATGACGTGCATGGGGTCGATGAAAGTGCCTTCGAAGCGGCGCACATCGTTGGCCACCGAAAGCTCGGTGCACCCCAGCACGAACACGTCGGGGCCCTCGGACTGCAGCTGCGCCACGGCGGCGAAAAAATCGGCCAGGTCCATATCCAGGCGACCCTGCTTGACCCCGTAAATCACGGCCGTGACCGCCGCCTGACGCTCCTGGGAAGGAACGCGGATTTCCAGGCCGTGGCGCTGAAACACCTTTTCATAGACGCCCGTGCGGCGGGTGCCCGCCGTGGAAAGCAGTCCCACGCGCGAAGTTTCCGGAAAATGACTGCGGATGAAACGTGCGGTCTCCTCGATCATGCTCAGAAGTGGAATATCCACCGCAGCGACGATGTCGTCGTAGTAGGCGTGCGCCGTGTTGCAGGGCATGATCAGGAAATCCGCCCCTACGCTCTGGAGTTTGCGGGCCGAATCAATGAGGTACGGACGCGGGTCCGGGCCCCCGTCCAGCAGTGCAGCGGTACGGTCCGGCACCCCGGTGTGGTTGTCGATGAAAATCCGGATGTGCTCCTGATCGCTGTCGGCGCAGGTGCAGGTGATGATCTTCTCGAACAGATGGGCCGTAGCCAGCGGGCCCATTCCCCCGATAATGCCCAGCGTTTTCGCCATGGCATTTCTTTAGCACGAAATACGCTTTTATGCCACCCGATTGATGGAATTTAATAAGAGAAAGGGGGCGCAAACAAAAAGGGGGGGGCGCCATTGGTGCCCCTGCTGCCCTTGTGCTGAAAAATCAGCTGATCTGCCGCACTACCGGAATCAGCAGGGTCTGAGAGGGGCTGAGGCGCTCCAGATCGAGGTCGGGGTTGTAGCGGCTGAGCAACCAGAAAGGCACCTCGAAGACATCCCGGCACAGTTTCCAGATGTTGTCGCCGCTTTTGACAGAGTATCGCTGCACTTCCTGGATGCGGTAGGCGGCCAGGAAGTCCTCGGTGATTTCCTTGTGGTACTCGTAGCGCTTTTCCTCGAAGGCCTCGCGGGTCACCTTTCCGAGGGGGATCCGGATGGGTTCGTTGATACGGATCACCCGCGTGCGGCCAAAGCGGTTGAGCCGCCGGATGCGCCGGGTGCTCACGCCCAGCCACTTGGCGTAGTGGCCGAGGGTCTCGGATATCTGCACGCGGATAATGCCGATGGTCCGGCCGCCGCGGGTGACGACGCGCTCCACCCGCAGGTTGCCGGTAACCAGGCCGGGGTTGATGGCGGAAACGGCCGCTGCGGAAGCCCGCTGCACGCCGCCCCCATCCGCCTGTCCGGACCGGTTCTCGTCAATCGCCGCGACAGCCGTCCGGGAGTCCGGCATGGCGGTGCCCGGCTGCGGTCCGCGAGAAGCCTTCTCCGGTTTCGGGGCCGGCGAAACCGCCGGCCGAACCCTGGCCACCATCTGCCCGGCAAAAGGCCTCTCTCCGGGGGCCGGCAGGCGCAGGTTCTGGCCGGGGTAAATCGTGGCGCGCTTCGAGAGCCCGTTGGCCGCCAGCAGCTCGGACAGTTTCAGGCCGTGCCGCCGTGCGATGGCACCCGGCGTGTCGCCGCGGCGGACGACGTAGAACCGGCTGCGCTTCTGCCGGTCCTTGTACAGCGCCGGCGGCAGGCCGGCCGCCAGCAGCCGCCGCCGTCCCCGGAGATCGTCGGGCAGGCGCAGGCGGTAGCCCCGGGGAATGTACTTGCGGCCGCTGAACACCGGGGGGCGCAATGCCGGGTTGAGGGCCTTGAGGGTTTCGGGGTCCACGCCCAGGTGGCGTGACACATCCCGGAAGGCGACATACCCTTCCAGTTTCAGCATGGGATGCCGGGCGGGTGGCTGGATCGCGAGGCGCCCGAAGTAGCGCCGGTAGGCCTTGGCCACCCGGCGGGCGGCGATGAATTCCGCGTAGAAATTGCGCGAGGCGAACTTGAAGCTGCGGCCGCGGTAGCTTTTAAAAACGGCCTCATAGCCGCCCCTGGTCTTCTTGGCCCGCAGCATGCCGGACAGTCCGTGGTTATATGCCGTGATGGCCAGGGGCCAGTCGCGCAGCTGCCGGTAGTTGCGTTTGAGCAGCTGTGCCGCGGCGTACGTGGACAGCAGCGGGTCGCGGCGCTCATCCAGGGTGTAGTCGATCTGCATGTACAGCCGGCCCGTGGAGCGGGTGAACTGCCACATGCCGGCGGCGCCGAACTTGCTGTAGGCTGCGGGGTCGAAGGAGGATTCCACGTGCGGCAGGTAGGCCAGATCCTCGGGTAGGCCTTCGGACCGGAATATCCGCCGGATCTCGTCGAGATAGGCCCCCGATCGGATCAGCCCCTCCCGGAAGCGGTTCTTCTGGCCGACCTGGCAGCGAATGCGCGCCATGGCCCTGCGGAACGTGCGCCGGCCGGCGCCGGGGCCGAAAAGCCGCGCCACGCGCTTTTCCTCGGCCGTGCGCGGCGCTACGCCCAGGGCCAGCCTTTCCAGGATGCGGCGGTACTTGAGTTTGGCGTTTTTGATGCGCCGGCGGTTGATCTTGCGGGCACGTGCGCCGGCAGGCTCCACCAGCGGCACGATGCCGTAAATGACGGACAGGTTTCGGCTGTCGTGCAGGATCCCCTGGCGGGTGGTATAGCGGGTGTAGACCTTCTCCCAGAAGGCGACGTTGGGCGCCATGGCGGGGAAAATCGGGAAAGGGTCAGGGGATGCAGCCCCGGCCGGCACGGCGACGTTCCACACCGCCCAGAAGATCAGCAGGTACCAGGACAATCTCAGGTTATTTCGCATGTCGGATTCAGGATTGGAATTCGCTTCAGCAACAGCTCAGATAGCAGCACGATGATATGCCTGCCGCCGCATTGCGAAGGGCTGCAACCCCTCAGAGAAATGTTCGGCACCTATAACAGAAACTTGAGGTGAAAGACAGGGGAAAGCCGCAGCCCCGGCACAAAAACCCCGGCGCCGGCCGTGTTGACAGTGCACAGACACCTGGGGTATCTTTCCCGGGGTTGGGGGCGCGACGGCAGGTTTGGCCGTGGGCGCCGCAGTGCAGGGGAACCCAAAATACTCACGGGGGAGTCATGATCATCGGGCTGGATGTGGGCGGCACACACACCGACGTTGTCCTGCTCAACCAGGACGGGCTGGTCGAGGCCCTCAAAGTGCCCACCGACACCGATGACCTGTTTCACAGTGTGCTGCAGGCCCTCGAAAAAATCACCGCCCATGTCGATGCCGCCGGCGTCTCCCGCCTGGTGCTGAGCACCACGCTGACCACCAACGCCATCGTCCAGGACACCATCGCGCCGGCCGGCATGATCGTGTCGTCGGGGCCGGGACTGGACCCGGACTTTTTCCGAACCGGACAACACTACTACCCCGTGCCCGGCAGTATCGACCACCGCGGCCGCGAACGAAAGCCGGTAGAAGCTGCGGCCGTCGAAGCCGCCGCCCGACGGATGACGGCCGACGGCATTCGGCAGGTGGGCGTGGTGGGCAAGTTCTCGGTGCGCAACCCCGGCCACGAGATCGCCATCCGGCGGCAGCTGGGTGACCGCTTTGAACGGATCTTCGCCGGCCACCGGCTGTCGGGCCGGCTCAACTTTCCCCGGCGCATCGCCACCACTTTCCTGAACGCCGCCGTTTACCCCCTGCACCGCGATTTTTTTCAGGCCGTGCGCAAGTCCCTCGAAAAACGGGGCCTTGCGGTGCCCATCGACATTCTCAAGGCCGACGGCGGCACCATGAACTTCAACGCCTCCATCGATTCGCCCTGCGAAACGATTCTCTCGGGACCGGCGGCCAGCGTGGCCGGCGCCCTGGCCGCCGACCCCGGCCCCGACCAGTGCCTGGTGCTGGACGTGGGCGGCACCACCACCGACATGGCGGTGCTGGTGGAGGCCGCCCCCCTGCTCAGCCCGGCGGGCGGCCGCATCGGCCCGCACAAAACCCTGGTGCGGGCCCTGTACACGCGCTCCATCGCCGTTGGCGGCGACAGCGAGGTGCGCGTCGCCGAGGGGCGGCCGGCCATCGGGCCCCGCAGGCGCGGCAGCGCCATGGCCTTCGGCGGCCCGGCGCCCACCCCCACCGACGCCCTGGTCGTGCTGGGGCACATGCAGGCCGGCGACCGGCAGCGCGCCCGTGAGGGCATCGCCGAGGTGGCCGCCCGGCTGAACCTGCCGGTGGATCAAGCCGCCGAACGGATATTCGACCGGGCCTGCAGCGCCATCCTGGCGGCCGCCGACGAGATGGTGGCGGCCATCAACTGCCGACCGGTGCACACCATCCACGCCTTTAAGGAGGGGCTGCAGGTCAATCCCGGACGGATGCTGGTGATGGGCGGACCCGCCTCCCTGTTCGCACCGCGCCTGCAGGCGCTCTCCGGCCGGCCCTGCCGCGTGGTGCCACGGCCCGAGGTGGCCAACGCCATCGGCGCGGCCCTGGCGCGCACCACCTGCGAGGTCACCCTGGTGGTCGACACCGAGCAGGGGCTGGCGACGGCGCCCGAGGAAAACTTCTCGCGGCGGGTCACGGGAGCCTATTCGCTGGAGGAAGCGCGACGCGACGCGCTGGAGCTGCTGGAGAAAAAGGCCCTGAAAAGGGGGGCGCGGCCCGAAGACCTCGAATTGGAGGTGGTGGAAGAAGAAGTCTTCAACATGGTGCGCGGGTTCTCCACCACCGGCAGGAACATCCGCGTGCGGGTCCAGGTCAAGCCGGGAGTGATTGGAAGTTTGAAGGGTGACCTTTGAAAGGGGAAGCGGGAACGTCTATGACACTGCGGGCGAGGCATAAAACCGGGCTGGTTTTCTTTCCGGCCTTCGACTGGGCCATCAGCCCCAACCACCCCGAGCGCGAGGAGCGCCTGCTCTACACCCGGGACCAGGTGCAGGAGGAGGGCCTGCTGGACATCGAGGGCATCGAGGAACTGCGCGCCGACATGGTCACGGCGGCCGACGTGCAGCGCGTGCATTTCTGTGTGCCCGACCTGTGGCACGTGATGACCGAGTCGCACTTCATCAGCGCCGGCGGCGCCAAGGCCCTGGCCATGGCGATGGCCGAAAAGCGCGTGGAGCGGGGCTTCGCACTGGTGCGGCCGCCGGGGCACCACGCCATGCGGGTAGTGCACGGTGCCCGCGGCTTCTGTAACGTCAACAACGAAGCCATCATGATCGAGTACCTGCGGGCGGCCTACGGCATCGAGCGTGTCGCCATCGTGGACACCGACTGCCATCACGGCGACGGCACCCAGGACATCTACTGGCACGACCCGGACACACTCTTCATCTCGCTGCACCAGGACGGCCGCACCCTGTACCCGGGCTCGGGCTTTCCCCAGGAGATGGGGGGCCCCAATGCCGTGGGCACCACGCTCAACATCCCCCTGCCGCCCCATACTTCCGAAGAGGGTTTCCTGTACACCATCGAAGAGGTGGTGCAGCCCATCCTGGCGGAATTCCGGCCGCAACTGGTGGTCAACTCCGCCGGACAGGACAACCACTACGCCGACCCCATCACCAACATGGACTTCTCGGCCCAGGGCTACGCCCGGCTGATCGAGCTGCTGCAGCCCGACATATCGGTGCTCGAGGGCGGCTACTCCATCGAGGACGCCCTGCCCTACGTCAACGCCGGCATCATTCTGGCCATGGCCGGCATCGACTACAGCCATGTGACCGAACCGGACTACGATCCGGCAAAGCATCGCCAGTCGGCGGACATCACCGGCTGGGTGCACAAGGTGGGCGACACGGTGCGGGAGATCTGGGCCCGTCGGGAAGCGCTGCAGGAAAAAGCCCGCGGCAACGACCGCTTCCAGCGGCGGCAGCGCAGCATTTTCTACGACACCGACGGCATCTCCGAAACCCAGCAGGAGACCGTACGCGTCTGCGACGACTGCGCCGGCGCCCTGCGCATCGAATCGACGGCCCGCCCGGGCCGCCGCATCCTGGCCGTGCACATTCCGCGCAGGGCCTGCGCCGCCTGCCGCCGGACCGCCCGCCAGTGGTACGATACGGCCGAGACCGACCGCTTCGACATGGTTCTGCTGCAGGACCGCCCCACGGACCGCTTCGAGGTTCGTGGTCCATGATGCCGCCGGCCACAGGGGAATCGGCCTTTCACCGCAATCGTCTGCACAGGAGAAAAAAATGAAATCGTGGATCAACCCGACGGCCGCCGCACTGGCACTGCTGCTGGTCCTGCCCGCCGCGGCCCGCGGCGGCGAACGGGAAATCGCGGGGGTGCGCTTTCCCACCGAGAAGGTGGTGGCCGGCAGGACCGTACACCTCAACGGTGTGGCCCTGCGCAAGGCCTATATCTTCGTCAAGGTGTTCGCCGGTGCGTTCTACCTGGAGCACCCCACCCACAACGCCCGCGAAGCCATCGAATCCGAGCAGGTCAAGCACTTCGTGCTCCACTACCTGACCGACAAGGCCACCGCCGAAAAGCTGCAGAAGGGGTTTGTCGAAGCCATGGAAAAGGCCAACCCGCCCGAGCTGGTCGAGAAGCACCGCGACCTGATCCGGCGCTTCGCCTCCTGGCTGGACCGGGACATGAAGCCCGGCGCCACCAGCGTCTCCACCTACGTCCCGGGAAAGGGGCTGACCTTCTGGCTCATGGGGGAGAAAAAAGGCACCATCACCGACACGGAATTCATCCGCATGTACTACCGCTACAACCTGGGGAAAAAAGCCGACTCGAACCTGCGCAAGGGGTACCTGGGGCTGAAGTGAAGTCACTCCCCCGCGGACGATGCGGCACTCCGCCTGAGGAGGGAAGGCCGGCGAACAGCGTGCACCGGCACCCTGCAGGCCGCTAAAATTCAGGACCCTGAAGGCTTGCCGATGATGATTGATCTCCCGGCCCTGCCCGGGCCATGCGGGAAGTTCCGCCACGGCCCAGAACAGGGCGCCGGTGATCGAATCAGATATTCAGTTCCGCCTTCACCGCGCTGAACTGCTCCATGGCGAAATCCAGGTCCTCGCGCGTGTGCAGCGCACTGATCTGGGTGCGGATGCGCGCCGTGCCCATGGGAACCACCGGGTAGAAAAATCCGATGACGTAAACGCCCCTGTCCAGCATGCGGGCGGCCATTTTCTGGGCCAGCACGGCGTCGCCCAGCATGATGGGGACGATGGGATGGTCACCGGGCCGGATGTCGAAACCGCGGTCGGTCATCCGGCTGCGGAAATAGGCCGTGTTCTCCGCCAGCCGGTCCCGCAGCGCGGTGCTGCTCGAGAGCAGTTCGATGGCCTTCAGGGAAGCCGCGGCGATGGAGGGCGCCATGGTGTTGGAAAAGAGGTAGGGCCGCGAGCGCTGACGCAACAGTTCGACGATCTCTTTGCGGGCACTGGTGTAGCCGCCGCTGGCGCCGCCCAGGGCCTTGCCAAAGGTGCCGGTGAGGATGTCCACGCGGTCCATGACGCTGCAGTGTTCGTGGGTGCCGCGGCCGTGGCGGCCCACGAAGCCGACGGCGTGGGAGTCGTCCACCATGACCATGGCGTCGTATTTCTCGGCCAGGTCGCAGATCCTGTCGAGCGGGGCGTAGTCGCCGTCCATGGAAAAGACGCCGTCGGTGGCGATCATGCGCTTGGGGCAGTCGGACGCCTCGGCCAGTTGTTTTTCCAGGTCGGCCATGTCGTTGTGCTTGTAGCGCAGGCGCCGGGCCTTGCACAGCCGGATGCCGTCAATGATGCTGGCGTGGTTGAGCTCGTCGCTGATGACGGCGTCTTCTTTGCTCAGCAGGGTCTCGAAGAGCCCGCCGTTGGCGTCGAAGCAGGAACTGTACAGGATGGTGTCCTCCATGCCCAGAAACGTCGAGACCGCATTCTCAAGCTGCTTGTGGATCAGTTGGGTGCCGCAGATGAAGCGCACCGAGGACAGGCCATACCCCCAGCGGTCCAGGGCATCCCTGGCGGCCGCCAGCACCTCCGGGTGAGCGGAGAGTCCCAGGTAGTTGTTGGCACACATGTTGAGCACACTCTTTCCCTCACCCACCTTCACGTGGGCGGACTGGGGAGATGTCAGGATGCGTTCGTCCTTGAAGAGCCCGTTCTTGCGGATTTCCTCGAGTTGCGCGATGAATTGTTTTTTTGCCGTTGCGTACATGGTCGACTCCTTCGGTGTTGGATCGTTTTCTTTGTCCGGCGGCCGGAACACACCCGGAGGCCTGCGGTCAGCCCCGGCGGGGGCGCCGTCAGCGGCTACTCGTCTTCCCAGTTCAGGATCACCTTGCCGCTCTTGCCCGAGCGCATGACGTCGAAGGCCTCCTGAAAATCGGTGTAGGGGAAATGGTGGGTGATGACCGGACGGATGTCCAGCCCGCTCTGGATCATGGACGTCATTTTGTACCAGGTCTCGTACATCTCGCGGCCATAGATGCCCTTGATGGTCAGGCCGTTGAAGACCACCAGATCCCAGTCGATGGCCGTGTTGCCCGGAAGGATGCCCAGCAACGCGATCTTGCCACCGTGGCACATGTTGGCCAGCATGCTGTTCAGGGCCGCCGGGCTGCCGGACATCTCCATGCCCACATCGAACCCCTCCTTCATGCCCAGCTTCTGCTGGGCATCCTCCAGGCGCTCGGTGCGCACGTCGAGGGTCATGGTGGCGCCCAGTTTTCTGGCCAGCGCCAGCCGGTAGGGGTTTACGTCGGTGACCACCACGTAGCGTGCCCCGGCGTGTCTGGCGATGGCCGCCGCCATGCAGCCGATGGGGCCGGCGCCGGTGATCAGGACGTCCTCACCCAGCACGTCGAAAGACAGGGCCGTGTGGGTGGCGTTGCCCAGCGGGTCGAAGCAGGCCAGGATGTCCGTGGGAATGCGCTCATCGCAGTACCACACGTTGGTCACCGGCAGGCTGAGGTACTCGGCGAAGCAACCCTGGCGGTTGACGCCCACGCCGCTGGTGTGGTTGCACAGGTGGCGGCGGCCGGCCAGGCAGTTGCGGCATCGGCCGCAGACGACGTGGCCCTCGCCGGAAACCAGGTCCCCGGGCTTGAAGTCGTGCACGTTGCTGCCGATTTCGGCGACCGTGCCCACGAACTCGTGGCCCACGGGCATGGGTACGGGAATGGTTTTCCGGGCCCACTCGTCCCAGTTGTAGATGTGTACGTCGGTGCCGCAGATGGCGGTCTTGTGGATCTTGATCAGCACGTCGTTGATGCCGATTTCGGGCACCGGCACTTCCTGGAGCCACAACCCCTCTTCGGGCTTGGCCTTGACCAGCGCTTTCATGTTCGCCATACTACCCCCTTTCTGTTGGTGCCTGGAAAACGTGTCCACCGGTCTCGGAAGGCTCTACGGCCCGCAGGGCCTCCGGTATGCCGGGCTTGCGCCGCTGCACGGGGCATGCTGAGCCGTGATCGGGATCCTCTCCATGGGCAATGGTTTCTCCTCTAAAGGTGCTGCCCTGGCGGGTATGGCCTGCAGCCGGGTTCGTACGGCCTGCCGCGCGCGATGCCGGAAAACTGCAGGGATCGGCGGCCTTCAAACAGGCTGCTGGGGCTTATGCTGACAGAGGGGCATCTGAATCTACAGACTTCCCGGCCATTTTCGATCAATGGTTCGATCAATGGAAGGAAAAAATATGAAAGATATCTTGTGCCTGTTCGCTGGAAAGTATCTTCAGAATGGATCTGTAAGTCAAGGGAAATGATGACGCCCCCGCCTCTCCTCCCGTTGCCGAGACCGAGCGGACTGTGGTACCCGTAGAAAATGCATGAAACGACCTCCAACCTGGTGTTGATCGGCATGCCGGGCTCGGGCAAAAGCACCGTGGGTGTCATCCTGGCCAAGAAAACCGGCCGCGGCTTCGTGGACACGGATGTGCTGATTCAGACATCGCAGCGGCGCACGCTGCAGGAAATCGTAGACACGGACGGGCATGCCGCCCTGCGCCGCATCGAGGCGCGCGTGATCCTGGGCCTGCAGATCGCCCGCCACGTCATCGCCACCGGCGGCAGCGCGGTGTACAGCCGCCGTGCCATGGCGCACCTCAAAAGCAGGGGGACCATCGTCTTCCTGGATGTCGATCTGGACACCCTGGCATCCCGTATCGGCGACTTCGACACGCGGGGCATCGCCAGGCGGCCCGGCCAAAGCCTGGCCGACCTTTTCCGGGAACGCATGGGACTCTACGTGCGGTATGCAGACGTGACCGTAACGTGCGGCGGCCTGACCCAGGAGCAGGTATGCGAGGAGATCATCGGCCGCACCCAGAACCGCCGCGGGAGGCGCGCCGTGGGGATCACCTGCGCCGGATCAGGCTCTGAAAAACCTCGTTGAGTTCCACGAACTTCTCGTGGCTGCCGCCGTGGTCGGGGTGGTGACGGCGGGCCAGGCGGCGGTAGCGCCGGATAATGTCGCGGCGGCTCATGGCGCGCAACTCTTGTCTGCTGACGCCGAAAACGCGCTGCGCCTTCTCGTCGCTCACCGAGCGGCCGGCGGCGGGCTGGAAGTGGGCGCGGTGGCGGTCCATGAACTCCCGCAGATAGTCCTCCATGAGCGAAGCGCCGGCGTACTCGTGGTCGAAGTACATGCACAGGTAGCGCTGCATGTACTCGTGCAGACGCGCGCCCCGGCGGCGCTGTCCCGGAAAGAGCACCAGGTTGAGGCGACAGATCTCGTCTACGAAGCGGCGGTCGACCTCTTCCTGCTCCAGCAGCTGGGGGGCGCTGCGCGCGAAGTGTCGGGTGAAAAAGCGCTGCAGATCAAAGATCACGTAGACGTAAATCTTGATTTCACGCTCCTTGAGGATATGCTCCATGGCCATGAAATCCTGTTCGATCTCGTCACGCGACTTGCGGTAGAAGCGCCTGAGCAGGGCCGGCGGCAGCCGGCCGACGTTGCCCTGCTCCATCTGGCCAAAACGCAGGAAGTGGACCCGCCGCTTGTCGAAGATGTGCAGCTGGGCGTCTAGTTCGTCGACCTGCGCAGGACTCAGTCGCGCCGCGGGATTCATGGCCCTGGCGCGTTCGCGCAGCGGATCGATGATGCGACGGATATCCGGCCGGATGAAGGGCAGGAAGATGCGGTCGAGCTCGTCCAGGTCGGGGTCCACGCCGCGGTCCAGGAGCTTTTCGCTGACAACCTCGTGGATGTAGTAGGCGTTGCCGCCGGGATAGACGATAAAATCCTCCGGGTCGGGCCCCAGATCCACCAGGTCCCGGCTTGCCAGTTCCCGGCCGCTGCGATAGGATTCGGCGATGAAGTAGCGCGGCTTGCCGTTGATGGTGCGACGGGCGAGGTACACGATGGTGACTCCGGATTGGATGAAAAGTTGTCAGGAGCGAAATACGCACATGCCGGACACGCAAAAAGAACGACGGATGCTGGCGGCCAGACGGCCGCACCTGGTGCTGCGCGCACGCGTGCTGCAGGCGGTGCGGGATTATTTCCTGGCCCGGGACTACCTGGAGGTGGACACGCCGCTGCGCATCCCGGCACCGGCGCCCGAACTGCACATCGAGGCTCCGCCTTCGGAGGACTGGTTCCTGCACACGTCGCCCGAGCTGTGCATGAAGCGGCTGCTGGCGGCCGGCTACGAGCGCATCTTCCAGATCTGCCACTGCTTCCGCTCCCGGGAGCGGGGCCGGCGGCACCTTCCCGAGTTCACCCTGCTGGAGTGGTATACCGCCGGCCGGGACTACCGCCACATGATGACGCAGTGCGAAGCGCTTATCCGCCACGTGGCCGGGGCGCTGGGCAAAAACGACCGCCTCTGCTACCAGGGCTGCGAAGTGGACCTGGCCGGCCCCTGGCAGCGCCTCTCGGTGCGCGAGGCCTTTGAGCGCTACACGGCCACCACGGCCGAGGCGGCCCTGGCCGACGACACTTTCGACCGGCTGATGGTCGAGCGCATCGAACCGCAC
>Ga0256835_1001034_pt1 | contig 17691 bp, 15 predicted proteins | sample PIR30metaG_FD_185972 | JGI IMG/M metagenome (GOLD analysis project Ga0256835, IMG submission 185972) | Hydrothermal vent microbial communities from East Pacific Rise, Pacific Ocean - PIR-30 | ecosystem: Environmental > Aquatic > Marine > Hydrothermal vents | place: Pacific Ocean: East Pacific...
AGAACATCGGAGAGCGTAGGGGTCGGGTCAGTCGTCAACAAGAGGACATCCATCCCCTCCTCGGAAAGCCCAGCCGCCAAGGAGGCCGAACACGTCGTCTTACCCACTCCACCCTTTCCCCAGAAGCTGACGAGCCTCATCTGGAATGAGGGTGCCCTAAAAGATTTAACGGATGACAATAAAAATTGGGATTTAGAGGCCCAGATAGGCCTTCTTTATCCTCTCACTGCCCTCTAACTCCTCCTTGGGGCCCGACAGGACTATCCTTCCCTGCTCTATCACGTAGCCGTAGTCCGCTATCTCGAGAGACATGTGCACGTTCTGCTCGACCAGGAAGACGGTGAGCCTCTCGTCGTCCCTCAGCTTCCTGACCACGTTCATTATCTCGCCGACCAACTTGGGTGCCAGGCCTAGGGAGGGCTCGTCCATGAGCAGTATCCTCGGGACGGCCATGAGGGCCCTCCCGATGGCGAGCATCTGTTGCTCTCCACCGCTCAGAGTACCGGCCAGCTGGTTCCTCCTCTCCCTCAACCTCGGGAACAGGCTGTACACCAGATCCAAGCTGCTATCGAACTTGTCCCTCGCTCTCTTGGTGTAGGCGCCCAGCTCTAGATTCTCGAAGACCGTGAGCTCGGGCCAGAGCCTCCTGCCCTCGGGGACCATCACTATCCCCAGCTCGACCCTCTTGTGTGCTGGAAGCCTGGTTACGTCCTCGCCTCCCAGCAGGATCTGGCCCTTCCAGGGCGAGAGGATGCCGCTGGTGACCCTGAGCGTGGTGGTCTTCCCGGCGCCGTTGCTACCCAACATTACCGTTATGATGCCCTCGTCGGCCTGCAGGTTTATGTCCCAGAGGACCTGGGTCTCCCCGTACCCAGCGTCTATGTTCTTTAACTCAAGAAGAGCCATCTTCCTCGCCTCCCTTCCTCTTGACGAACCTCAACGCGTACCTCGGATCTCCTAGATAGGCGGTTATCACCTCCGGGTTGTTGGCCACCTCCTCCGGGGTACCTTCAGCTATCTTCCAGCCGAAATGCAGCACCACTATCCTGTCGGCGATGTTCATCACCGCATGCATCACGTGCTCTATCATTATGATGCTCAAATCTCTCTCCTCCTTGACCTTCTTTATGATCTCGAGGGCCTCCTCTATCTCCTTCGGGTTGAGGCCAGCCAGCACCTCGTCCAGCAGGAGAAGCTCCGGTTCGGCGGAAAGGGCCCTAGCCAGCTCCAACATCTTCTTCTGCCTGAGCGTCAGCTTCACGGCGAACTCCTCGGACTTCTCCGCTAACCCTACTAACTCCAGGGACTGGTAAGCGATCTCCTTGGCCTCGCCTATCGTTATCTGACGGGCCCTCTTCCCGAAGAGCGCCCCGACCATGGCGTTCTCCAGTACGGTCATGTCATTGAACGGCTTCACTATCTGGTGGGTCTTGGCTATCCCCTTCCTAGTGATGACGTGGGGTGGCTTCCCGGTTATGTCCTCCCCCTTGAATATCACCCTGCCCTCGTCCGGCCTGTAAACGCCGGTTATGACGTTGAAAAGAGTGGTCTTCCCGGCGCCGTTGGGTCCTATCAGTCCCAGAATCTCCCCCCTCCTCATCGAGAAGGAGACCTTGTTGTTGGCGACCAGTCCGCCGAACCTCTTCGTGACGTTCTCAACCACCAAGATGTCCTCCATCTCATCCCCTCCCTACTCCAAGAGATCCCTCAGCCTCACTCCCTTCACCTTGTACTTTCTCAGGAGTCCTATGAGTCCCTCCGGGAAGAAGAGGACCACTATCGCCACTATGATTCCCAAGATGATCAGGTTCACGCCCGGATAGTGCACTAGGAGGAGGTCGTAGAGCTCGAAGTATATCAGGGAGCCCACGATGGGTCCCAGTACGGTTCCCAGTCCCCCTATCACTATCATGACTATCATGTCTATGCTGTGGCCGAGGTTGAACAGGGTCTCGTCCACACCTCCACCGTTGAGCGAGAACAGAGCACCTACCATTCCGGTGAAGAATCCCGCTAGGGTGAAGGCAATTATCTTGAACATGGTGGTGGGAACTCCCAAAACCTCAGCAGCGTCCTCATCCTCCTTTATGGCCGTCAGCCCCACACCGAAGGGCGATTTCCTGATGTAATAGTTCACGGCCAGCAGGATGATCAAAGTTAGGAACATTGCGTTGAACACCACATCCTTCTCCACTATCTTGTCGGCTGGCAGGATTATCTGGGCCCCGAAGAACTGCTCTGGGTTGAGCTCAGGCACAATGGCCTTCATCAGGTAGAGAGCGGTGAAATCCAGACCTATCGTCGCGATGGCGAAGAAGGCCCCTCTGAGCCTCAATACTGCAGCTCCGACGCTGGCAGCTATGGCCGCGGCGAACAGACCAGCCAACACGGCCACTAAGAATGCTCCTAGACCGAAGCCCAGGCTCTGGAGGTCAGCCAGCGGTTTGATGAAGTAGACTAGGAGCACGTAGGCGTAACCCCCTAGCCCTAGGAAGACCGCATGGCCGAAGCTCACGTAGCCAGCGAATCCCATGATTATGTTAAGTGACAGGGCGATGCCCATGAAGTACATAATAGTCATCAGCGTGTCCAAAGTGCTCATTCCCATTATCCTAGCCACGAGCATTCCGAGGATCACGAACACTATTATCAGGAGCGTGGGGCTCCTCAGATAATGGGATAAGGTACTCTCTTTTCCAGCCATTTTACCTCTTCCTCCCGAAGATGCCTTCGGGCTTGAACAACAGGATCAGTATGAGGACTATGAATGCTGTGGACAGCGCAACTGGATCGCTGATCCTCGGATTGAAGATGGACACCACGACCTTCGAGAGACCGTAAATTATCCCGATTATGATGCCCGCAACTAAGGAACCAACGACGCTACCCAGTCCTCCCAGTACCACAACCACGAAGCTGAGGGGGGCGTATTTATGGGCTATCTCTGGAGTCACGGAGGCTTCGAACAGGAGGACCATGAACCCGGAGAATACAGTGAGGCCGATGCCCAAGATCGTGGTGAGAAGCTTGATTTTCACGGGATTTATACCGACCAAGGAGGCAGCTTGAGCATCCTGCATCACGGCCCTTATGGACTTGCCCAGTATGGTTCTGTCGAGGAACAGGTAGATGACGGCCACGCTTATCAGAGCCAGAGCATCAGCCAGCAGGATATTGGTCCTGATAGTAGTTCCTAATACTCTGATGAACGGAACACCTATGCTCCACAGGCCAAATCCGCGGGGTTCGCTTCCGAAGGCGTAGTAATAGAAGTTGAGCAAAGCTATACTGAGGGCGAACATGGCCAGCAGGGTGGACATCTCGATCTTCAGGGTTATTCTCTCCACCTTGCCCACCAGCTTGTGAAGGAGGGCCCAGTAGATCAGGAACCCAGCAGCTAATCCAACTAGCAGAGCTACCAAGCCACCTATCAGAGGACTCAGACCGTACTGGGCGAAGAGTATTATCGCCACATACGAGCCCATCAATATTACCTCTCCCTGAGCTAAGTTCACTACTTTCATTACTCCCCACAGCAGGGTGAGCCCCACGGCGGCGAATCCTAGGATGATGCCCCACAGAAGGCCGTTGACGAGGTTGATGGCGAGGATCGACACGTCCATAACGACCACCCAAAAAGAGGAGAAAAGGGGAAAGAGATCTTACCTCTTGTACCAGTTCTCTGCCGGGTAGATCGGGCTCGCCTGAGCCGCCTCCGGCGGATAGACTATCTTCTTCTCACCGGCCTGCCACTGCACGACCACCATCTGGTGGCCCACCTGCAGTCCAGTTGCTGGGTCTATCTTGAGCCTTCCGAAGAAGGTCATTATGTCCACCTTGTTGAAGGCTGCCCTGACGGCGTCCGAATCAAGGCTTCCAGCGACCTCTATCGCCTTGGCTAGGTGCAGTATGGCGGCAGTGGCCTCAGCAGCGTGGTAGTCAGGCATGCCTCCTCCGGAGACCTCCTTGTACATCTGTATGTACTCCTCGTTGGTTGGCCCGAACCACTCTATTCCAAGCTTCTTGGCAGCCTCCGGACTGTACTTAACCCCTATCTCCCACTGAGCGGGGTACATCACGCCATTAGCAGCCTCTTTAAGCTGCTCTTTGAATTGAGCTAACGCAGGCGCCACGATTATGCCGATGCCCTTCAGCTTCCAACCGAGCTGCCAGGCCTGCTGCACCAGAGCGGTTCCATCGGCGAAGTGACCACCGCCGAGGAGCACGTCAGCGCCGGCAGCCATAGCCTCGTTTATTATAGATCCGAACTCAGTGGCTCCCTTCTCATAAGGCTTCTCGTAGACCAGCTTGAGACCCTTCTTCTGGATCTCATCCTTGGCCCCCTTGGCCACGGTGGCGGCGAAAGCGGCGTTCTCGTATATCAGGGCGATCTTAGCGTTCGGGTCTTTCTCGGCTATGAGGTCAACCACGCTCCTCAGATAGGTGGAAGCCGGGCTCAGGGTCTGTACCACGTACTTGTAACCCTGCTGGAAGATGGAGTCGCTCGCACCTCCGTGGCTCACCATGACTATCTTGTTCTGCTCGGCCACGGGGGCGGCAGCCTTCGTCAGACCGGATGAGTAGGGGGCTAGCAGGAAGTTCACCTTATCCTCGGTTATCAGCTTGCTGTAGAGCTCTGGTACCCTCTGACTGCTGCTCTCGTCGTCATAATACTTTAGTTCGACCTTGTAAACCTTGTCTCCGACCTTTATGCCTCCGTGCACCTCGTTCAGCCACTTTATAGCGACTTTGAATCCATTCAGAGCGTACTCTCCCTCATGGGCGAACTTGCCCTTCAGGGAGATCGTGGTACCTATGTAGATAGTACCAGCGAATCCCGTCGGTTTCTGAGTGGTAGTTTGAGTGGTGGTCGGGGCCGCGGGAGTGATCGTCTTGGTGACCGTGACAACCTTGCTCTGAGTGACAGTAGTTGTAATTACCTGTCCCGGAGAGGACATCGCGATTGCCGCGCCCACGATAAGGCCTATTACTAGAAACGCTATCGCGGTCACATACTTGGAAACTCCATACCTCTTCATGGGAAGTACCTCCCTTTTCACACAAGATGTGCGTGAAGGGTGCTATTACGTGCTCTGGAACGGTTACTTATAAATACTGCCTTATCGTGAACATTAATTAAGATGATTAACTCGTTCTTCCATAGAAAAAATTGACATTCTTTCCCATAATCATCAAAATACTTCATTTTACAATCACACAATACCGGTTGTCAAGCCCTACTGAACCCGCCGCCAACCGGCTTATTTCCCCGACACTCCAATGAAGTATTTTACCTCAAAAGGACCAGTATAATGGAACATCTTAAAGAATGATCATACGTGAATCTTACCAACGCTTAATAGAATCCTGTGCGCATCACGGGTTGGTAGGCTGCCATGAGGATCGCCATGATCTTGGCCGGTGGTTTCGGGACTAGACTCTGGCCTCTCAGCCGCAAAGAGTATCCAAAACAGTTCGCTAAGGTTCTAGGTGATCTCTCCACATATCAACAGGCCCTTAAGCGGGCTTCCATCTTGGCCGATGATGTGATGGTCGTCACGTCCGAGATGTACAAGTACCAAGTGATAGGTCAAGCTAGAGAAATGGACATAGACTTGGACGAGGAGAACGTCATCTTAGAGCCTGATAGAAAAGATACGGCACCTGCTATTTACTACGGACTCATGAGGGCCGAGGACCTGTTCGGTTCCTCTATCGATGTGACTGTATTCCCCTCCGACCACATGATCCTGAACGAATCGGAGCTGTTCAGAGCACTCTCCCTGTCAATCAGGTCAGCGGAACAGGGGAGAATTTCCTTGGTTTCAGTCCCTCCATCGAAACCGGAGCCCGGATTCGGATACATAAAGGCTGGGAAGGAGATTGATGAAGGGATCTACGAGGTAGAAGAGTTCGTTGAAAAGCCAGGGGTGGAGCGAGCGAGGGAGATGCTGGAGGAAGGCAAGTGGTACTGGAGCACCATGATCATGTCGTTTAGAGCGTCTCTCATGATGAGAGTCATTGAAGAGAATCTCCCAGGGGTTTCAGAGCCCTTCAAGAGGTTTGATGATCCGAAGGAAGCGTACCGGAACGTTCAGAAGGTCGATGTGAGCTCCGGTGCGCTGGCCAAGGTACCACACCTCCTATCCATCGTTCCCACCAAGAATCTCGGGTGGAGCGATCTGGGAAGTTTTGAGTCGATATATGAACTTCTGGATAAGGATGACAGGGGAAACGCCATAAGTGGACGCGTAAAGCATGCTAAGTCCGACGGAAACTTGGTGCTATCGAAGAGGTTGGTCGCCTTGGTTGGGGTTCAGGACATGATAGTGGTGGATGACGAGGACGCCATTCTGGTCATGCCCAAGGGGAAGGGCCAGGAGCTTAGAGGGCTTGTCGAAGCCATGCTCAAGGAGAATGTGCCTGAGGTGCTGAGGCACAGGGTGACTTACGAGTCATGGGGAACGAAGACAACTCTACTCAGGGGAGAGGGGTACGAGGTGAGCAGACTGAGGATATACCCGGGGAAGGGGTTCGGGCCCAGGAAGCACTACCACAGGAGCATCTACTGGCAGGTGCTCACCGGAACTGCCAGAGTCATGGTCAACGGGGAGGAGAGGATAATAACGAGAGGAAAGGGAACGGAGATACCAGTGGGCTACTCATACACGCTGGAGAACCCCGGGAAGATCCCCCTAGACATAATAGAGATCGCCACAGGGGAGTACTTGGGGAGCGATGACGTGGACGAATCAGGTTTTTAACCTTGCCTTTGGGGAAGGAGAGGAATGGCCTCAGAGGGTGAGCCAAGGAGCGTAAGGGATATCTTGGTCGAGATGAAGGACGCGTCCGAGTTCGCCTTGAGCCTTGCATACGCCTCTCTCATGTACCAGGACAGGGAATTGGCCGAGGAGGTCCTAGGTCTGGAGTCCGAGCTCGACGAGCTGAGGTACAACCTCTTCAAGATGACGATCGTCGCTGGCAGATCTCCCAAGGAGGCCGAGGAGCTAGCTGCTTTGCTTGACATAGGCATAGCCGTGGACGAGATATCGGATGCGATGGCCGACCTTGTGAGGCTGGTTCTCAAGGGATATCCCGTTCATCCCGCCCTGAGCTGGATGCTCTATACCGCTGAAGAAATCATAGGTCTCGTGAGGATAGAGGAAGCATCCCCCCTGATATCCATGAGGGGAAAGGACCTGTACGATCCCGCGAATATAGCTGGCTGCGAGGTACTCGCCGTGAAGAAGAAAGGGAGATGGATATTCGACATCCCACCCGACTTGGAGCTGGAGGCCGGGGATTTACTCCTTCTAGAGGGCACGAAGGAGAGCATAGAAACGGCTAGGGCCCTAGCGAGGGGGGAGAACTCCAAGCCGGTGGTACCAGAGAAACCCTTGGAGAAGGTCGATGAGGCCTCCAAGGAGATAGCTGAGAGGCTAAACAGCATGAAAAGTCTGTCAGAGCTCTCCATATATCTGGCCTATGCCTCCATCCTCTACAACAATCCGGCCATGGCCTCTGAGGTGTCGAGGCTGGAGGAGGAGCTCGATGAGCTGGAAGATGAGCTTCTCGCCAAGGTGATAACGGATCTCCTCCCTGGTTCGAGGCCCGAGGAGATCATACCACTGATAAGGGCAGCGTCAGCGTCCGAGAGGCTCGGAGATGCAGCCTCTAGGATGGCCCTCATAGTAGAGAGGGGAGTGCCGACTCACCCGGTCTTGGAGATCGTGGTGGAGGAGAGCGAGGACACCGTGGTGAGGGTAGCTCTCAAGGAAGACAGCGAGGCGGTGGGATGGAGGATAGGCGATCTGGATCTGGAGGAAAAGACGGGCATGTGGATTCTCGCCATAAAGAGAGGAGTCAGGTGGATATACGCACCCAAGGATGAGGAGATCCTCAGAGAGGGAGACATACTTATCCTGACCGGTCCGAAAGAGGGAGTGGAGGACGCAATAAAGATACTGGGAGGGGAACTGCTTGAGGACTGAACGTCGGCTCGGGCATCAGGAGGAGCCTTTTCTCCTCCTTATTTCCTCTATTAGCTTGGGAACCACCTCGTAGAGATCCGCCACTATGAAGTAATCGCTCACCTCCGATATCGGCGCATCTGGATCCGTATTGACCGATATGACAGTCTCCGCGTCCCTGAAACCAACCACGTGCTGTATCTGACCGGAGATACCCAATGCTAGGTAGACCTTCGGTTTCACCCTCACGCCAGTCATCCCAACGTGCCTCTCCTCGGGTAACCACTTGAAGTCCGCAGAGATGGGCCTGGTGCACGCGATCTCTGCGCCCAGAAGGGATGCAAGCTCCCTTATCATTTCCAAGTCCTCCTTCTTCTTGAGGCCCCTGCCGACGGACACGATTATCTCGGCCTTTGAGAGGTCGACCTCGGCTTCCCTTTCCCTCCTCTCAACCAGATTGATCCTGGGGGAGCAATCGACCTTCAACTCCTCCACTTCCGACGGATCTCCAGTACCGGATATCGGCTCGAATGCGTCCAAGTCCACGGTGAGGACTGCAGGAAGGGGGGTCTTCAATCTCTCAACGCCCCTTCCACTGAAGACCATCCTCGATACCACCAATTGCCCACCCAGCTCGAGCTCTTGGGCATCTGAGAGGTACGAAATTCCCTTGCGAGCGGCCACCCTAGCCCCTATCTCTTTAAAGTCCCTCGTCGAGGGGAGAAGCATCAGATCAAACTCCATCTCACTTAAGGCGCTGGTCCAGCAGTCGTTAAGGCTCAGATCAGCGATTAAGAGCTTGTCAACTGGTACTGATACCTCCTCAGTACTTACAGCCTCAATGACCTCGGGAGACAGGGACTTAGCGGCACTAACCAGCTTGGGCAGATTGGACGGGTCGGAGGCCACGATTACCTTCATCAGATCACCCCCTTCTCCTCTAGGACTTTCACTATCCTATCTACCACCTCGTCCACGCTTCCCTCAATCTTCTCCCTCTTCCTCTCCCTCACGTAAGCCTTCATCTCCACCAGCTCGATGGGTGGGAACTTCAGATCAAGTTCGGAGGCATCCACCGTGATCTTCTCCTTCTTGCCGGCCTTCATTATCTGGAGGACCGTCGGGATCCTGGGCTCATTGATCTCCGAAGTTACTGAGATGACTGCTGGGAGCGGAACCTCTAGAACCTCAAACCCTCCCTCCAAGTATCTCTCCACTAAGAGCTTGTTATCCCTCACTTCCAGCCTTCCCACGAACGTCGCCACCGGAAGGGATAGCATCTCCGCGATCATCGCTGGTAGGGCACAGCTGTACTGGTCGGAAGAGCCTTCTCCGCATACCACGAGATCGGGCTTGATATCATCTTTCTCCAAGGCTTTCACTACGGCTTGGGCAGTCCTGTAGGGGTTGTGCCCCTTGACAGCATCTCCTTCAACGATTATAGTTCTATCTGCTCCCATTGCAAGGGCTTCCTTCAAGATGGCCTCATCGAACGGCCCGGTAACAACAACAGCCAGCGTCACCCTTCCGCCCAGCTCTTCCTTTATTTTGACCGCCTCTTCGATCGCGTTCCTATCTATATCACTTATTTTCACGGGGGCCTGATCCACTAGGAGGCGATCCCCCTCCACAGGCATTTGGGTCTCATCGTAAACCAGCTTGACGCATGCCACGACCTCCAAGGGCATCCCCGAACTCCAGCTGGGTTTATTTTTTAAACATAGAATAAGGTGAGATCTTTAATCGAATGGTTCACGAGGAGAGGACTCTCCACAGCTCGTCCATCACTGGTTCGCTGACATCCTCCACCACACCGTTTGACCTGACGAGCTTCATCCCCTCCTCCCTTCCCGTCAACCTACCTATTACGGACGACTCTATTCCTCCTCTCCTGAGCTCGCTGACCAACTCGTCCACTCTCTCCTCGCTCACAGATATGAGGAGGCTTCCCGAGCTTATCAACCTCAGAGGATCTATCCCCAGCGCCTCACATATAGCCACCGTCTCCTCCCTCAGGGGTATGTTCTCCTCATATATCACGAACCCATTCCCCGAAGCCAGAGCCATCTCCTGAACTCCCCCAAGCAATCCGCCCTCTGTAGGGTCGTGCATCGCTCTGGCAAAGTCGGCAGATAACATCGCATCTCTCACAACGCTTATCTCCCTTATGAACCCGGATGCCCTGTCTAGAACACGCGAATCCACACCCTTCTCCTCCAAGAGATCCCTCAGCTCGGTAGCTAAGATGGCGGTTCCCTCAAGCCCCGCGGCTTTGGTCAGGACGAGGGAATCGCCCTTTCTGGCGTCTCTAGTATTGAGGACTACATTGCCGGTCCCCATGGCCGTGGTCACCACTACGTTGAACGGGAGTCCAGGGGTGATCTCCGTATGCCCGCCGACTATCACGGCGCCTATCTCCCCGGCCGCCTCTCCTACCTGATCTACGAGCTCAGAAATCTCGCTCTCACTCACGCCATCCCTGAAGAGCAGGACCACGAGCAACCACTTGGGCCTCAGACCTCTAGTCGCTATGTCGTTGGATGCCACGTACACAGAGAGCCAGCCGGCCAATTTCCCGCCTCCAGTTACTGGGTCAGAGTGTATGGCCAGCAGGGGGTCTTTCACCTCAAGTATAGCAGCGTCCTCGCCCAGGGATGGACCTAACAGGACCCCCTCTCCTTCGATCGGCAGCTTTCCAACGATATTCCTGAAAAGGAAATCTGGGGGGAGTTTTCCCCTGTGTTTCACAACCATTCACCCAACGCCCTCCTGATAACGGGAGCTAGCAGGTAGGAGAAAACTATTCCCGATACCGCTTGGAACGTGTTACCTGGCACCTCCTGAAGGGCTCCCCCCAGGCCGTAGAGGTACCATTCAACTAAGAAGTAACCGATCACCATCTCAGCACCTGCCAAGGCCAAGATGAGTAAGGAGATCAGTTTACCTCTTCCCTTGGCGGCACCCGCTAGAAAACCTTCTACACCCTTTATCACCAGAGTGAACGGCGCCCAATGTCCATACCCACTCAATAGGTCCGCTAAGGCCGAGCCTATTCCACCGGATAGGGAGCCAACTACGGGCCCGAAGAGGATGCCAGAGAGCATGACGATGGTGTCCCCTAAGTTTATGTAACCTTGAGTCGCTGGTGTGGGGATTTGGATTACCATCGTGGCTACTGCGGTTAACGCAGCCATCACACCTACGATCGCAACCCCCCTAGAGGATGCGACACTCCGGGTGTTTCCGGCACCGACATCGCTCTTTATGGCCATGTTCTCACCCGAGGGAGCCAGCTCACGTTTCAGTTAAACCGATTATTCAACGTTGTAGTCCGCAGGCTCACTGAAATAAATGCTTAAATAATTCCTTATATACTAATTTACCGGATGGGAAATGAGAGCCGAGGATATAATCGAGGCCCTGTCTGGTGAGACGAGAAGAAGGATAGTCTCAATGCTGACCAGAAAACCGCTGACTCTGAAGGAAATAGCTGATATGCTCGGTATAACTCCACCTGCTGCCTTAAAACACATGAGAGAGCTCGAATCCTTGGGTATTGTGGAGTCGTACTCGGTGAACATGGGACCGGGGAGGCCCAGGAAGTACTACAAAATATCGCGATCAGTACGCCTAGTCGTTACTCTGACGGAGGATTCACTTCAGATAAGGGCGTTAGAGATAGAACCGACCTCTACTTCGCCATCTAAAGACATAAGAGAGAGATTCGACGAAATCAGAGAAAGATTAGAAAGTTTGAGTGATCTCAATTCGTTTAGCGAGACTGTAACAAGGACTTCCAACCTAATACAGGATATAGATACTCTTCTGCTTGAATTGGAATCTGTAGAGTCCCATCTCCTCTGGATGCGGGAGGAGATTCTCCGAAACCTGAAGAGATTTTCACGTTGAATTTGGAAAAGTTTTTATATTAACTTAACCCAATGGATAATGGGAGGTAGAGAGCATGTGGTGGGACAGGTACTGGAGGAGGATCCTCGAGGACATGGAGAAGGACTTTGAAGAGTTCGAGAAGATGATGGATGAACTCCTCGCTAGCATGAGAGCTGAGGGAGAGGTCCGTGGTCCTTACGTTTATGGATTCAGCATAACCATAGGACCTGACGGCAAGCCAGTAATAAGGAGGTTCGGCAACGTAAAGCCCCCGATAGTAGAGGAGGCGGGTTACAGGGAGCCTTTCGTGGACATAGTTGTGGATGACAAGGCGAACGAGGTCAAGGTCATAGCGGAGATACCCGGAGTTTCCAAGGACAAGATAGAGGTGGAGGCTACGGAGAAGATAATCAAGATCAAAGCGGAGAACGGCGACAGGAAGTACCGGACCCAGGTAGAGCTGCCGGTTGAGGTCGATCCGAAGACTGCCAAGGCTAGGTATAACAATGGTATTTTGGAGATCACTTTGAAGCCGAAGGAGCCCATCAAGGAAAAGGGTACCAAGATAAAAGTGGAGTGAAATACTATCCGTTTTTCTTTTTGCAAGAGTTAGTAAGACTATGAGGAGGTGATTTTGTATGTCTTCCGAGAGGAAATACGTGACTCTCCGCGTAGCGGAGGCTCACTCCCAGGATGTGGGAAGAGGGATCGCCAGGTTAGATCCCGAGACCATGGCGGAACTGGGCATAGAGACGGGCGATGTGATCCTGATTGAGGGGACCAAGGTAACCGCTGCTCGAGCTTGGCCGTCCTATACTGCAGATTACGGGAAGAAGATCATCAGGATTGACGGGTACACTAGGAGGAACGCCGGTGTGGCCATAGATGACACCGTCAGGGTGAGGAAGGCCATCGCTAGACCTGCCCGAAAGGTACTGCTGGCCCCGACGGAGCCCATGAGGTTGCTGGGCGGGGAGGAGTACCTGAAGAGATTGCTCGAAGGGAGGCCTCTCACCAGAGGAGACAGGATACCGATCAACGTTCTGGGGACTAGGATAGAGCTGGTGGTCGTGGGAATCCAGCCCGTTGCCGATGCGGTGATAGTTGGACCGGACACTGAGATAGAGATAAGCGAGAAGCCAGCCCCGGAGGAGAGGAAGATACCCAGGGTCACTTATGAGGACATAGGAGGATTGAAGGATGCCATTCAGAAGATAAGGGAGATGGTAGAGCTACCTCTGAGGCATCCGGAGCTCTTCCAGAAGCTGGGGATAGATCCACCCAAGGGCGTGCTGCTTTACGGACCACCGGGAACCGGCAAGACCCTCCTGGCCAAGGCTGTGGCCAACGAGAGCAACGCCCACTTCATAAGCATCTCAGGTCCTGAAATAATGTCCAAGTACTACGGCGAGAGCGAGAAGAGGCTCAGGGAGATATTCGAGGAGGCTGAGAAGAACGCTCCCTCAATAATATTCATAGATGAGATAGATGCGATCGCTCCCAAGAGGGAGGAGGTAACTGGAGAGGTGGAGAGGCGTGTCGTGGCCCAGCTCCTGGCCCTGATGGACGGCCTGAAGGGAAGGGGTGAGGTAATAGTTATTGGGGCTACGAACAGGCCCAACGCTATAGACCCAGCACTGAGGAGGCCCGGCAGGTTCGACAGGGAGATAGAGATAGGAGTTCCCGATAAGGAGGGCAGGAAGGAGATACTGCAGATACATACTAGGGGAATGCCCCTCGCCGACGACGTCGATCTCGATAAGCTGGCCGAGATAACCCATGGGTTCGTGGGCGCCGACCTCGCAGCCCTAGCCAAGGAGGCGGCAATGAGAGCCCTCAGGAGGCTCATGAAGGAAGTGAATCTCTTCGAGAGCGAGGAGATCCCGGCTGAGGTCCTGGAAAAGCTTCAGGTGACGATGCAGGACTTCCTAGATGCCCTGAAGGACATAACTCCCTCCGCTCTGAGGGAGGTAGTGGTCCAAGTACCCAACGTGAGGTGGGAGGACATCGGCGGCCTTGAGGAGGTCAAGGAGGAGCTCAGGATGGCAGTCGAGTGGCCTCTCAAGTACCCGGAGCTCTTCGAGGCGAGCGGTGCCAAGCAGCCCAAGGGAATCCTCCTCTACGGTCCTCCAGGAACCGGTAAGACGCTGCTGGCCAAGGCAGTTGCTAACGAGAGTGAGGCCAACTTCATCAGCGTGAAGGGCCCGGAGATACTCAGCAAGTGGGTGGGAGAGAGCGAGAAGGCCATAAGGGAGATATTCAGGAAGGCGAGGCAGGCAGCCCCGGCCATAATATTCTTCGACGAGATAGACTCCATTGCACCGCTGAGGGGTTCGGCTGGTGACTCTAGGGTGACCGAGAGGATAATCAGCCAGTTGCTGACTGAGATGGACGGTCTAGAGGAACTGAGGAAGGTTGTGGTCATAGCAGCCACCAACAGGCCTGACCTGCTGGACCCGGCGCTCCTGAGGCCCGGCAGGTTCGACAGGCTGATATACGTCCCTCCGCCGGACTACAAGGCCAGGGTTGAGATCCTCAAGATACACACGAGGGGGAAGCCCCTCGCTGACGATGTGAATCTGGAGGAGCTGGCCAAGCGCACTGAGGGGTACACCGGCGCTGACTTGGAGAACTTGGTGAACACGGCCGCCCTGATAGCCCTCAAGGAGCACATCTCCAAGTACAAGGATCCGAAGGAAGCAATAGCCCACAAGGGCGAGCTCAAGATACAGCTGAAACACTTCGAGGAGGCCCTGAAGAAGGTAAGGCCCATGGGTACCGAGGAGATGGAGAGATACAGGAGGGTGGCCGAGGAATTCGCGAGAAGAGTCAGCTCCTAACCCCTCTTTTTTAGGAAATCTTTTTACTTTCCCCTTCAGGATGCCTTATGCCGATCAAGATCGGGATTAACGGATTCGGGAGGATAGGGAGGCAGGTATTCAAGATAGGACAGAGGAACCCGAACTTGGAATTCGTGGCGGTGAACGACATAGCGGATCCCAAGACGCTAGCCCACCTGCTGAAGTACGACTCCGTCTTCGGCAGGTATCCCGGAACCGTCGTGGCCGAGGGATCCAGCATACTCGTGGATGGCAAGGAGATCAAGGTGTTCAGCGTCAGGGATCCGGCGAGGATCCCGTGGGACGAGTTGGGCGTTGATGTGGTGGTGGAGGCCACCGGACTCTTCAGGTCTAGGAGCGATGCAGCGAAGCATCTGAGGGGCAGCGTCAAGAAGGTGGTTATTACAGCGCCGGCCAAGGGCGAACCTGCAGACTACACAGTTGTTATGGGCGTCAACGAGGACGGTCTGGATCTGGACAAGCACCACGTGATAAGCAACGCCTCCTGCACTACCAACGCCTTCGCCATGCTGGTCAAGGTGCTACATGAGAGCTTCGGAATAAGGAGAGGGTTGATGACCACGGTTCACGCCTACACCAACGATCAGAGGATACTGGACGCGCCCCACAGGGACCTCAGGAGAGCTAGGGCTGCTGCCATGTCCATAATACCCACATCCACTGGCGCGGCGAAGGCCATAGAGCTGATATTCCCCGAGCTGAGGGGAAAACTGGCTGCGCTAGCCCTGAGGGTACCGACCCCCGATGTGTCCATAGTCGACTTCTCCGCGGAGGTCGAGAGGGAGACCAACATCCATGAGGTGAACAGGGCCTTCGAGGAGGCCGCCAGCGGTCCCCTGTCAAGGTACATAGGAATAGCCCACGATCCCGTAGTATCGGTCGACTTGGTGGGCGATGAGCACAGCGTAATCTTCGATCCCGAGCTGACTCAAGTCGTAGATGGCAACTTCGTCAAGGTGTTCGGGTGGTACGACAATGAGTGGGGCTACTCGGCCAGAGTGGTGGATCTCCTCGACTACATAGCGAAGAAAATGTAAGTTGGGAGGATTCCCATCACTCTATGTAGATGGCCGGTTTGCCGGGGGCGGCCCTCCCGGCCCTCTTTTTGGGATCGTAGGACGGAGAATCTTCGTCCTCGAACACTATTTCCAGGCCCAGCTTCTTCTCCAAGAAGGACTTGGCATCTCTGAGGGCTCTGAGTTCGGCTTCCTTGCTGGGCAGCCACGGCCATCCGCCAGTGGTGAACTGCCTGATCAGGTCAACCGCCTGCTTGCTCTTGGCCTTGAACCTCTCCTCCTTCATCACCTCAGGTATTATCCTGCGCGGATCGAGTCCATATACCTTCTTCAGCTCATCGATCCTCCTGAAGAGATCGTACTTCCAGTCTGACGCCAAGTAGAGGTAAAGCTTGCTTCCCTTCACCCCTGAAGAGAGGACGCTCCTCACATCCTCGAGGACGTTGGACACGACCTCGTATGAGAGCTCCGCCTCCGGGTACTGGGGCATCTCCTCAGGATCGGGCCACCTGGCGAGGGACACGAAGCCCTCCCCGCCGATTATCTCCCAGATCTCCTCGGCCATGTGGGGCGCGAAGGGGGCGAGCAGTCTGGCCCATACCCTGAGGATCGCCTTGATGATGCCCTCATTCGGCCTTTCCTTGGCCTCCAAGTACTCCTCCATCTCGTTGAGGAGCAGGTAGAGTGAGTGCTGTATCGCCTCCCTACTCCTGCACTCCTCCATGGCCTCGGTCGTCGCCATTATGTGGGTTCTCGTCCTGCTGAGTATCCACTTGTCCCAGAAGTCCTCCGGCTCCTTCCTCTCCTCCGCCCTCGAGAACTGCGTGGCTATCTCATGTATTCTGAACAACCTCCTGAGGGTGCTAGCTGCCACCTGAGGGGAGAAGTCAGCATCGGAGAGGAGCTCGGCGGAACCGAGCACGGACAGCCTGATGGGGTCAGCACCGAATATCTCCACGGCCTCCCTTATCGGGATTATGTTGCCCAAGGACTTGGACATCTTCTTTCCTTCCATAGTGACCGAACCGTTCACGACTATCTGCCTGGGCCAGAGCTCTCTGGGGAATATGGCTACGTGATTGAAGATGAAGAAGGTGAGATGGTTCCATATGAGGTCCCTACCACTGTGCCTGGAGTCGAGCGGGTACCAGTAGGTGAACTCGTCCCTGAGCCTCTTGAGGACCTCCACGTCGAGCCCCTTCCTGCGGGCGATGTCCTCCGGATCTCCCTTCCCGAGGAATATGTAGTCGAAGGTCTCGTCGTCCAAGTGGTCGGCGGTAACCAGTCCCTCGTTTATGAACTTGCTTATCGTGTAGTAGGCCATGTAGATCGTGGAATCGCTGAGGCTCTCTATTATCCAGTCGGGATCGAACGGAAGCCTGGTTCCGAGGCCGCTCTTCCTGGCACAGGCCTTCTCTCTCATCCAATCTATTGCCTCTTCGAACTCCCTCCTGACCTCCTTGGGAATTATCCTCATGTTGTTGAGGGCCTCGTGGGCCAACCTCTTCCACTCGGGATTGGAGTAGTCGATGAACCACTGATCCTCCACAATGTTCACGACTATCTTGGCCCCACACCTGCAGTACACGGGAGCATTGGCTATCTCGTAAAATACGTGAGCCTTCCCCGCGGCTATCAGATCCTCCTTAACCCTCTCCTTGGCCTCACTCACAGGTAAACCAGCGTACTTCCCGGTATTGGGTTTCATCCTTCCGGAGTGATATTCCTTGGAGTAGACGAGCTCTGTAGCCTCTTCAGCCTTCTCATCCTTCTGGTCCCTAACCCCGAGGGACTCCACAGCATCCTTGGCCGGGAACTCGCCGAATCCCTCCACTTCTATTATCGATATTGGCTCGAGGTCTTCGAGCACCTCTGGAGAGAGACCATACCTCTCGAGGATACTAGGATTCCTTTTGAGGTCCATGAGAGCGAGATAATCGTAAGGAGCGTGGC
>Ga0256835_1001035_pt1 | contig 17689 bp, 8 predicted proteins | sample PIR30metaG_FD_185972 | JGI IMG/M metagenome (GOLD analysis project Ga0256835, IMG submission 185972) | Hydrothermal vent microbial communities from East Pacific Rise, Pacific Ocean - PIR-30 | ecosystem: Environmental > Aquatic > Marine > Hydrothermal vents | place: Pacific Ocean: East Pacific...
CTTACTTGATGCAGCAATATACGGCCAAAAAGAAAGACTACAAGGAATAGTCGAGAATGTTATTGTTGGGCAAACAATTAAATTAGGAACAGGTATAGTAGATCTGGCAATTAGTCCCAACTACAGAGAATACGCTGATAAACCATTAAACATTGACGAAGTTGTTGAAGAATCATCTTAAAACCAGTCGAAAAAACAACAAACTCATAGTATAACACCGAAAAATACTTTAATCTTCATCATAAAGGCTTGTAATGAAAATGGAAATCTTATTGCCGCGGTAGCTCAGCTGGGAGAGCGCGGGACTGAAGATCCCGTTGTCGTGGGTTCAAGCCCCACCCGCGGCACCATTTTTTAAGATTTTTTTAAAAACATTATTAGAAAAGATATTTCTCATTAATATTATATTTATCAGTTTATTTCTCTTTCTCAAATTTAGGCATTATTATATACTGGACATAGAAATTCTCAACAAGGAGTAGAGGAGAAAATGGTATCAAGACTCGCAATAGTCTTAAGAGATAGTTGTAAGAGTAAAGATTGCGGTCTAGCATGTATTAAGTATTGTCCTGTAAATAGAATGGGACAAGACTGCATCATTTTAGATGATAAGAAAAAAGCAGTAATTAGTGAATTACTTTGTACTGGTTGTGGTATATGTGTAAAGAAGTGCCCTTTTAAAGCAATAAAAATCATTAATCTTCCATCTGAATTAGACAAAGATTTGGTTCATAGATATGGTGAAAATCAATTCGCGTTGTATCGTCTTCCAGTTCCCAGACAGGGAAAAGTAACGGGTCTTGTTGGTCAAAATGGTGCGGGTAAATCTACATCTTTGAAATTATTGTCAGGTGAACTTCCTCCGAATTTAGGTCGATGGGATAATCCTCCTGATTGGAACGAAATAATTCACTATTTCAGGGGTTCTGAATTGCAGAATTATTTTGAATCCATTAAAAACAATCAATTAAAGGTCGTATATAAACCACAAGCAGTAAGCCGTTTATCTCAAGTAGTTAAAGGAAAAGTTGGAGAATTATTAAAGAAAGCAGACGAAAGAGGTATTATAGAAGAAATTAAGACATTCTTTAATTTGGAACATTTGTGGGATCGTGAATTAAAAGTTCTTAGTGGAGGAGAACTTCAGAGGGTGGCAATTGCAGCAGCTATCTCCCGAGACGCAGACGTATATCTTTTTGATGAACCAACTAGTTATTTAGATGTTAGTGAAAGAGTAAGAATGGCTAAAGGAATAAGAAAACTAGCAGAGGAAGCAAATAAAACAATTGTTGTAGTAGAACACGACTTAGCGATTCTTGATTACTTAAGTGACTATGTAAGTATTTACTATGGAGAAGCAGGAGCATATGGTGTTGTAACTCATCCTATGAGCGTTAGAGAAGGAATAAATGTATTCCTAGAAGGATACATACCCTCTGAAAATGTAAGGTTTAGGTCTGAACCACTTAAATTCCAAAAAGCAATGGGCCATACTGAGATGAGCACAACAGGAAAATTAAGTATAGAGTATGGTGCAATGACTAAAAAATATGAAACATTCGAACTAAAAGTAGATGAGGGGAAAATCTATTCTGGAGAAATAGTCGGTATTCTCGGTCCAAACGGTATTGGAAAAACAACTTTTGTAAAAATCCTTGCAGGTGTAGAGGAACCAACTGAAATAGATTTTCCAATAAGAAGGATTTCTAAGAAAAAACAAGAAGAAAACGAGCAAATAGAAGAAGAGAAACTTAAAGTATCATACAAACCTCAATATATTAGCACAGAGTCTACTCAGACAGTAGAAATAGCCTTAAGAAAAGTCAACCCAAAGATATTTTCTGATTCTTTCTTGAAGACGGAATTAGTTAGCCCTTTAGGTTTAGATAAATTAAAAGACAAAGAATTAAACTCTCTTTCAGGAGGGGAACTACAAAAAGTCGCCATTGCTTTATGTATATCTCGAGATGCAGACATATATCTGTTAGATGAGCCATCTGCATTTATTTCCAGTGAAGACAGAGTAACTATTGGAAAAGCAATTCGTAGATTAGTGGCTCATAAAAATGCTGTTGCTTTTATTGTTGAACATGACTTAATGCTTCAATCTTATTTGTCTGATAGAATAATCGTGTTTGAGGGGGTACCTGGAATTAGAGGTCAAGCAACTCGTCCTCTCCCATTAAAAGACGGCATGAATCGTTTTCTTAAAACCATGGGCATTACTTTCCGAAAAGATCCACAGACTGGTCGTCCACGTGTAAACAAAGAAAATTCTCGTTTGGATAAAGAACAAAAGGCTTCTGGGCAATATTTCTACATTTAACTCTGTCGGCTGGAAGTCCTCCTCGGAAAGGTAGGAAATAGGATCTGACAAATTCATATCTTATTTTATTGTTGTTTTGTATAAGGACATGATTTCAGGGCAAGTATTCTTTATGAAGCAAGGATCAATCGTTTAAGCAAGGGGTAGTTCACATAACTTATAACTTAAATTTGTTTTCCATCTTTGGCACTCAAAATTTTTCTATTAGTACATTATACCTTGTTTGTGAAGTCTGAAGAGGTAGGCGAAGACATCCCTGGAAGAACTGGAACACAAGTAGTAATTAATTTAGCGAATATAATTGATTTTGCAGATGGCCAACTTGCTCCTTCAGTATATAAAAGTTTAGAACAAGAATTTTCGTTGAATCCATCTCAATTAGGAATGATTACTGCAATTCGTTCCTTATTACAAGCAATTTCCACTCCTTTCTGGGGTTGGTTATCAGACAAGTATTCCAGAAAAAAACTCTTGGCTTTTGGTTCAGCATTATGGGGAATATTGACAATTTTAGTTGGTCTCTCAACTAGTTATCATGAAATATTGATTTTTAGAGCGTTAAATGGTCTTGCTTTAGCAGTGATCGTACCAACATCTTATTCATTAATTGCAGATTATTTTCCTGAAAGTGAAAGAGGCAAGGCCTTTGGCTGGATAGGACTAACCGGCGTGTTAGGAGCAATCTTTGGCACGATCTTTGCAACTACAGTGTCTGGAACAAAACCTTTCGGTATTTCTGGCTGGAGATTCGCATTTTTCGCAATTGGTGGAATGAGCATTTTTCTTAGCCTCTTAGTTCTTATCTTCGCAAAGGATCCAGTTCGTGGAGCTATGGATAAAGAGCTAAAAGGTTTTGCGCAGCATATTTCTGAGCAATATACTATCCAATGGTCTCAAGTAAAAAAAATACTGACAAATAAGACTTTCTTGTTCATATTAATCCAAGGAATGATCGGATCAATACCTTGGAATGCAATTGCTTTTCTAATTCTATGGTTTCAATACATTGGTTTTTCTGATTTCACCTCCGCAATACTTTTTGCAGTAATTGCAATGGGTGCTGCTGCTGGAAATCTGTTTGGTGGTTGGATAGGTGACAAAGCTGCTTCTTGGGATCCTAATAAGGGAAGACTAATTGTAGCGCAAATAAGTGTTTTCTCAGGAATTCCTTTGAGTCTCATATTATTTTTGTTAATCCCTAGAAGCACTGATTATATGTGGGCTTATCTGTTAGTAGGTATCTTTACTGGATTTATGATTAGTTGGGTTGCTCCTGCAACTAATAATCCTATTTTTGGAGAAATCATAGAACCTGAAGCGAGAAGTACTCTTTATTCTCTGGATCGACTCTTCGAAGGAAGTGTTGCTGCTTCTGGAACATTAATTGTTGGCTATTTAGCAGAGAAATTGTTTGGATATATTTCTCCTGGGGCGAATGGAATTGACTCTTTAACTTTTGCTCAAAGACAACAAAACATAGATGCATTAGCAAAGGCAATGGCATTATCTACTGCCGTTCCTTGGACTTTTTGTTTAATTTTCTTCACCTTAGTCTATTTTACATACCCTAAAGACCGAGATAAAACAAGGAAAATCTTAAGAAATAGGGTTGAACAGATGACTGTTTTTTGTCCTAATTGTAATAAAAAGGTCATTCCTACTAAAAAATACCGATGCCCTGATTGTAAAAACAAATTATACTCAGATACAAACAAACAAATTTAGACTTTTAAATTCAACTTTAAATTTAAAGGGTCTCTGTTCTTTTTTTACAATGTGAATTTAATGTCTTTGCCGGACCACTTGATTTTTGACCCATCCACGATAACTAACTCTAACTTTCTAAGATCCTCAACATATTTTCTTAACTCTGAAATACTTAATCCACAAGCAAATGCAAGCTGAATTTCATTAAGCTCCTTATTCTTTTTGACAATGTTCAATACTTTATATCTTGGATCAGTTTTGGCTAATTTTTCAATTATAGAAATGCTCTGTTCCCAAGTCATCATTAAACGATTCAGGCGATTTAATTCATTTCTAAGTTGTTCTCTTTCTTCAACTAATAATTCTAATTTTTGGTTTAAAGTCTTGATTGTCTCGTCTTTCTTATCCAATTCGTTTTGAAGTATTCGTACCTTGTTACTTAGTTTTTCTATTTCTGATGTTAAAAGAGCAATTTTTTCTTCAGCAGCAACTAAAATTTTATTATCTACTGGAGTTAAAGCTTGCTCTAATTCTTTCTCAAATGATGAATCGTTTTTTATTTCATTGGCACTGCTAATTACTACTGTTGAATTGCTTACTTTTTTATCAATAGAATCTATTTTTTCTGTAAGTTTTTTTACCATTTGAGAAAGTTCGTTTAGTTTTTCAAAGATTTCGCCATCTAAAACAGCTTGATTTGAGATCTGGCTTAAGTGTTCTAATAAGATTTCCCTCTCTCTTTGTTGGGCCTTTACTAATTCTTTATATCCCTTAATCGTTCTTAGAAGCTCCGCTATTTGCTTAGCAGTGTCATTTTTTATTTCTTCAGGCGTTCTAGGTGGCCCAATCCTAGTTCTTAAATCACTGTTCGACATGATCCTTATTACCTTATTATTTTTCATCTAAGAAATATTTTCACTTTTTAGCTTACGATTATATCTCAAACTAGTCGTTTTACTTGTTTATTTTATAGATAACATATTATTTCAAATTTATTGGAAATGTCGTTAATCACGGTAGTATTAGCGAGAGACATACTAGTTTAAGGTATCATTGTTGGTCATTAAAACTTAAGATGTGATATGATTTTTAGAAAGTATATTAATAGATAGTAATAACCCAATAATTCTCATCTGAATCAGACATCGTAGTTGCACAAGCACAAAATTTCATGCTGCATAGCTTCGACTAACATAAACTATAAACGAACTCAACGATCACTCGTGAATGCTTTGCTAAAATAAAAAACAAAATAATAAAGAAATTATAAGATTTTTTTTAGATCTTACTAGTTGATTCTATTCTGAATCCTTGTTCTTCTGATGGAGCAACTTCGAGAGTTTCTGATATATAGCTAAGCCCCACCATTTTTGCTATGAAAAAGAAATCTCTCACTTTATTTCCTCTAATTTCTCTGTCAAAATCAAAAATACCTTGAACAGTTGCCTCAATAATGTTTTCAGCAACAGGATTCAAAATTCCTTTAGGAACAATGAAAAAATGAACTCCGCCTATTTCGTTAACATAGTTCTGAATATCTCTTAAAAATTCAATTACCATCGATGGGTTCTCATCTAATTGTTCTTCCTTCATCCATAGTAAGTTATCAATACAAGTAAATGGTATGATCTCTTTCATTTGTTGGATCTGTTCAATTCTTCTATAAACTCTTTTAATATATGTTTTCCTTTTTATTTCTATATTCCCAATACGGGCGCTAGAAGCACGATGTGGGGATGAAACTTGATACATGTTTTCCCAGAACCATTGTTGATTTTCGTATTTTTCAACGTTCCAATTATATGCATGAAATTCCCGTAAAATTTGGTTTTTTGGTCTTGAAGAATAAAGATAAAATACTACGTGATCAGGACTTTGTTCTACGAAATTAAGTAAAACTCTTTGAATAAATAATGTAGGTAAATTACTAGATGGCGGTGTATGTACCATTATTATTGATCCATTAGGTATACCTTTATCTAAAGATAATTCCATTCCAAGTTTTTGGTCTAATGATGGAAGGCCAGTTAAAAATTTCTTTTCTGTATTTGAAACAGTGTCCTCCTCAGAAATAGTCATTCACCTCTAAGTAAATTATGAGAAGTTAATACTTAAGGATTAAGAACTAATTGTTTTACTTAGAAAAACTGAAGATCTTTCAAAGCTGCTTCTAAATCCTCTAAAAGGTTTTCTGCTTCGTCTTCATCTTTACTTGAAACAGTTAGTTCCTCATGAGGAATGTCCATTGGCATGATTACATCATCGTAATCCATTCTCTCTTCTAATATTTTTCTTAACTTCTTAGCAGCTTGTTTCATTAACATTCTTACCATTCCAATGGCAATATCATTATCTGTAATTACTGACAGTACTGCTGGCCCACAATCTGCTACCATTATCTTACCATTAGAGAACTCTGCAATTACTATCTCCATGTTTGTAAGATTTACATTCATCCCCTGTGTTTCTGAAGCTAGATATACTGCTGAGGAAATTGCTCCAAGCCCATCAATGTCGATATTAGGATCTGTCTCAAATTTTACTGTATGGGCCAGGGTTAATCCTGTTTTATCCGCTAAAATAACTCTATTTATTCCTCCCGTGCTCGTAATGAGCTCATGTAAAATGTCTGATAAACCGTCATCGTCGACCATTCTTTCTCCAAAGGAAATTATGATTTCTATGTTTAAAAATAATTGTCTTATTGTCTTAACTTACATTTTGTTACTAAGTTGTTAACTTAATTTCATCATATTGTGCTAAAAAACAAATGCGTAAATATTAATCAAAACAAAATTATTAGTTTATTTATTTTATTAAAAAATCAGTTTAGAAATAAAGAAGAATAATTAAAGAATATGATTCTCTAAAATTATGCGTCTATTCTATTAAAGTCGTAATTAGGATCTCTATACTTCGGATGATACTTTTCAATGGTTTTAGTGCTAATACGTTTAAGTTGGCGCTTTGGATTTGGAAACATTGCTAACAATTCCCATCCGAGATCTAGAGATTCAAAGATTGAGCGGTCTTCGTGTTCCCCTTGTGCAATAAAGCGTTTTTCAAATGCTTCTGCAAACTCAAGATATAATTTGTCCTCTTCAGTAAGTGATTCTTCACCCACTACTGCCACAAGGTCTCTTAATTCAACACCTCTTGCGTACATTGCATATAATTGGTCACTTACTTCCTTGTGATCTTCTCTGGTCATGTTTTTACCAATTGCTTCTTTCATTAGCCTGCTTAGTGACGGCAATGGATTAATTGGTGGATAAATTCCTCTCCTGTGAAGACCACGGTCTAGAAAGATTTGTCCTTCAGTAATGTATCCTGTGAGATCAGGAATCGGGTGTGTAATATCATCGTTAGGCATACTTAAAATTGGGATTTGAGTAATTGATCCCTTCTTTCCTTTAATTCTGCCCGCACGTTCATATATCGTTGCTAAGTCGGAATATAAGTAACCAGGGAATCCTCTTCTGCCAGGTACTTCTTCTCTAGCAGCACCGATCTCTCTTAGTGCTTCAGCATAATTTGTCATGTCTGTTAATATTACTAAGACTTGATAGTCTTTCTCGAAGGCAAGATATTCAGCAACAGTCAAAGCAATTCTTGGTGTAATAATCCTTTCTACTGCAGGGTCATCTGCTAAGTTAAGAAATAGAACTACTCTTTCTAAAGCCCCAGTTTCTTCAAACGTCTTACGAAAGAATCTTTCCTCTTCACTTGTAATACCCATTGCAGCGAATACTACTGCAAACGTTTCTCCCTCTCCAAGTACTTTTGCCTGACGAGCGATTTGGGCACTTAATTGGTTGTGTGGTAATCCGCTACCTGAAAATAGTGGCAATTTTTGTCCACGGACAAGTGTCAATAGAGCATCGATAGTACTTATCCCTGTCTGGATAAATTGTCTTGGATATTCTCGGGCCGAAGGATTAATGGGCTCACCTACTATCGGCACTTTTTTATCAGAAATAACTTCTGGACCACCGTCAATGGGTTCACCACGTCCATTGAAAATTCGGCCAAGCATGGTCTCACTAACACCGATATCCATTGTTTTTCCAAGAAACCGTACAACAGTCTTATCAGTGTCAAGACCACTAGTTCCCTCGAAAACTTGAACTACAGCTATGTCTTTACTGACTTCTAGTACTTGTCCTTTTCTTCTCTCGCCACTAGGAAGCTCGATTTCAACTATTTCTGCGTAAGAAACACCACCTTTACCGGCGAGATTAACAAACATAAGTGGACCACTAACTTCGTCAACGGTCCTAAATTTACGGGCTGTTAAGTCGACAGTCATTCTACAGGCACCTATATGCTTTCTCTTAATATCCCCAAGAGTACAAATGGGGTAACCTAAATGACTCCCAGCATTCTTCTTTTTGAGGATTTTGATTAAGTTTATTTTGTAACGCTTAAAATTAATTTTAAATTTTTTTGTTGTTTAAAAGCTACTTAAAAAATATTTATAATAACCAAAAATGGCAAATTATTATCTGCTTCATTTTTTTTTAGCTGATAACTGAAATATAAATTAAGATTTGTTTGTAGTAGTAAAGCATCTAATTTATATTTATCTTCTAAAGATAATAAGTAACATGGAACGAAATTTATTTACGCAAATTAAAACGTATATTGATAATCCCTTAGATCAAGGTCTAAATACAGTATTTACAACTGCAGTTGTTTATTCTATAAGTGTATTACTTGGATTCTTGGTAATGATCTCCCCAAATGATATGGTACAAATTATTGGCCTCTTGCTATTCCTGCTCATAACTATCGTTTGGAGCCAGTGGATATTCTGGGAACATAGAGGCCCCAAATGGTCATTGTTCCGCTCGATAATCGCAGTAATGGTATTTTTTATAGACTTTACTTTTTGGTTAGGTATATCTAATAATGATTTAAATTGGTTAGTTTTGGCAACAAGTATGTACCTATTATTACAAGCATTGATTTGGTGGAATCCACCTATAAAAGAGACTTTGAGATTTACTTGATTAAAAATTAGTTTAAAAATTAGTTAAGAGAAAGAGAGATGGTTATTATTTTTCTATTACCTAATCCGTTGTGTTTTTAATATTGTTATGAAGAAAAAACTTAACTGAAGAAGAAACTGCGGGGGTTGCCTAGCTCGGTCAATGGCGCTGGGTTCAGGTCCCAGTCCTATAGGGGTTCGCGAGTTCGAATCTCGCCCCCCGCACCACATTTAATTTATTTATCAATCTCTTGTTATTATTAGGGGCTTTGTTTGAGAATAGAAATACGCAGGAATAATTGAGCTTAGAACGCCAATCGAAGCTAATAATGTTAAAGCAATTGATAATAATCTAGTGGGATATACTACATATATTGGTGGATATCTTCCCCCAAAATATTCACTAACAAGAACATATACTGAAGTTTGCACTGCGATTAATGCTGTTAACAATCCAATAATTATCGAGAAAATTACTAATACGATAATTTCCATTATGAACATTGAAAAAAGCTGTTTTCTTAACATCCCTAATGCTCTTAGTAACGAGATCTCGCGTTTTCGTTCGGTGATAGCTAACAAAGCATACATAGACACGGTCAGTATTAACGTTATCATTGAAAATATAAATCCAAGATTAATAAGTACACTAATGCTAATTATGACCGTTTCAGGTGTTGCTAAGAACTTTTGTCCAACATATCTAAACTGATAATAATGAAGTTTACTAAATGTATGATATCTAATGGATTCTGCTACACTTACAATATCAAGACCTTGTTTTACGTCTGCGTAAACTATGAATTGTGCTTTTTCCTGAACGGATTTAGGAGCGGAGTATAAATAAGGTACTAAGTCATTAAGATCCATTACCATTATAATAGAATCTTTTGGCGTATTTTCAAGTAAAAGATTTGGCCAGTATTCAAAAGTATCAACCACTTGTAATCTTGTTTTTAATAATACGAAACGCCAATAAGAGTCATATATTTCAAAAGTTAAAAGGGATTGTTGCTTAAGTTGCGGGTTTTTTTCCAAAGTTCTCGACCAAACCAATACATTATGTATATTTCCACTACTATTACGTAATTCTTTTATCAACGTGTTTAGTGGCTTATTTGCATAGTTAGATTTGAAAAATGCAACATCTCCAAAAGTAGTAGTATTAATTGCCATTAATATTACATTATACTTGATCTTATTGATTTGTGCTTCTGTAGTTAATTTGATTACTTCAGTAAATCCACTAATGTTTTCTTTACCTATTATTTGCTGGTAGTCTGGATATAAGCGAAAGTTTAGACCAATCAAGGATATGTCTGCTCCCACTGTGTAATATTGTTTTTCTTTTGAATACGCAGATAAAGTCACAGGAGTGATTGTAAGATATGAAGTAAATAAGGCAGCAACAATAATTAATGCAACTACCTTTGAGGAGGTTACTTTTCTAATAGATAGCGATCTCAACACAAAAGAAAATAAATTTCCAATGCTATCCCACATTTTTTTTCCGATTGGTTTTAGAAATGAAGAGAAATGCCATGAAATATACATAATTGCGCCAACAATTACAAATAGAAATGAAAAAGCCCCTAAATACACAATTAGAGTGTCATTTCCGCCTTCAGGATTCTCAATTATCCTTTTAAGTAGAATAGTTACACTTACACCAACAATAAATAAGAAAAGGTCAAGTTGATATTTTCTCCAGAAGGGAATCCTAATTTCTGTAGGAACATCAGACTCGTAAATATTTGTTTTTACTGTTTCTAGTAGATTAGGAAGATTATAGTCTATCCCCAATACTATTCCAGTGATAATTATTTTCAAGAATTGAGGAAAGTAAAGAAACGGAGGAATTGATATTTTACCAAATCTTAGAAAACCAGTACTACTGATTATTAATGCCCCCAGTGGATAACCAGCAATTACTCCAAACACTAGTCCGATAGTACTTGCTAACATTATTTCGGCGATAACAGAAAAAATAATTTGATTATTGGATGATCCTCGTGATTTTAAAATCCCTACTAACTTTCGTTTTCTAGCCTCTACAAGATTAAAAGAGAGATCTACTAAGAAGAAACTTATTCCTACTATTGGAACACTAAGATATAAGAACACTGCTCTTAGAGGCTCAATAATATTTGCAATCCACCAAATATCCTGTGCTAATAAAGACTTAGAACTTAGAAAATGAAATCCATCGTTTTCATAATTATTCATTAGAACAGAAATAGTAGTAGCCAAGTTTGCTAAGTTATCTCTTAGTTCAATAGATTTTACATGTTCACCATAATTATAGTAAAACGCAGAATATATTTTAGCAAGAGTATCTGCTCCTAATCTACACCACTCAAGTTGTGCTTGTTGTATAGGCATTATTGCTAATATTGCCGGCAATATCAGATTATCTGCCCACTTTATTACGGGATAAAATATGGGAAATGAAAGTGTAATAGTCCCCACTATTTTATAAGTCCTTATTTTCGCATTAGGATCATAAGGATTTAATTGATATGCATTATTCGTAATTGTGAAGTTCTGACCAATTTTAAAGTTAGGTTGTACATCTGGTAAGGGCTCAATAGATTTCAGTACAATTATTTCCCCGGGCTTTTCTGGCCATGAACCATTAAATTGAGGCCCCCATAATTCTAACATTGATTGATAACTTATCCCAAGAAGGCCTATTGGCCAGAAGGTAGTATTTAGAGAATGATCCATATATACATAACTATTTACAGTATGTGCAATAAAAAGATCTTCAACTTTTACTAATGGATATGGAAAAGCAATTGATTCTTTAGCTATTTTTTCTGCATTGTGAAGATCTTGACTAATTTGATATGTTAAATTATAATTCGGATTTAGACTTTTAGGAGGAACAGGTGTGTACGTGCTTATTAATAAGCCCGGAGGTATATTCTCCGATTTAAGGCTTTCTGCCAATAGTCCTGCTTCCTCAATGTTTACAGTTATCATTGCTTGCGTAATTCCTGCTACTGCTAACATCAATCCAAGAGAAGCAAGAAAGATATACTTCCGATTTAACTTTAAATATTTTTGAGAAATTGAGAGATTATCTTTTAATCGTAGTAATTCCTTCAAGAACAATTTGAAAGAAGTGAGAGAGGTTTTAGATTTAAAAAGATTAATTATCAGACTTAAAGCTAACAATACATATCCTAAGATCCTTAAATATTTGTTTTCCCAATAAAGACTTAAAACCAAGATATTAATGGAGATGAGAAAAAATTTTGTAGGGGAGTTCACGTGAGAAAAATAAATAAGGACATATTTAATGATTTATTTTTTTAAAAGATCATAAACTAAATCTTTTGGGAAAAATTTCACACTTTTAGATAATTTACTGAAACAACTTTTTTCTCATCTTCATTAAACGTTTTCTTAGTGTGTAGGCATCAATAGTGGTATTATGGTAGTATAAAGAAGTGAAAGAGTGTATCGGCTTTCATTTAATCCCTTTTGGAAGGAGACTCCCCGCCGACAGAGTTAAAGTAAGTTACACATGTTTCAAATATTCAACTTTTTAATCTTTTAACTTGATTGCGGGAAATTTTTTCCTTCCAAAAGGTAAGAGAGTGAACTACTCCTTGCTTTGGCAAGGGGCTTCCTGCTTCACAGAGGAGACTCTCTCCACAGGCGCTACGGGCCGTCCCAGCCCTGCAAGAAAAAATATGATGTTTTCGGCTTTCATCCCCTCCCTTTTCGGAAGGGGATTTCCCGCCGAGAAAGTTAAAGCCAATAATATTATATGCTTGCATGACATACATGTTTTTGTTGGGAAAGCCTCTGGGACAAGGGTCTCTGTGAAAGGTTCCGTGCTGGAACCACTCAACACCGTGGTGAAAGCACGGTCGGAGAAGTTACTCGTATAAGCAAGAGGTAGTTTCCCCTAAAATGTAATAATGTAGGAGGATGATGTACTCTCAAGCGACTGATATTCGTGATGAAAGAATCCTTCTGACTCCTACTTTCTTTACAATTGTAACTATCTCTTTTTTGCGAGTAGCTTCCTGCTTTATTGAGAATACTTGTCCCAAGACCACTTCCTTTATTTATTGTAAGAAATGGTTCGGAGTAGAGGTTTTCTCAATAAAGCAGGAAGCCCCTTGCCAAAGCAAGGAGTAGTTCACTAAGAAGAACAGAATATTTAGATGCAAACATATCCTAAAAAGGCTGTCTTTTTTATAAACAATTAGCTCGTAAATAGGACTATTTTTTTCAAAAAAAGGAAAATATAATGTCTGATTCTATTTATTGCTTAAATAAGTTTAAAAAAGAACAACACATAAAATAAGTTTTTATATTGTTTCTTCGTATAATTAATTAACCATTACTTCTCTGGTCTGGGTCGCTCGCCCCTCGCATTAAGCTCGGGGCGGGCTAGGGGTAATTTATATCCCCTTTTTTATAAATTTATCTTCAATGATCAAAAAATTGCATAAATCGGAAATATGCTTAAAACCTTTTTTCAGTTTGTTTCAAGAAATATTTATATGGTGTTTCTATTTTGGAACAGTCTTTTTTTAATAAAATTGCTTTTTACTACTGTTCGGCGTTATATACCATAACCCGTAAAATATTTGAACATGATTTCATCATAAAAATTTGAGCTCTCCATTAATTCAAGAGTGGAGAGTAGGGTGAGACCCTATGAAAATAGCAGCAACAAACCGCAGAATACTATTTTCTGTATTAATCATCATGTCTTTCATGTTGAGTCTCCCTGGACTGACACCCGCTGCAGCAATGGATACAGCTGCAGGCACACAAACAATAATGCCTTCTATTAATGTCAATCCGGCAGACCCAACAAACTATGTCAGTAAATCGATTTCCCCAAGTCTATCTCCAGAAATAAGTCAACAAAAAGACTATTACCTATCACAATGGGTAAAGACGGGGACGGTTCCTGACTTAGTAAGACAGGATGAATTAGGCGTACACATTATGTTCATCACTATTAACCCAGACGCCAGTCTAGGAGGATTAGTAACACCAGTGACTGTCTTCCACATGACTGATGATGTAGCCTGGGTTCACGCCGTAGTAAAAGACAAAACCGCAGTTGAGCAGTTGTTCAACAGACAGGACGTAAGCTTGGTGAGCGCAGACTTAGACTATCATAAATTTTCCCCAAGTGATCCTGCTGTTGACCAAACAATTAAATTAGCGGACTACGACGTTGGTACAATTGATGGATATGGGCCAATTACCAGAAAATTAATCGGTGCCGACCTTGCTAACAATTACACTACTGGTGAAGGTGTAATTGTTGCTCCTACCGACACTGGTCAAGACTTTGGTACAACTGGTCTATTAGGAAAGATGGCTATTGACGAAAATGGTTACCCAATGAGCTTCAGTCATGCTGGTAACTTTATGGCCATCACAAACATAACCTTTACTGTACCAGATGACCATTACATTCAAACCAAAGGACTCGAAGACCAACTATACGTAATGGTTAGTGCCTACAGTTCAACCAACGTGTATACCTTAGCTAGACTAACGGAATTATACGTCGGTAAATTCATGCTTGCAGACAAATATCATGTACCAAAAGAAATTCCGACTAATGCAACTGTAAAATTCGGTGTAATGTTTATTCGAAATGGTCCTTATCCCGTAGCCACTCCATTCTTATTAGCAGATACAATGAGTACAATTCCGGGATATGACACTTTATACATCGACTATATGACTGGTTATTACTTCACTGCTTATGCATTACTTAATAAAGCTACACCTACTGATTACTTTAACAACGCACCTAATGACTTCGATCCAACAACTAACCCCTATGCAAGAAGACATGGGCACTTCCCAGGATTAACTGCGGAACAATATGCCATGAACTATACATTAGCCATGGACTTGAATGGTGATGGATATACCGATATCTCCTTTGGTTCATTATCAAATACCATCGATACTGCAAATATAACTGGCTGGGGTCCAGCAACTGGAAAAGCACCATTAGTCAGAATGATTGACCCTGATGGTAAAGCAATTGCATTATTATTCGACGAACAAGGGCACGGAACCAGTGTTGCAGGTCAAATTGCAGGTAATCCGGTTAAATTCCCCGTATTTGACTGGGCCAGAACATACTCCTCATTAGACAGCCCCAATGTCAACATGACCATCCAAGGTATTGCTCCTGATGCAAAAATAATGGGTCTTGGAGGATTTTTCAGCAGTTCCCTTGCAGTAACATGGTTGTGGGCTTCTGGTTTTGATCCTTCATATAATACAGATGGAAGATATATCGAATACACATGGTCTGGAAACCACATGGCAAACATTTCCTCCAACTCATGGGGCTTCATTAATCCTACCCTTGGAGGATATTGGGCAGGTGCTGACCTATACTCTTTATTCCTCCAACTTCTCTCATTACCCGGAGGAATTAATGCCAACTTCCCAGGTCTAATCTTCGTTATCTCATATGGTAATGAAGGACCTGGTTACATGACTGGCGGTCCACCAATGGCTGATGTATCCATTGGTGTGGGTGCTTCCACCGCACACAATTACTTGGCTTACTCATTACTTGCTCCTTACAGCACCAACCAATCAGTTAACAATCAAGTAGGTTGGTTCAGCTCCAAAGGTCCAAATCAGGACTTATACACTAAAATAGACATTATGGCAACTGGTGCTTTTGACTTCGGTTATGCAGTAACCGAAGTAGGAAATGGTACTTATTCGTTTGAAGTGTTTGGTGGAACAAGCCAAGCAGGACCCTTCGTCTCAGGCAGCTTGGCATTATTGTACCAAGCATACCATGACGTAACTGGTCAAACACTAACTCCAGACAAAGCAAAAACAATTCTCATGTCAACTGCTAACGACCTTGGTTATGACCCATTCGCCCAAGGCACTGGAAGAGTTGACATCTGGAAAGCTATTAACTATGTTTATGGTCTAAATGGCAGTAACTGGGTAACACCACAAATGCGTGTATACAATACCTATTCTCACAGTGTAGAAATGCAAAGAATTCAACAAAGCTTGAAGTACTACTTCACATCTGGAGACCTTCCAGGACAAGGATACTTGCTTAGCCATGGGTACAATGCCCTTAATATTACCGACTCCTTCGGAAACTTCCTTGGAGGAGTATATGCAGACACCAATTTGTTCTTCGGGACCGTAACTAAGACCACCTCTGCAGTGGTTAATGTTGAGACGAACGATGGAAGTTCAATTCAAAGCTATGAAATTTACACCTTTAACATGACTGATGAAGCTACTACCACTATGAACAGAACCACATCATACTTCACCACATACAAATTAACGGACCTATTCCCAGATGTTGACTTTTCATCTGGAGACTTAGCTGCATTCGTGTTCAACACACCTGACAGAGCTGGACAATTTGATATCAACTATTACGCGTACTTAGGTATCTTAGATGACAAAAACAATAATGGTAAATTAGACATTGCAAGTGGTGAAAATGGAGAATTCATCTCCGTAACTAGATCTCTTTCTGATGTTGGAACATACACTGTATGGCTCTCTCTCAAGGACTTCAACCAGAATGACATAAGCAAGATGTACTTCGTAATTAGAGACTTATTATACGACGACCCATCAACAACTAATGTAAACGAACATGTAGAAAACTACAATGGTGTAGCTCCAGTAGTGACTGTCAGATTATTCAAGAAAGTTACTGCACCAGGTCTAAGCGCAACAACCGTAACAGGTGGTCTCAACGTAACATTAGACCCCAGTGGACTTGAAGTCGGAGCCCACTCAGCATTCTTAAGAATTGTTTCATCAACTGGTGCAAGCGCGCTAGTCCCAATTGCTTACAGCGTTCCGTTAATGGTCAAAGACGGTTCAACCAATGGTTGGACAACAGTTGTAAGAGACAAATATTACGAACCCTACGATTGGGACTTATATCCCGCGAATGGAGGAGACATGCGTGCATTTGAATTAATCTTTGATGGAGCCACTGGCAATGCTAACACATTAGCCCTTGAACTTAATTGGACGGGTCCCGATACACATGTTGCATTCTGGTTATCTGACCCAGCTTACCGTGAATTCTTACACACCGACTATCATTATGGTGACTTAATCCGTGACGTACCTTACACGGGTAATGCCAACCCGAATGGCTGGGGATATAGGTATCTAGTTAACTTGACAGAAGCTGCACAATATTATGGATACACATTAGATAGTAGCTTCAAAGTCATGGTCAACATATACATGGACCGCATAGATCCTAATGTTGCTGGAGTTGTACCTATCACCTTCAAAGCTGCTTGGTTAAGTGGCGTGTTAGGAAAGGACATAACCTTCCCTGTAATGGAGTTCAAAGGAGAAGTACCTTCTGGTGCACCAACTACCCATAACGGCATGCTTTTAACCACTGGTGCCTTGTCTGTCAATGTCACAAAAGATGTTACGGGCTTACCAGAACCATTTGCTACTGACTTCAGCGTAAAAAGATATCCTATTGACTTGACAATAAGTGTAACTGAAGAAATTCACTTATCACAATATCTTATCCCTGCATCAAAACTTACACCAACCAGTGGAACACCAAGCTTCGAATATGTTAAGGCTGTTGATCTAAAAGAAGGAATGAAAGTAATTGGAATCCTCGACTG
>Ga0256835_1001036_pt1 | contig 17676 bp, 20 predicted proteins | sample PIR30metaG_FD_185972 | JGI IMG/M metagenome (GOLD analysis project Ga0256835, IMG submission 185972) | Hydrothermal vent microbial communities from East Pacific Rise, Pacific Ocean - PIR-30 | ecosystem: Environmental > Aquatic > Marine > Hydrothermal vents | place: Pacific Ocean: East Pacific...
GGCAAACGATTCGCCGAGGTCGTCATCGGAAACAGCTTCGCCTTCTGTGAAATTTGAGGCATTCCATGCCCCTGAATGGGCAGTTGTGCACTCGTATAACTGGTTGCTGTAAACGACGTAATCGCCCACGGCATAACTCTCGGATGAATCAAAGAACTTGGCCTCAAGCACATATTGGAATTCAGCATTACCCGCGCTGTCTGAATTGGTACGATACAGCCAAATGCGGTCAATGGCCCGCTTGGCTGGTGCCGACTGAATATTGGATATTGTCACCCGGTTGCCGCTCTTATGGGTTGATAATGAGGCTACAGGGCTATTACTACCTGGATCTCCATACCTTGTAACATAACAGTATAGATAGGCCCGGTATTCGCTACCTCCTGTGCTGCCTATAGTTGGCGCGGCAGTCGGCGCGGGAACGCCAAGTTTAATGTAATCCGTGGACGGATCAAAAGGAGAGCCGATATTGTCATTGGCAAAATATCGTGGCTCACTCTCACCGGTGAAGAAAAGACGCTTGTACTTGTCGTTGGCAATCGGGCTGCGTACAAAGTCCAGGTCTTTATCTGATTCGATCCAGTGGGTATTTGTGCCATCATACCATTGGTAAATCGTCTGCACGCTGGTAAGAGATAGATTGGCCACTTTCTTTGGTGCGCGTATAGAGCGCAGATCTCCCCTGCTTGTGTCACAGCCATCTGCTACTTGGGCCTGATACTCAGATAGCAGGTATGGCGCAAGTCGCGGAATCGCTCCACCAAATTTAAAGAGACCAATCATCCAGATTTCCCCTAATCACTACGAGGCCTTTTTTAAGAATGTCGCTTGAAGCCAAGTTATATCTTTCAGAACAGACAGGGCATAATGAGAACGTCCTCTTAATTTTAGTTCTAAGTTTCCAGCCCCAGTAACATATATAAACCCAGTTGGACTTGAAAACGTAAATCCTATGTGATCAGAATTAGCAAATTTACTAGTTGCTGGGTGACTTGTATATAACCAATTACTTGCCCCAGAATCAGGTACTCGGGTTACTGTGGCTGTGCCCCCTGTTGTCACCCAAAATTTCCCCGACATACGATCATCAGTTGCAAGATCTGCCAGCACAGCAGAGTAAGATACCAATAATACGTCTCCGCTGTGCACTCCATTTATTGCTAATGTTAATATGTCAGTATCTGTATCAGCAGTAAGCGCCGTTGTAGAAGATAATTTCACAGATGAGGTATTTGGTACACTATGACAACGGGCGTTGATTTCCGCTGCCGCAGCGATGACTTCAACGCCGGCAATCTTAAACCCTTGATTTGCATCGACTTTTCCGTCGCTTTCCTTTATAAGGAGCGACAATGTCCAATTGCTACCATTATCTGAGGTGCGCCAGATTCCAAATTGACCAGAATTATAATCATATCCTGCCCGCCAAACAACTTTCCCGCTTGCGTTATAGAAATCAAATCTTGGAATTGAACTTGATTTCTGTTGCAATTCTATAAGTCCATCTTTAATGACAGTCTTATTACTTCCGCTTCCAACTGTTACAGGATAATCTGTGCTCTTAGAAAAATCTACAACACCGCCCCTTATTTTGGTGCAACCGCCTTGGGTTACCTGCGTTTCAGTGCCATTAGATTCGCCACGCATAAAAATTTCAGTGACGCCATCTGCTTCCTTTGGGTAACATGCGGCTTGGTTGGCCGATGTCGCTGGCGCTGTTGTCTCGGTTGCAACAATTCCTCCGCTTGATATCGTAGGATTTGATAGCGTGGCCGCCACAATCTCTTTCACAAGATCTTCGAGCCCGCCCTTGTTGAGGCAAAAGTCCATAATGTCGTTCTGGGCCCAGGCCCTTGCGGTATCACCGTCCTGGCCGCGCACAATGGTAAGCTTATCCCCGCTAACGTTAGTAATTTTTACAGCTTCTCGGTTACCTGATGCGTCTTTGAGGGTGGCATAACACCATTCACCCTTACTAAAGTTCACCGCAGCAGAAATCTTGGCGCCGTCACCGGCGGTAATATCGACCGTGGTATCGGTGGACTTAATCCCTCCAACGGTTGCAATCTTTGTCTGTAGGTCGTTGACAAATTTAACCGGCATCTGCTGTACCTCTCTTTGGTTTCGGCGCGTATGCCTTTTCTGTCAGGTCGCGCCGGCCAAGGGCTGTAACAAACATATTCCATTCACGGTTGGCATCAGCCTTCTCGCTGGCCGAATGCTTGGCGTTGACGGCGTGAGCGCGATAGAGCACGTAATGCAGCAGTACATGCTCATAGATGTCATCAATGGTGATAGGGTCGTCGATCTTTGCAATCGCCGGAGGCTTGGCCCCAACTACTCGCTCGACTTGCCCTCTGCCTGTATCCGGCTGCGGGGGATATACCCAGAAAACCATGGGATTCTTGTCGTCGAACATATAGAGCTGGACCTCAGCAGACGTCGAATGAGTGGGCCAGTCCGGGTTGAGCTGACTGAAATGATCCATGTCAACCGGAAAAATCGCCTTGCCAGGCGTTTGCCCATCGGCGCCCATGTTGCGCGTAAGCCGAATGAAGGTCGTCTTGCCGGCCTCAAGTACTTGCTTTGGTCCTGCCTGCAACTCCACTACGGCGGTCTCAACATTAATATCCGGCTTGAGTATTGCCGCCTCTGCCTGTCCGTCGTTGATCCATTTCAGCCAGTCATCCTGATCAAAACGGTTGTATCCAGGGTCAAACATAGCTTCAGCGGCATCAGCGGCAATCTTGGAAGCAAGCACAGTTCCCATTTAGAACTCCCTTACGCGCCGTCGGAGCACAACGCGCATCCGTGGTGCGTGTGGATATACGTTCTTCAGCATTCCGATACCGTTTGCAAAACGGTCGATGTTGTATGATTTACGTCTCTCTTTGACAGGGTAATCATCGGGAGAATCAGGCAGCAGCTCGGCTAACGGGCCACAAACAAGCAGGTCATGGTGAAGGTCCGGAGGTATTCCTTCGGGAATATCGCTGTCATTGGTCAAAGTTTGTGGCATCCGATAGTAATCTACCAGCAGCTCAACGTTCTGGCTCACCTTGGGTCTTACCCACAGCACAGATCCTTCAACGGCAACCTCGTTTACCCGGGAACTGGTCTCAGACCGGTTGTAGGACTTATATAGGGATGACCGGTTAAGACGTATCGTCGGCTCACCGCCATTGGTGTTGTCCCAAACCGCAAGCAGGTCATGATGGTAATCAGACGGCATGCTAACGGACGTATCACCAGCATTGACCGTAATTGCCTCATTGGCCTTGATAAGCGGAGGCATGCGCACCTGGCCCGCGATAAGCAGCAGTTTTTTATTGACCTCGGTGACGATATCAGCCTTGAGTATCGCCGGGTCACCAAGACGTCTTGATATTGTAGTCACTATTTCGCCCAGGTTCATGCTGCGGCCTCCTCGATACTGTCAGACGCCTGCTCGTCCTCATCGTCAAATTCTTCCTCGAACGGCCAATCCTTCTGGTATTTCGGCTTGACAAGACGGTTCCATTTTTCTTCCGCTTTGTCGTAGATGAAATCAGGCGCATCGAGCAGCTTTTGTTCGTTTTCAGTGTCTTGCATGAATTCGTAAAACTGGTCAGCGTCAAGACGGGCAAACTTGTTGTAAAACGCCCGGTCTTCATCGCTCAGGTCTTTGACAGATTGCGGATCGTAGTCGTCATTACCGTTGCCCTGGCCACCGTTTTCCGCATGCGTGGTCGCCTGTTCTTGCCCCTCAATTACAATCGGGCAGGGATGATCTGGCAGGAGAGTCTGCCATTTCTCGATGGCAAGGCGCTTCACTTTATCGCTTGCTGTAAGAAAGCGGTCTGTATGACCGTTGTAATAAGCCAGAAACTCAGGTCCTGGCCGTGTCCGCCATTCTCTGATGAATTCCCATTCTTCTGGAGTAAATTCAGGCTTGGGCAGCTTGTCTTCCTGATAGATTCGGTATTCTGGCAGGCTGCAAAGATATCGCCGGTGGTCCTCGTTTGCCACTCGGCAGACAGCGTCTCCCAGCTCGTTTTTTTCGAACTTATACAGGTAGCCCTGCAACCTGACATAGGTCGGACCGTCGCGCTCTATCAGGCATTCAACAATTGTCGGGTCTGGCGGAATTTCAACTGCCTGTTCGTTCAGATAATCGATCACGTCGTCCAGGCTGGTAAAAACCTTACTGCCATTTGCTTCAATGAGATCCGCGACAGCCTTTAATGACCGGAGCTGACTTTCATCAAACGTTTTGTCGTTATCATCGTTAATGACGCAAAAGATTGTCTGGTCTGGTCTTTTGCAACTATCCTGGACAGCCTCTGCTATGGCATAGACTCCGGTCATCAGTGGTGTAATCACGTACAGTAGATGAGAGCACTTTGCCCGCTGCTCTATCTCGTTCAACCGTGCTTGCTCGTTCCAGTCGTCAACGACCGGGTTGACGTAATCGATCTTCAACCGTTCGATCACATAGTCCCGCCAGGTCGAATCTTTGGTTCCGCCCAAAAAAACTTTCAGCATTTTAAACCTCCTGGGGTGGCCGGCCGTGCAGGAGGTGGACACGGCCGGCCTGGTTGCGCCACGTCAGTCAGGGGAGCTGTGCCGGCGCAAACCGTTTATTGCTTGAATTCAGAAGCGCGATAGAACAAGATCCCGCGAATCTTGCCGGTTGCTCCGGTTGCAGGCGCAGTTGTGACCTTGGCCGCAACAACCTTCTCATCCTCCAGGTGCGGGCAATCACTTTTCGCAAGCCATGTGGCTGCTTCCAGGGCACCCTTGTAGTCGTTCATGCGCTGAAATCCAGCAGACTGGCCAACAGTTGACCCTGTCACAAGGTTGGAGTCTGCAACCAGGTCATCCCTGGCCGTGTTCAGAACCCCAACGTCCATGACGAGCGCCGGAGTGCCGCCGCTGTCCAGGTCATCTGAATGGTAGACGATATCGACCGGGATGCAGTCTCCCGGAAGCGGGGCAAGACCGATAAGATCATTCGCCTGCAGGGCGGCAGTAATTTCCACCTCGAACTTCTGACAGTGCACCTCACGCGCCGACCGTGGCGAAGTCGGCGGGTAAAGGTGTCTGTTCTTGATGACATCGCTTTCGTAGGTCAAAGCCATTTCACACCTCGCTTGTTAAGTAGCGGCCTGCCCAATCGGCCGGCCGGTTAGATTACGCATTGGGATCCTTGGCGGCAGTATCAATCACTGCAATACCGTAGTCCTTGCCGTTAAAGGTGGCCTTCTTCCAACCAACGATAGTGCTGGAAGTAATGACCAGTTTGCGGCCCCGGTCTTCGGTTTCTTCGTGCCACTGGAACCGCAGGCCCGTACCGGGCGAACCAAAAGCCATGACTATGGCCTGCTCTCCCAGGAAGAGGGCTCTGGCAGCCTCGACATTTTCGCCGGAACCATAGTCGTTGAACCTGATGACGTTGCGATGCTTGTGCAGCACAACATCGTTGTGAATACCGAGCTTGCCGGTAAAGATCGGGCTCTTGGTGCCAACGGCAGCCGAAACAGCCTTCTGGATGTCCAGCCAATCGCCTGTTGCGGTGCTGTGACGCAGATCGAACGCCTGCCACGGGTTCATGACCAGCACGTAGTGCTTTTCAGATCCGACCTTGATTGGCTGAATCTGCGGGGTCTGCGTATTACCGTCGGTCCCAGCGGCTCCGCCACCAGCACCGCCTCCCATCATCTCGGCCCGGGCCACCATCCGGTCAATCTCGGTCAGGGTCATAGTATCCGTTGCAGCCAGGGTGGCTTTGGTCTTTTTATTGGCGTAGATGATGTGCTCGCTGTCAGGAGCTGTCAGCGGGTTGCCGGCAAATCCGGTGTAGCTTGTCGGGAACACAAAATCGGCATTGATACCGCGGGCACCGGATGCATACATAAAGGCGTATTCGTCGAACACTCTGGCCCACCAGTCGCTTTGCTTACGACGTGCCAATTTCCGCAGGTTGTGAACGGTCCGTTTGCGGGTCATCCGCCCGCCGGTGTTGATACCGCCGGCCAACTGGTCGATGCGGACCTCGTCGGAGTAAAATCGCAGACTGTCCTCTTTGCCTTCGAGGGTCTCGTCTCCCTCAACCGGCTGCATGGTCATCTGCATGGTCAGGTCGTAGGTGATGACATCGCCTGCATCCTTTTCCAGGTCCTTGAGCATCTGGAAAGGCATGGAAGACTTCTCTCCCTTGCCCAAAAATCGTGACCAATACATTTTCTTCGGCGTATCGATTGCAAGGAACGCCGAATACTTCTTGACAGCTTTCGGGTCTCCGGCCCTGATTATTGTAGCTGGCATTTTCCCAACTCCTTTCCGTGTGCGTAGCTATTTGGTTGTCTCAAAAAAGCACTTCTTTTGAGTCCGCCGAATAGGCCATGCAGCCAGCTATGATTTGAACCGGCCCGGCTATAATTGAACCGGAAAGCCATCTCTCGGCTAAAACTTAGCGGTCTTCGTACCGCTCAAGCTGTGCGGGGGTAAGCTTTTCTAATGCCTTCTCAAACGCCTCCCCCTCCAACTTATCGAGCCATGCAAACTCGTCATCGTCGTTGTTGTCATCCGCCTCTGGAATGCCTGCCAGGTCCTTCGGGTTATTGGCCAAGTCCCTTTTTGTCTTTTCCCTGGCGGCTTCCCTGCGGGTTTCATGCTTGTCACGCCTTTCTTTGCGATCACCAATCAACTCCCGCAAGCCAGGCTCCAGATTTTCCTTGGCCTTGTTGAGCAGCGTCCTGTCGTCCCATGTCACCATTTCATTGCTGGTGTCACCGGACTCAACCGCTTGGTTGATTTCAGCAAGCAAGCGGTTGACCTCGGCCACAAATGCTCTGTTCACCACCGGGTTTTCGATAAACATAGGGTTGTCATCGTAGAACCGCTTCTGCTCCTGCTGCCACAATGTCTCGCGTACGGCAGTATTTAATTCCTGAGAATCCTCTGCCTTCCACTTGAGACGGTTGTACCGGTCTTTGACTTCCTCGTACTCAACGTAGTCGATCTCGCCGTCTTCGAATTTCTTCCTGGCTTCCTTGTAGGCGTCCTCGGCCTGTTGCAGCTCGCTTGGGTCAACGCCTGGCAGCGTCGGTACTATCGGCTGTTGGATGATGTCATCCCGGCTGCTTGTCTCCTTTTCGCCATCATCCACCTGGCCGCCATCATCAGTGTCGTCACCATCCCCGTGAGTGCTTTCGCCGTCATCGTCGGCAGCGCCTTTCCCGTCTTTGTCTCCGGAGGGCTCATCATCTCCGTCTTTGTCGTCGGCTCCACTATCTCCACCGTCCTTGTCGTCCTTGTCTCCACCGTCCTCTGGCGGTGGTCCGTCATCATCACCGGGCGGTGGCTCTGACCCGTCATCACCGTCCGATGTCTCGGAGTCTTCATCCTCAATGGCCGCCAGTTCTTCTTCCGACAAGCCGTCCTTGTCGTCGTCGGTCAGGCCTGCCGGCATGACTACACGGCGCAAAAACGCCAAAAAGCGGTGCAAGGGTGAGAAAATATCTCTCCAGTCAATCGCTTGATCAAAGGTTGCCGCAGTGGCTACCATGTTACAACCTCCCGTTATTGCTCGTTATTCAATTTCCGGTTAATCGTTACTTCTGTCTCCGTGGCTTCCGTCGGCCAGGTTTACCGGGTCCTGGTCCTGACCAGGGCCAGAGTCCTCGGGGCCTTTGTTTTCGTCGTCTTCGGGGACAGGAGGGCTATCAACCATGTTGGCTATGACATGATCGGTGGCCACCAGAAACCGCCGGCCGGATTCCACGTCCTGGACAATTGAGGCGTCAGGGACGTAAGCGAGGGCATCGGACAAAGCATAACTGCCGTCCGGATTGCGCTGTTGAGTGGTAACCAGCACCAGGCATCCGCCGTTGTCGATGTTGAGCACCTTGGTGGATTTCATCCACCCTTCCTCATGCGACCATGCCTTGCACAGGCATGCCCACTGGTCAGGGTCTCCGAATTTTTCCAGGTCGCGGATGTTTTCCTCTGCTCCATTGGCGTCACAAATATTCAATGATTTTGGCATGATTTAACCTCCTATGTTGTTTGTTTGCGCCGCTCTCTCGCTCGCCTCTATCTTGTGCAGGGTATCTGCCTTCTTGATCCGCAGGTCCTGCTGCTTCGCACCGATTTCAGCCAGACGCGCCCTGGCGTCGGCTATCAATTTCCGCGCCTGGGCCTGGTCCTTGGTCACCTGGGCCTCTTTGAGATCAATCTCCAGCTGCATCAGCTTGTCCTCAATGGCCTGCCGGCGCTGCTGTAACGCCTGCTCGGCTTTACGTCGGGCCTGGACTTCAGGATCGTCCGGGTCCTCGCTTGGATCCTGCTGGCCGTTGTATTGACGGATCCTCTCAACCGCGACCTCCTTGCCGGGCAAGTCGGACAGGTCAATCCACCAATCGAGCAACAGGATCGCAATTGCCGGCGGCAGCTTGTCGAGCAACCGGCCAAACTCTTCGAACATGGCTTGACGCAGGGAGGCATGGTAAGCGTCCTGGGACACGACAAAGTCAGCCCGGTTGGCCATGATGTCGTTTTCCGGCAGGCCGTCATTGATACGGACGAACTCGTAAGGTTTGCCTTGCTGTTTGATGCCGGTAATCCGCAGGGTCTTTTTGTCTGTCCAGTACTGCTCCATCAGGCTGAGGATGATCCGGCCGGCCTGCTGGAATGCCAGAAGGTAGTTGTCAAACAGCGGGCCGGTCATAACGTGGCCCTGCTCTTGCCTGGCCCGGATGGCCTCGCCAGATACTGCGTTGGTGGGGATACCTCGGTTGTCTGGTGTGACACCGGAGACGTACTCGATCATGGATTTGCACAGATCCATGATCATGACGTGCTCTCGGGCAAGTTGAAGTTGATCTCTGAGCTTAACGCCATTGATGTCATTGACCTCCATGGCCCCGTCAGGACGGTCGCGCTCATCAACAAATTCGTCGATATCCTCGATTGCGCCCTTCTGGTACATCACCTGGTTGGATGATAATATCCACCGGGCTTTGGACAGCCGCTTGTTGAAATCCCGTTGCGGGTCCATCATGCCCAGGACAACCCCATAGGGCATGCCATCCTTTTTACGGCGATAACCCCAGATGGGCACCAGGGAGAACATGCCGTGGTTGTATGGCCGTACCGAATCCTGCAACACATACTTGCCGCAGAAAATCATCTTGCGCATGGTCATTCGGACGGCATCGACAATGGTCGCATGACCGCCATTGACCAGCTCAGCCATAAATTCGTTATCGGGATCGTATTCAGTGCCCTCCAGGCTGCCTAAATCATCATCAGGGTCAGTGCTGCGTATGACCTTAACGTTGGCCGGCACCTTATACTCGCATGACACCAACCGTACACGCGGCCGGCGGGCTTCGGGCAAAACATAGACACCGTCAAGGTCGTCCAGATCGCCCGAATCCCATTTGTCAAGATCGTCGTCCAGGTAGTCATGGTCTGCCGCAAACCGCTCATCGCTCTCGGCCAGGGCCGCCCGGATAGCATCCTTGCGGTCCGGGAACATGGCCACGGCGATGTCGTAATCGATCCATTTGGCTCGGAATATGTACCGGGCGTCTGACAGGTCGAGCATTTTGGCGTGGCTGTCGTGCCAGACGTTGCGCCAGTCCTCGTAGCCGATATAGATGGGCTCGTCTGCATCGTCAGACCGAATGCCTATCTCAATCCACCCCAGGCCGGACGTGATAGCATCGTCAAACGCCTGGCTGACTGAAAATCGGGAGTTGTTGACCTCCGTGACGTATTTGAATCCCTTGGTTTTGGTTTCGGCCGCCTTAGCACCCTCCGGCTTGGTAGGCAGGATCAGGTAATCAACACGGGTCCTGCGCTCTGTCCCGGAGATCCACTCCAGGGCGGGCTTGACAAGGTTGAAGACAGTCGGATCCTGGCCGCGGTCCTCAACCTCAAATTTTTCGTCGTCCGACCACTGGTTATGGTCCCGGAACTCGTGGGCCAGCATGCGTTCGGCGCGATTGTCCATTTGCCTGATGCGCTCGTAGGCCCACCAGGACCACACGCGCCGAAACCTGCGTTGGGCCTTATCGTCGTCCAAGGGATGCTTTTTTGACTCAGACGCCTTGGCCTCGCGCCTAACATCCTGCGGCAGGTCCTCGAGCTCTTCGTCCAGGCTTACGCCAGCGTCGAGATCAGGGTCGTTAATATGTGACCAATCAGCCATCTATAGATCCTTGTCGTCCACCAGTCTGGAGACTACCAGGTCGTTGACAAACGTCTGGCTGCCGTCGTCATTAGGACCAGATACCGTGATTTTGACTTCACCTATGGTCTCGGTGATCTCCGGTTTTGGTTTGGCTGCCAGCAGATCATCCAGGGCCGACTGGATAATGGTTGCCAGCTCGGCCATACGCCGTGTCGTAGGCAGGCCCAGGTCCCACAATTCGCATAAAAACCGACACACGCCGTACATGGTCTGGATAAAGTTCGGGTTGTGCTCCTCGGAGAACATCCAGGCGTCATTGAGTCGGATAGCAAACGTCCTGGTTGGATACTTGTCGATGATATAGGCGGTCTTGACCTGGCCGCGCTTGCTCAGCACCATTACAGGATCGCCCTCATCGTCCCATTTGATCTCTCTGACTATCTCCATGGTTACACCACCATTGCCGTTCGTTTTCGCCGGCGCCGACGCTTGGTTGTCGTTGTCGGGGTATAGCCAATTGCGCCCATTCGCATGGCGTCCGCGAAATGGCAGCACCAGTCCTCAACGGGGTATGAGTGGAATCCGCCGTGGAGCTCATTGGGTTTGCGTCGGTAACCGTCTAGGGCGCGGATCAGCTTGTCGCATTTTTCCTCGTCAATCCAACAGGTTAATAGGAAATCCTTAGTCTCCTGGATTCCCTCTGCCAAATTCATCTCAGTAGGTCCGGGAGCAACCTCGATGTGCTCGTTTGGCATTAACTCACGCAGCTTTTGCAATCTGGTTTTTGCCGTGGCTGAGAGCAACGAACGGTGTTTAACGTCGTGTGGCAGGATGTGTTTCCCGTAGATGTAGCCCTTGGATTGCAGGAGCTTAACGTATTGCGGCAGGCCGTCCTCGTTGTCCCAGTCAACATCGATAATGCGGTTTTCCAGCCCCACGCGCTGATGATAAATAATGACCGTATAGGCCCGCATGCCCAGGTCCCAAAACGTATTGACCGGCACTGACGGTTCCCAGGGAACCCTGGTAATCCGGTTGTTTTTGCGTAAGTACGTCATTTCCTTGGCATAATACGCACCCTCAATGGTGGCATTGAACGCCTCATCCGGAGTTGAGGGGAATTCACGATACATTTTGTCCTGCCCTTGCTCGTCCAGCTTTTGGGCGTACCAGGCTTTTTGGTTTGGGCTGAACTTGTGGGGCTTGCCGTTGATGTTCGGAACCTTGCGTGCCTCCAGCTCCTCGAAATATCGCTCCAGCTCCGGGCTGATGGTGACTAACGGCACCTCGTAGTCCGGTAGCGCGTTCTTTTTGTCCCAGTACCAAGGGAAAAAATGAAACTCGTAGCTGAGTTTCGTCAGTGGCTTGCCCTGCTCTTTGCGCTTGCGGGCGGCCTGACACTTTTCGAAAAAATCGCCGAACCGTCCCTCCGCCGTTGACTCGATCCAGACGATATTGCCGCGGTGAATGGCATTGAGAGATCCTGTTTTGATTTCCTCGGCCTTGTCTGGATACTTGCAGCAGATTTTGCCGTACTCGGAGATATGCAGTCTTTGGACTGTTCCAGAGCGCACGGAATTTGTTACGTATATGGATGATCCATTGGAGAACTGGAGCTCCTGGGTAGTGTCGGTAATCAAATACACAGCTTCGCGCAGGCCAAGCGGTAAATTGTCGTAGGGATATTTGATCTTGCGCCGGAATATCTTTTTCGCGTCGTCCTTGATATGGGCGATTATCCCGGCCTCCAAATTGGATGTGAACAGGCAGTCGTCCAAAAACAAGATGTCGATAAATGTGGTACCGCCGAATTGCCGGGCCTTGAGTAGGATGTTGCAATACCACATGTCCTGCCAAAGCTTGCGCTGGAGTGGATTGCAGACAAATTTGACGCGCCTGGCCTGCTCGTCCTGGATGTAGTACAGGTTGTTTATCCGCCACCATTTATCGCTGAACCTTTCTATGACCTCGATACGACTACTCGCCTGGAGTTCCTCGGTCGTTTTCCTCCGCCGAAGTTTCCTGCGTCTCGTAGTCATCGCCTCGCCCGTTGGGTAATCGCCCTGTACTGGTGTTGGTGGTCACTGACTCAATCAGCGATTTCCATACCTCGGGATCATCCACGCTATGCCTGTGTTCCAGCGGCCCGCCGTTCTTGCCTGTAACCTCGACGCTCTGTATCCTGCGCCACCGGCCATCCCGGCTGCGGTTAATCAGGAAAAACGTGATCGCCTTGACGTCCGGCGGAATGTGTTTGCCGACCTTCTTGCTCACGACCATCTGTCCCTGGTCATTTCGCTCCCTGGTAACCTCGGTGTAGCGATAGCCCGTGACACGCTTGAGCAAGCACTCCTCGGCTTTAGCCACGTCAAACTCATCCTTGCCCCGAATTATGGAGTCCAAAAACTCGGGGTGTTCCCGTTTCCAGTTGTAGATGGTCTGCTTTGCAACACCGAATAATTTCGCCAACTTAACATCGGTGAATCCGCCCTCTGTGCAGGCTACGTAGGCCATCCGCGCGTATTCCTCGCGGTACTCGGTCGGCCGACCGCCCGGATGCTTACCAGAGCCCTGTTTATTCTTGGCCATCGTACACACTCCCTTGTGGTTGGCCTCACGGATTCGGTACAATATCTTGTGTTATGTAATAGGGATATTTAGGAGTTCTGGATCAAGGGTGGGATTCGCGGAAGGGGGGGTTCCGCGAATTTTGTTTGCACCCGGGAAAAGGAATAATACTTTTAAAAAAATTTAATGATAGAGATGAAGCAGAAAAATACGCCGAACAAATCAAAGATTCTTACTGGCAGGAATGATTCGCATGTCATGAAAACGAGATCCTGCTATTGGCTTTTCAAACGTTTTCACCACAAACGGACACCCCGGACTCGGGCAATACAGCACGCGCTCCCGGTAAAGCTGGTCCGGGTCCGGAGTGTAGGTTCCACCCCGCACTTTAAGCACGGATTTTATCCCCTTCTTCCGGCAAAGGGGGCAATTCATCGATTAGCCCTCCGCAAATCCTGCAACCCTTCCAGTAGTGGATCCCACGGTAGCTCATCACATTGAAAGCCAGCAGCCCCTTTATGGCCACCTCCGCCATGGGCTTTACATATTTCAGAAAGATCAATTTCGGGCTTGTCGGTGAAAAGGACAACCGACCACTGATCATTTCGCCAATAATAGGACAGCATGGCATCATATTTTAGCGGATTCCAGACCGACTCAAACGTTTCAGAGTTTATCCTGGGCGCATTGATAGCGATACAGCGTAAACCGTCAAGAACGACTTCGGTCGAATATTGCTTACAGAGGGTTTTGCTCTCCTGCGCTTTGTATTGCAGAATTACTCGGCCCTCGTTGACGATATCTCGCGCATGAACGTCTGCAGCGGTGCAAACTGATGCTGGCATAAAATCAAACTTGCGCTCCAGGATTTCGGCAACATCAGTAATTGTCTCGTATCCACAAGGGCCATCATCCATCATGAGGATATTCTCCCAAAACAACATGGCATTGTCTGTAGTTGGCATGGTATCACGTAATCTCATACCATACTGGAACGGCAAGATTATGGAATCCCATATCCTGCCACATCCCTGCTTATCCCAAACATCGTACCGGCCCAATGCCCTGGTGACGAAAAACATTTCAGATGATTGATTCTTAACCGGCACAATGTAATCCGCCACAAGCTCGCAAGCAGCGCGTTCATCCTTCGACAAAATTGTTTCCATCCTTGGCTTGTATCCACTATCAAGGACAGCTTCATATTCCTTGATTGCTGAAACATGGTGGTCTATCCAAGTCAAATGGCATATTCTGTCGAGGTCAAGCATCTCGTCAAATGGTTGCAGTGAAAAGTCCACCATGAAAATTTCTTCGCCTCTGCTGATCTCTTTCCATGGGAACGGGTCCCCATAGTCAATCGGGAACATCTCGCATTCGGAATACCACAGTTTTACCAGCGCCCCTGAGCAATGTCCGTCCAAATCTGCTGCATGAAAAAAGCATTTCATGATTCACCTCCCACTCGGTAAGTCTTAACACCTGCCTCGTCAAACATATCCCGCGCCATCTGATCTGGATATTCAGCCCAATAGTAAACCTGTTTTATCCCTGCATTGATGATCATTTTAGCGCAGATGGAACACGGCTCGTTTGTGCAGTAAATACTTGCCCCGCCCACCCTGACACCATACAACGCCGCCTGAATGATAGCGTTCTGCTCGGCATGCACTCCCCGGCACAGCTCGTGACGCTCCCCGGAGGGCACCTGTAGGTTGCGACGCATGCAACCGGTTTTATCGCAATGCCTGATACCCGACGGAGCCCCATTGTAACCGGTGGCCAATATCCTGTGGTGGTTAACAATTACCGCTCCAACCGCACGACGCAGGCAGGTCGACCGTTTTGCCACCAGAGCAGCCAGAGCCATGAAGTAACTATCCCAATCTGGTCGTGATAGCGGCATCAATGATCTCCTTCCAACCTACGGATAAGCTCAATTTTCCGCCGATTATAGTTTGTCGCATGCAGAGCAATAAGCGCAGCATCGGCCCGGTTGTGGTCCATCTCTCGGACGAAGTACCGGCGCTGATTCTTAAATATGCTTCGCGCAGCCGCTAATGACCGCTTTTTCGGTGAGGGCCCTAGGCTTTTGCTCACCAGGCCACGTTGCCATTTTTGCGGCAGGATGCGAAGGTATGGTATCCCCAATGCGCACAGCAACCCCTCCCATTGACCGGAATTTCGCATCAGCTTGTTTATCGATACGATATGGCGATTACCGCCATCGGTGCGCGGAAATCCGTTGACCTTTTCGATCGCGCCAGCCTCGATCGAATACAAGTCAACCCACTGCTCAAGGATTTCTCGTGCATGATCGATCCCCTGCCAGTCCAGTATTCCCTGGATATCACCATCCCGGGTAACCAGCGCCGCGGAGCCGGTCACACCCGGGTCAATTCCGATCCAAGCTTTCGTTTTCATCGTGCTGCTTCCTGATAGTGCTTTCCAATCGTTTCACCCTGGCCGACAGCTCGTTGATCTCTTCGCCCAGGGCCTCGATGATCCGATCCCTCACCTGGTACAGTTCCATTCGCAATAGATGCTTAATGCTGGCTTCCAGTGACATCCTGCCCTCCCTTTACTGCCCGAAGAAACCCGAACTTCGGGCATTCGTTTTCCTCCACAAAACACGTACAGTTCTCACAATCACGGATCTCGCAAAGGTTGTTATAAACCCGGAGCAACTCCATAAAATTTTTAACAAGCTGCCCTTTGGGCAAACCCATCAAATGTTTTCTTGTGACAACCCTACCGTTGTATCGAGCTGCCTTCATATCGTTTCTCCTGTTAGTTTGTTGCCGGCCCTGCGGGGGTTAAAGGTCATCCATTTTGCTTATTCCAAGCTAGCTTTCCCTTTTAGGTCATCAATGCCCGATATAAACCTTTCGTTGAGTTTTTTGCTTGATTCCCCGGCTGCTCCATGCAGCGGGCCGGCAACCCAAAAAGATTTTCGCCGGTTTATCTCTAAACGCCGATCCGACAAAATGGCCGTCAATGCTTCAACCTGACGCTGCCTATACTCAATCTCCTGACGCATCAGGCGGATCTCGTTACGTGAGTGGACGATCGCACACAGGGCAATCACGGCCATGGCAATAACTACGATTGAAACAGCGGCATTGATGTTGTTCATGAGATTACTCCGCATCTTCAAACATTGACCGCCAACCGATCCAGGTTAGCGGTATTGTGGCCTTACTCCGACCGTGTCGGTGCTTAGCTATTTCGAGCTCTGCCTCATGCTCATTGGACCCAGGGTTGTAGTAAGCGTCGCGATATAGAAACATCACGACATCCGCGTCTTCTTCGATTGACCCTGATTCTTTCAGGTCAGACAGGCGCGGCCTCTTGTCTTCGCGCTGCTCCAGGTTGCGGTTGAGCTGAGATAGCAGCAAGACAGGAATTTTGCATTCCTTGGCGATTGCCTTCATCGCCTTGGACACTGACCCTACGCGCTGTGCCTGGTTGTCTCCGTCACCGCGGATATACTGCAGGTAGTCGATTATTACCGCTTTGACTCCATGCTGCTGCACGCCAAACCTAATACGCCGTTGCAGCTCGCGATAGTGCATGATTGAGGTCTCATCAACATAGATTGGCAGCTTATGGAGCCGCTCCAAGGCGTCTATTATCTTTTCCCACTCGGTTTTGGATATCCCTCCGCAACGCAACTTGTGACTGTCAACCGCGGCTTCGGCCGCTGCCTGACGGGCAAACAGCTGCTCCGCAGACATTTCCAGGGAAAAGAACAGAACAGGGTTCCCCTGCCCGGCAACATGCCGGGCGATATTGATAGCCATGGCCGTTTTGCCCATACCTGGCCGGGCAGCCAGGACAATTAGGTCGGTAGGGTATAACCCGCCCATATGCTGATCTACCCGGTAAAACCCGGTCTTCAGCGCCGGCGGCATGCGGTCCAGGTCTTCCCACTGCTCCGGCATGGTCTCAGCCAACTGCTCATAGGTCACAAATTGAGCAGTGGTAGCCGTTGCAGTGGCCTCCATGATCCCAGCCTGGGCCGCGTCCATGATATCGTCGTAGCCTTCCCTGCCGACCTGGCATCGCTTAATTGTCTGCTCGCAAACCGTGAGCAGGCGCCTCAAATTGCGCTTTTTCCGCAAGATCTCGATATGCCCGTGCAGGCTTGTTGAGGCGGGAATGTTATCGATAAGCTCCGCAATGTAGGCAGCTCCGCCGGCCCGGCTAAGATTACCGGTGTCACGCAGGTGTTCCACAACTGTCACAAGTTCCACCGGAATGTTTGCTTTACAAAGCTCAAGCATGGTCTTGAAGATCAACCGATGTTTGAAGGTGTAAAAATCACCCTCATCCAGCTCATAGACAAGCTCGGTAGCTGCACCAAGTAGGCCTGCCGCTAAAACGCTTTGTTCTATCTCCACCGCTTGTGGTGGCTTCTGGATGTTTACAACTGCGCCCATCTTTGACCTTTTCGCCCAACAGGATCGTGCCAATGCTCTTTCGGCCACCCGTAATACTTGCGATGCCATACAATTTTTGAATGATACGAGCAGTACTCACCGCGAGACACCTTCTCCCTGCATCCGGGGAACATACAGGGCAATTCTTTTGGTGGCAGTGGGCGCCCTGAGTTTTTGGGATCCCTGGCGGTCATCTCCCTGTTTTTAGGCAAGGCTACCGGCCGCCCGTCGATGTATGCCCGCCCCTCACGGAACTCCACCTGGACCTCACGCCCGAAGTCCAGGCTTTTGACGTAAGCCAGGCGGTATATACACTCCGCGCAATCGTCGTTGTTTTTATCGGCCGGTAGTAGACTGCACGGCCTGCCGGTCACCGGATGTTTTTTGCAAGGGTTTTGCATTGCCTATAAACGCTTTCTCTCTTTCCTCTTCCAACTTCCTCTGCCTTGCGCAGTGTTCGTCCCATAACTTGCGGCATTCATCTTC
>Ga0256835_1001037_pt1 | contig 17676 bp, 12 predicted proteins | sample PIR30metaG_FD_185972 | JGI IMG/M metagenome (GOLD analysis project Ga0256835, IMG submission 185972) | Hydrothermal vent microbial communities from East Pacific Rise, Pacific Ocean - PIR-30 | ecosystem: Environmental > Aquatic > Marine > Hydrothermal vents | place: Pacific Ocean: East Pacific...
GGACGAAGAACTTCGGATTCTCCGGGAAGTCTGTGACCCCCAGCGCCTGATCCTGGGGTAAAACGTACGCCAGGCCCCTGGCGCGGTGTCGTCCACCGGGCGCCAAAGGCTTGCGTACATGCTGCCGCCGCTGGCCTACCGGAACTGCTTGCGCAGCGCCTTCTTGCCCGGCTTGCGCATTTACGCGGCGGCGGGATGGACTGTGCTGAATAGACTCAAGTGTTAATGGCCTTGGGAAGGAATCTGGGCAACCGAACAGAGGTTGCCCAGGTCCTGCGCTTATTGAACTTCCTTAACCAATGGTGGCTTCCAGGTTCCGTCAAGAACAGCCTGACGAGGCGCAAAGAGGCGCAGCGTCATTCCCAGATTGCCCTCGGCGGGTGATGGCAACCAATTGGACTCCTTTTCTTTGCCGGGAGATTCATGCTGGATGTAGATGTCCAGAGATCCATCCTTGTTGTATTTGAGATCATTCCGGTCTCCGATGGCGAAGCGGTTGAGGGGGTTGGTCACCGGGAAGCCATCTTCGTCATACATGGTCAGAGACCAAAAGGCGTCCACCGGCGGCAGTTCTGCTTTTGCAAAGTGAATTCGATACTTTTTCCCTCCCCGGGGCTTTTTGCCTTCGCTATCCGTGAGGTTGATAGGATAGACAGCTTGGTCGTAGGGATTTGCTCCCAGGCCGATGAGAGCGATCGTGGCCCGCTGCAGATAGTCATTGCCATAGACGCCGATGCTTTTGGTAATCATCAGCCACCCGTTGACATTCTCGCCGAGCCGGGCCACGTAGTTCCTCATGGTACCGTACGACGCCTTAGCCGCCCCGTTGAGCGCATCGCGGACTTCTGGCGGCAACTTGTCGAAGTCGAAGTTTTCCAAATCGAGTCCGATACGCTTTAGCCGGTTCAAGATCACCATGTCCGTTATATGGGGTCGATGCAGCTTGATGAGATTCATGGCATAGGTGAAGAATTCCTTGCCCGACATGTTTTGCACCTGCTTCAGGGGTGCTGTCTTGTCATCGACACTGGGATCCTTCTTGAAGGGTTTAGGCGTATAGTCCTTGCCCCACCCAGAGAGGGGCACGAGCCGTAAGCCGTCTTGGATCTTGTGGATATACTCATAGTCCGCGGGGCCGTTGGTCTGGATACGGCCTATGATCCATACAAAAGGAGTCGGTGCATCGATGCGCTCCACTCCCTCAGGAAGCTCGCCTTTCCAGCCCTGCAGGGCGATGGCGTAGTTGCCCGCCTTTACTCCCGTGCTGTAGGTGCCTACTGAGGCAAAGACATCGCTCCACATGTCCATCATGGGCATCATATAGAACCTGTCCTTCACCTCGGGAACCGAGAGGATAGCCGGTTCCCTGCGAAGATCCAGCCAGGCGAGTGAATAGAGGGTGTCGAAGTTGGGTCGAACCACCTTTCTGAAGCTGGCCGGTGGGAATTTCCGCATATGGGTGAACTGCATCATGGGGCCACGGCTTGCGTATTTCCCGAGTGGCGCGTTGGTCATCTGCTTGCGGGTGACATCCATCAGCACCAGAGGGTAAGTATAGAGGTAAGCCTGCAAGGCAATCCGCTTTGTCTCTTCCTTGCTTATAGAAGCCTGGATCCCGGTGGCGCCAATCAAACACAAGGTTATCATGATCAGTATCCATTTCTGCAACATTCTGTCTTTCATCGTTGCTTCTCCTGCAAAATAGCATTGAAAAATAAATAGGTAACCGATTAAGAAAATCGGAGATGACGACCATCCCAAGGCGCGCTTTAGCGCCTGATCCTGGGGTAAAACGTACGCCCGGCCCCCGGCGCGGTGTCGTCCGCCGGCGCCGGAGGCCGGGCGCGCACATGCGCCGGCTCTGGGCTACCGGAACTGCTTGCGCAGCGTCTTCTTGTCCAGCTTGCCCACGCTGGTCTTGGCGATGGTTTCGACGAAGACGATCTGATTGGGCACGCCGTACTTAGGGATGGCGCCCTTTTCCACGAAGGACAGGTAGAAGTCCTTGAGATCCTGCTCCTGGATCTTGTCCTTGAAGTCCGCTTTTAGCACTATCAGCGCCAGGGGCCGCTCGCCCCATTTCTCGTCGGGCACCCCGATCACGGCGGCCTCGGAGACCGCCTCGTGCTGGCTGATGATGTCCTCCAGCTCCAGGGAGGAAACCCATTCGCCACCGGTCTTGATGACGTCCTTGATGCGGTCGGTGACCTGCAGGTATCCCTCGGTGTCGATGTAGCCGATGTCGCCGGTGTGCAGCCAGCCGCCTGCCCACAGCTCCTCGGAACGCTGGGGGTCCTTAACGTAGCCCTGGGTCAGCCAGGGGGATCGCACCACCACCTCGCCGGTGCTCTTGCCATCGTGAGCCACGGGGTTGCCCTCGGGGTCCACGATCTCCAGCAGCACGTTGGGAAGCGGCAGGCCCGTACGGCAGCGCATCTCGATCTGCTTTTCCTGCTCCCACTCCAGCATGTGGGGCTTGAGGTTGGCCAGCGTCAGCACCGGGCAGGTCTCGGACATACCGTAGCCGGTGTAGATGTTGATGCCCAGGTCCAGGGCCGCCTTGCACATCCCCTTGGGCAGGGCCGAGCCGCCGATGATCACCTTCCAGCCCGAGAGATCGACCTTTTTTACCGCCGGGCTGCTGATCAGCATGTGCATGATGGTGGGCACGCAGTGCGAGAAGGTCACCTTCTCGGTGACCAGCAGCTTGAGCAGCAACGCGGGCTCGTAGCGGCCCGGGTAGACCTGTTTGCTGCCCAGCAGGGTCATGAAATACGGAACGCCCCAGGCGTGCACATGGAACATGGGCGTGATGGGCATGTAGACGTCGCTGGAATCCACGTGCACTTGTGAGCGGTACGCGCAGATGCCGGACATCAGCCCGTAGGTGTGCAGCACCAGCTGACGGTGGCTGAAGTAGACGCCCTTGGGCGCGCCCGTGGTGCCGGTGGTGTAGAAAGTGGTGGCCATGGCGTCTTCATCGAAGTCCGGAAAATCGAAATCGTCGCCGGCGTCCGCCAGCAGTTCTTCATACTCGCCATCCAGGGCCAGGGAGGTCTGCGGCGCCTCTTCCAGGTCGCTGATGAGGATAATCTTCTTGACCGTCTCGAACTGGTCCTTGACCGCTTCGAGCAGTGGCAGAAACTCGGCGTTGACCAGGATGAAATCGTCCTCGGCGTGGTTGATGGTGTAGATCAGCTGCTCGGGCGACAGGCGGATGTTGACCGTGTGCAACACGGCGCCCATCATGGGGACGGCGAAGAAACACTCCAGGTAGCGGTGGCTGTCCCAGTCCATGACGGCCACGGTGTGGCCCTGCTCGACGCCCAGCTGCGTGAGGGTGTTGGCCAGTTTGGCCACGCGCTTGCCGAAGGTGCGGTAGTTGTAGCGCATGCGGTCGCGGTAGACGATCTCCTGGTCCGGGGAGTAGATCAGCGGCGTTCGCAGCAGGTGCTTGATCAACAAGGGATAGTCGTAGGCGGACGGGGTGCGTTCGATTTTGCGGATGCCCATGGTTTTTCTCCTTTTCCTTTGCGGTTGTCAGAATCTCTCCCACAAGCGTCGGGCCAGGATGCCCGTTCTTTTTTCCAGCACTTCAGCCGCGTCCAGGCACAGGTCTTCGCGGAAGCGGGGCCCCACGATCTGCAGGCCGAAAGGAACCCCTTTGTGGATACCGGCAGGCACGGCCACCGACGGCAGGCCCAGGGCGTTCACGGAGTACGAAGGCCGCAGTTTGATGAACAACCGCCGCGCCCGGTCTTCGTCCTCGATATCTTCGTCCACCCGGAAAGCGGGCTTGAGCGACAGTGGCGCCAGCACCAGGGGATGGTCCTCGAGGAACAACAGCCACTGCCGCAGGATACGGGTGCGCGCCATCAGGGCACGCATGTAGCCCCCCTCGTCCAACAGTTGCGTGCTATTATAGCACCCATCGAGGAAGGTGTGAAATGCTTTGCTGCCGAGGCGCCGGATGACGTCCTCCTGCAGCTGCCGCATTTCGGTGAAGATTAACGATTTCCACAGTTCTCCGAGCTCTTCGGAAAAAGGCGCCTCCACGGCCTCCACGGCATAGCCGGCATCAGCCAGGTGGCCGGCGGCCGCTTCCAGGGCCGCCGCGATGACCGGGTGCGGGGTGTCGCCGGCCGGAGATTTCGTGAGCGCCACCCGGACGGGCCGGCCTGTTCGCGGACCTTCCAGCGGCGCCGGCACCCACCACGGGTCGCGCACGTCGCCTTCGGCCATCACGGCCAGGGCCCGCCTCAGGTCGCGCACCTCCCGGGCCATGGGGCCCTGCACCGAAAATAGTTGGGCCGCAGGCGGTCGCTCGTCGTGTTGGCTGGGATTATAGGTCGGCACGCGGCCCTGGGTGGGCCGCAGTGCACAGACCCCGCAGCAGAAAGCCGGAATGCGCAGCGAACCGCCGATGTCGTTTCCCTGGGCGATGGGGCCGAACCCGGCCGCCAGGGAGACGGCGGCACCTCCGGAAGAGCCACCGCAGGTGAATTCGGCCCGCCAAGGGTTGACGGTCCGCCCGTGCAGGGGGTTGTCGGTCATCATGCGCATGGAGAATTCCGGAGTGTTGGTCAGACCCAGAATCACGGCGCCAGCGCGGCGCAGGTTGCGCACCACCGCAGCGTCGTCGGGGGCCGTGCAGTCGGCCAGGGCCGGAATGCCGTTGGTGTTGGGCTGCCCCTTTACGTCGGTGTTGATTTTGACGGTCACGGGCACGCCGTGTAGCGGCCCAGTGGGACGGCCGGCTTGCACGGACTCGTCGGCGGCGCGGGCCTGGGCCAGGGCCTCTTCCGAGAGGTCCACGACCACCGCATTGAGTTCCGGGTTTTTCGCTCGCAGGCGCCCCACGACGGACGCCACGGCCGCCAGGCTGGTGATGTCCCGTCGGCTGATGGCATCGGCCAGGTCACAGGCGCTCCATTGCCAGTAGGGGGCGTCGGGTTTCATGTGCTCATCTCCACGAAAAGCGGTCGGGGGCTTCAAGCCGGGTTGGGCTCATCTCCGAAAGCGGTCTCCCACACCGGGATGTTTTTGAGTTCCATGGGGTCGATTTCCAAGGGATCGGCCTCCAGTACGCAGAAATCGGCTCTTTTCCCGAAGGCGATACTGCCGATTTCGTGGTCCAGGTGAAGCTGGCAGGCGGTCTCGATGGTCATGGCCCGCAAGGCCTCCGTTACCGAAACCCGGTGCTCCGGGCCCAGCACCGTACCCGAGTCGTAGGTCCTGCGGTGCCCTGCCGCCCAGGCGCCGGGCCGTGCCAGTGGGGGGCGTGGTGGGCACGATCAGGTCCCCGCAGCCGCAGGTGCGCATCCCCGTAATAGTAGATCTGGGGGATGAAAAACTGTACCGTCATACCCAATTTTCAGGCCAGACGCAATTGGGATTCGATGAGGAGCCCGCCGGCCCTGTTCTCGTCGTACCCCGCCGCATAGAGCAACTCGGCGGGGGGCAGCTGCCGGTCCTTTGATACGATCGAGCACATCCTGCCTGGTGGGCCAGACCGGAAAGAAGCATCCGCCGATGCGCGGCCAGAGGATCTGGGCCACAAAGTGCCCGCTGTAGATCATGGCCTGCAGTTCCAGGTGCGAGTGGGCGTCCACTTATGCCGGGCGTGAGCACGCAGTTCTGATTCGACAAAAAAGCGCTTTTTGCCTCGACGGGGATGTTTTCGGGGATCCGCCGGTGGAGGATGCCCCGCACCCGCCGGATTGGTTCCGCGGACTACGGGTAGGCGTCGCTGGTGGTCATTTTCGGCAAGGGCGTGATCCCGGGAGCCACATTTATCAGCGACGGCCGCAGCGTTGTGCAACAGGGAAAAAGGGGCGTGCGGCAGGACTGTCGCCCCACGCCCCCTTTTTTGGCAGCTTGCCGGCCCCCCGCCGACACAGAGACACCGGCGGGCTATCGTTCGGCGTACGTGTCGCCGACTTCCAGAGCCTGGTCCATGAGGGCGATGCCCTCGTCGATTTCATCGCGGGTGATGATCAGCGGCGGCGCCATGGCGATTACGTTGCTGGGGTTGGCAGCCATGGCCATCATGCCCAGTTCGCCTAGTTTCCGGGCGATGGCCAGTTTGGGGTTGACGCCCGGTTGGATTCTGGCGGCCACGGGGATGATCGGCTCGCGGGTCTTTTTGTTCTTGACCAGTTCGAGTCCCACGAAGAGGCCCAGGCCGCGCACATCGCCCACGCAGGGATGCTTTTCGCCCAGCTCGCGGGCCCTGTCCAGCAGGTAGGCGCCCATTTCGGCCGCATTTTCGATGAGGTGGTCCTCCTGGTAGATGGGGATCACCGCCAGGGCCGTGGCGCACCCCAGGGCGTGGCCGGCATAGGTGGCGCCGTGGCTGAAAAATTGTCCCTTGAAGCGGTCGCCGATGTGCTTGCGCACTACCGTGGCCCCCAGGGGCAGGTAGCCGCAGGTCAACCCCTTGGCCATGGTCATGATGTCCGGCACCACGTCCCAGTGGTCCACGGCAAACCATTTGCCGGTGCGCCCGAAACCGGACATGACCTCGTCGGCGATCAGCAGCACTTCCCACTTGTCGCACACCCGACGCAGTTCGGGAAAGTATTCCGGCGGCGGCACGATGATGCCGTTGGCACCGGTGACCGGTTCGCAGATGATGCCCGCTACGTGTTCATTGCCGCCTTCCAGTTCGATGACCTCATCGACGTACTTGACGCACTGCAGGTCGCACGAAGGGTACTGCTGCCCGAACATGCAGCGGTAGCAATAGGGCTGGGGCACGCGGAGCATCTCGGTGCCGCCCAGTACCTGGGCCCAGCTGCGGGCGTCGCCGGACGACAGCGTCATGGAGGTGGCCGTACCCCCGTGATAGGTACGGAAACGCGTGATGATTTTGCGACGGCCGGTGTATTGGTGACAGATCTTGATGGCTGCCTCGTTGGCCTCGGTGCCGCCCAGGGAAATGAAAGAGCGCGACAGGTCACCGGGGGTGATCTCGGCCAGCATCCTGGCCAGCAGGGCGCGCGGCCGCGTGGACAGGCTGGGGGCGAAGGACGTCAGGGTGCGGGCCTGCTCGCAGATGGCGTCGATGACCCGCGGGTCCTGGTGGCCGATGTTGTGGCTGACGAAGCAGGAACTGAAGTCCAATCGCTCGCGGCCGTCTTCCGTGGTGAAGCGCACCCCCTTGGCCGATACCACCCGCAGGGGGGACTGGTCCGGCTGGTAGGACCAGGACTGGAAGTTGTTTTCCACTTCGTAGCGGTCTAAGTCTTCCTTTCCAGACTCCTGGACGATTTTTTTCAGATCGATCATGGCTTTTCTCCTTGGCTGGGAATGTGGAAATGCGCGCCCACGGGTTGGGATCGGCAGCGCCAGACTCATATCTGATATATTTAATATCAGTACATCTGTCAATCGCAAAAACAGGTCAATCTGGAGTGCCGCCTGGCATGTTTGGCGCCCGCACCCCTGGTGATCGGCGTACACCGGGTCGATGGGCGGGCCGGCATTGGCGGCGCGCAGCTGGAGAGCCGGAGGGAATACACTTTTCCGGGGTGGGCCCGGTCTCCCGTGCGGCCCCCCTTTGGGTGCTACAGTCCGGAATGACCCTTGACAAGAAAGTTGATATATCATACATCAGATACCATGTCTCGCCCACCTCCGGTATCGACCGCGACCCGCATTCGGTACATCGAAGACGTGCCGACGTGCACTTTTTATGAGTATTCACCTGTAACCCCAGATTCGAAGGAGAGACGGCATGGGAAATGAACTGGCGTATATCAAGGTAAAGAATTTCATCAACGGTGAGTGGGTCGAGGAGAGCGGCGTCGAAGCCGTGCCCCTGTACAACCCGTCCACCGGGGAACAGATCGGCGAAGTGCCCTTGTCGCGGCCGGAAACGTCCACCCGGGCGGTGCAGGCCGCGGCCGATGCTTACGACGGCTGGCGCAATCTCAGCGTGGGGCAGCGGGTGCGCTATCTTTTTGACATCCGGCAGGCCATGATCGATCACGAAGAGGACCTGGCCGTGGCCATCGCCATCGACCAGGCCAAGCACATCAGCGAGGCCCGTGGTGAGGTGCAGCGCGTGGTTGAGATCCTGGAAACGGCCTGCGGCATTCCCACTCTAATCCAGGGCGAGACCCTGGACCACATCGCCGGCAACATCAACGGGCGGGTCATCAAGTCGCCCCTGGGGGTCTTCTGCGGCGTGGCGCCCTTCAATTTTCCGGCCCTGGTTTTCGGCTGGTTCATTCCCTTTGCCATCGGTGTGGGCAACACTTTCGTATTCAAGCCCTCCACCCAGTCGCCCTATTTCATGCAGAAGATGGGGGATATTTTCAACGATGTGGGGCTGCCGCCGGGCGTGGTCAACATCATCCACGGCAACCGCACCGTGGTGCAGCCTTGGTACGACGACCCCCACGTCAGCGGCGTGTGCCTGGTGGGCTCCACGCCCACAGCCAAGAAAATGGCCGAGGCCTGCGGCCGCGGCGGCAAGCGCTCCATGCTTCTTGGCGGCGCCAAGAATTTCCTGGTGGCCATGGAAGACGTGCAGTGGGACGTGTTCATCCAGAACTACCTGCACTCGTGTTACGGCAGCGCCGGCCAGCGGTGCCTGGCGGGTTCGCTGGTGGCGGCCGTGCCCCAGATCTACGACGAACTCATCGAACGCATCGTGGAGGCCTCAAAAAATATCAAGATCGGCGATGCCATGGATCCGGACGTCTACATGGGGCCCGTGATCTCGGCCCAGGCCAAAAAGAAGATTGAGGATTACATCGAGATCGGTGTCCAGGGCGGTTCGAGGCTGATCATGGACGGCCGCAATCCGGAAGTGCCGGAGCGCATCCGCAACGGTTACTACGTGGGGCCCACCATCTTTGCCGACGTCACCCCATGCCGCACCATCTACCAGGAAGAGATCTTCGGGCCCGTGGTCTCGGTGGTCAAGATCCGGGACCTGGACGACGTGCTGGACCTCATCCGCGCCCAGAATTTCGGAAACGGCGCCTGTATCTTCACCCAGAACCTCTATTACGTCGAGCGCTTCATCAACCGCGCGGACGTCGGCATGGTGGGTGTCAACGTGGGCATTCCGGCCCCGCACCCCTACCTGCCGTTCGGCGGCATCAAGGATTCCCACCTGGGCACCAACAAGGTCCAGGGCAAGGATGGCATCGACTTTTTCGTGCAGAACAAGATCGCCACTGTCCGTTTTGCACCGCCGGCCGGCCGCTTTGACTACGGTGCCGCCGCCGGCGGGGACGGCCAGAAAGCCGGCGACAAGAGCGTTCGCAGCTGTGTGGCCCGCTGATGACGCCGGGTACAGCGAGGCGTTCAAAACCATTTGACTTTTGGGGCACGGAAGGTATTACTGGGCAAATGGGGACTTTCCCGAATGACAGGCTTCGGCCATGTTGAACCACAAGTCCTTGCGCGAACAGGTGTACCAGTACCTGAAAGAGGAGTTGCAGAGCGGCAATATTCTGCCCGGTGCTAATCTCAACATGGGGAAATTGTGCCGCAGGCTCAATGTCAGTAAAACACCCCTCCGGGAAGCGCTCATTTTCTTGGAGGCCGAGGGTTTTGTCACCATATTGCCCCGGCGGGGGGTGCTGGTCAACCAGCTGACCCTTGAGGAGGTGCGCCAGATCATCCAGATGGTCGGCTCCCTGGAGGCCTCCGCCGTGCTTTCGGCCGCCCCCTCGCTCGACGCGCTTATTCTCAAGCGCCTGGCCGCGGCCAACGAGAAAATGACGGCGGCGGTCCAACGGGAGGATTTCGAGCGCTACTACCGTCTGAATGCCGAATTCCACGACGTTTTTCTGCAGCGCAGCGGCAATCGCCTGCTGCGCCGGACGGTGCTGCTGTTCAAGCAGAGGCTCTACGATTTCCCACGGCGCGCCTACATCCGTGAGTGGGAATTGATCAACTGCGGCGAACATGCCCGCATCGTCGCGTGTCTGCGGCGGGGCGATGCCGAAAGGGCGGCCCGCATCATGCGGGAGGAGCACTGGTCCTTCAGCAAGCACGAGCAGTACATCCGCCGATTCTACCGCAATGTCACGCGAGAAATCGAGGTGGAGCGGGCTTCGCGCCGACAGGCGGGTACCGTGAACTGAAGCCGGCGCGGCCCCTCGTGGATGATCCGCGTAAACCGGCGCAATGAAAGGAGGTGAATCGGACAGTACTATTGGCAGTGGAGATTGTATGTGAACAATGACCGGAAAACAGAAGACAACGCTTAAATATACCCTTCGGAGGAGGAAAGCATGAAGAAGAGTTTGTGGTTTGTACTGGTTCTCGCTCTCGTGGTGGTTTTCGCTTTATCAGCGCCGACGTTCGCCGGCAAGAAAAAGATTTGCAAGTTGGGGCACGTCAATTCGCCCGCCTCCATTTTTCAGTTTGGAGCACTGGCCTTCAAGGAGGCCGTGGAAAAGGAACTGCCCGACTGGACGGTGGAAGTCTACCCGGCCGGACAGCTGGGCGGCACCCTCGCCCTGATCCAGGGCATGACCCTGGGGACCGTGGACATTTACAGCGAGTTCATCAGCGTGCTGGCCGACCTGGTGCCCGAGTACCAGGTGTTTGCCGTGCACTTCAAATTCGACTCGGTCGACGAGTATGAAAAGTTCATGAACTCGGAAATCTTCGCCAAGATGAATGCGAAGATGGAGAAAAAGAACGGCATCACCAACATCGGCAATGTGCGCGCAGGGAGCGTCTACAACATTTTCAGCCGCAAGCCGATCCGGAATATGGCCGATGTCAAGGGGCTGATCGACCGCGTTGCCCAGATGGCGCCCCTGGTGCGCTGCTGGAAGGCATACGGCGCCAAGCCCACCTCCATGGACTGGGGCGAAATTTACACCAGCCTGCAGACCGGCGTCATCGACTCCGTAGACAACCCCATCCTGGACATGTATGACGAAAAATTCTACGAACCCATCAAATACGTCAACATGACCAACCACCTGTACAACATGATCTCCTACAACACCAGCATGGCTTTCTGGAACAAGCTGACCGACAAGGAAAAAAAGGTCTTCAGAAATGCCACCAAGATCGCCAGCCAGAAAAGCGCTGCCGAGGTTAAGAAGCGTCTGGGCGGGGTGATCGCCGACCTGAAGAAGAAGGGCAAGGTGTTTATCGATACGGACACCACGGACTTTAAAAAGGCCATCCGCAACAACATTGACACCATCCTGGCCGGCAACAAGGATGCCATCGACGTCTACTGGAAGATCATGAAACGCCAGTACTGATTCTTTCGCATCGTCAACGACGATCCCGTAAACCCCGGACTGCCGCCGGCCCACCGCGGCCGGCGGCAGCACAGTAAAAAAACGGCCTGTTTTCACAATCACTGGAGCCTCAGATGAATATCGTCCGGATTGCCGACAAAGTACTAGATGGTATCAATATCTTTCTCGAGTTCCTGATGGGCATCCTGATGCTGATGCTGGTGGTCATCGTGACTTCCGAGGTGATCCGCCGCTATATCTTCCATGACCCCACTCACTGGGCATCGGAATTCTGCCGCTTCCTGCTGATCTGGATGACCTTTACGGGCGCCAGTATCGTCACGCGCCTGGCCACCCATCTCAGCATGGGCTTTACCATTCACCGCTTTGTCAACAAGACCCTCAGCCGGCTCATCCGGATTTTCGTGGTTGCAGCGGTGGCAGTGGTCATGATCGTGCTGACCTACTACAGCGGCAGGGTGACCCTGTTGGCGGGCTACCGTTCGGCGCCCATGACGGGCATGCCCATGTACATTCCCTGGATCTCGCTGCCCCTGAACGCGGCCATCATGTCGCTTTACATGATCGCGGAATTGCTCAAGGAGATCTTCGGCAGGGAGGAAACGCAACAGGAGGTGCCGGCATGATCTTCATCTTCCTTTCGATGTTCATTTTCTTCTTCTTCGGCATGCCCATTGCCTTCGGCATCCTGTCGAGCACCGTTTACTATTTGCTTTTCACGGACCAGTCGCGGGAGCTGCTTTCGTTTTCCGCGCGGGTCATATCCGCCTCGGATTCCTACGTGCTGCTGGCTGTTCCTTTCTTCATGCTTGCGGCCGAATTGATGAACGAGGCCAAAATCACCGACCGCATTTTCGATTTCGCCAAGTCATTGGTGGGGCACATCCCGGGCGGCCTTGGGCACGTCAACGTCATGGCCAGCATTATTTTTGCCGGCATGTCGGGATCCGGCCTGGCCGACACCTCGGGCCTGGGAAAGGTGGAGATCAAGGCCATGAAGGATGACGGTTACGACCCGGCCTTCAGCGCCGCCGTGACGGCCTCCTCGGCCATCATCGGCCCCATTATTCCGCCGAGCATCTGCATGGTGGTCGGCGCCGTGGTGACCAACACCTCGGTGGGACGCATGCTGGTGGGGGGCATCATCCCCGGGTTCATGATGGGCACCGGCCTGATGCTGGTGGTTTATTTCCTCTCCAAAAAACGTGGTTACCCCAAGGGACCCAAACCCAGCTTTCATACCGTCTGGACTTCCTTCCTGAACACCGGTCCGGCGCTATTGACTCCTGTAATCCTGGTGGGCGGCATCATCACCGGCATTTTTACTCCCACCGAGGCTGCGGCCATCGCCTGCCTGTATGCCATGATCCTGGCCATGGGCGTTTACCGCGCCTTCGGTTTTCGGCGGCTGTTCCGCATCTTCATCAATGTGGGCACGGGCACCGGGGCGCTGCTGTTTGTCATGTCGGCCGCCGCGGCCCTGGGAACCCTGGCCGCCCGAGAACAGATTCCCCAGCACCTCATGCGTATGGTGGCCTCTGTGACCACCAACCCCACGGCCACCATGTTCATCATCGTGGGCGTGCTGATCCTGCTGGGCATGATCATGGAAGATCTCTCGCTGCTGGTGATCATGGGCCCCCTGCTGCTGCCGGTGGTGCACCGTCTGGGGATCAACCCGGTGCACTTCGGCGTCGTCATGGTGTTGACGCTCCAGCTGGCAATGATCACCCCGCCGGTGGGCATGGGGTTTTACATCACCTGTTATCTGGCCGAAGTTGACGCGGTGACCTACTCCAAGGAAATCATCTGGTTCGTGATGATTCTCATCGTAGTGGTGGTGCTGATGTGCCTGATTCCATCACTGGTGACCTTCCTGCCGGACCTGGTGTTCGGCAAGTAGATCGGCCACGGCAATCGCCACGCAGACGAAAGAGGCGCAAACGTGTTTACACATATCCTTTATCCTACCGACTTTTCCGACACCGCCGGAAAGAGCCTGGCTTATCTGAAAGCCCTGCGCCCCGCAGGCGCGCAGGAGGTGCTGGTGCTGCACGTCATCCACCAGCGTATCCTCGATACGCTCGACACCCTGCATGCCGTGGTTTATTTCCAGGATGGGCGCTACCACGAAGACCGCGAAAAGGCCGAGCAGCAGCTGGTGGCCGACCGTACGGAGAAACTCCGGAAAATCGCGTCGGAGTTGGAGAATGCCGGCTATGCGGCCAAGACCGTCCTTAGAAAAGGCTACCCGGTGCGTGAAATTTTAAAGGTCGAAAAAGAAGAGGACGTGTCGGTGATCGTGATGGGTTCCCACGGTCGCAACAACCTGCGCGGTACCCGCATTGGTTCCGTTTCCGAGAAGGTCGTGCGCAGGTCGGTCTCACCCGTTCTGCTCGTCAAGCGCTGAGCACGCCGCACCCCGGAACGACCGGCGGTGTGCGCCCGGCGGTGGGCGAAGCGGAGACCATCCGTGCCGTCCGGCACGGTCAAAGGAGGGTGACAAATGAAAATTCTGCGAAACACCGTCTTGGCGCTCCTGCTGGCATTCCTTTTTTCCCACCCTCCGGCAGCCGCTCAGGAAAAAGCGGCCGCCGGCGAAATTCGTATCGGGTACACTGCTCCGTTTACCGGCGCGGCCGCCGAGTTCGGCAACAACGGCTGGCGGGGTATCCTGCTGGCGCTGGAGGAGATCAACGCCAGGGGCATTCCCATCGGCGGAAAGCCTTACCGGGTCCGCATATACAAGTACGACAGCCAGTGCTCCCCGGACAGCGGCGCCACCCACTTTCACCAGATGGTCGCAGAAGACCACGTTGTTGCCGTCCTCGGTGGTCACTGCAGCGGCGTCTGCAACGCCATCGCCCCCCTGTGCGATCGCTACCGCATTCCGGGTATCACCATCGAGTGTGCCGTGGACAGCGTCACCAACCCGGGCCATGCGTTCTATTTCCGCATGCGGCCTACCGTCAAGATGATGATCCCCTCTGTGATGCCCAAGATCTTCAAAGCCTTCGATGCGCGTACGGCGGCATTTCTGGTGATCGGCGACGGTTATGGCGATCTCTTCGTCAGGACGGCCCGCAACGAACTGGAGTGGCGTGACGTCAAGACCGTGGCCGTAGAGACCTTCGCCCGCGGCAGCACGAACTTTCGGCCGCAGCTCAAACGCCTCAAGCGGGCCGCGCCGGACATCGTGTTTTACGTGGGCACGGCTTCCGAGGGGGCCGTGCTGCTCAGCCAAGCCAAGCTTATGGGGCTCATGCCGCGCACCATATTCATCGGTTCGGAGGAGATGGGTGAGATGGAGCTTCCCATGCGCGCCGGACCGGATGTGGTTGAGGGCACCTACGCCATCTCGCTGTGGGGGCGGGTGCCGGCGGCGTTTGAAAAACGGGTACGTGAGCGTTTCAACAAGCCCATGCACTACGCCATCATCTTCGGCTACGATGCCATGCACGTTCTGGCCAACGCCATCGAGAACGCCCAGTCGCTGGATCCGGTCAAGATCAGGGACGCCCTGAAAAAGACCGACTACCGCGCCCTGGAGGGCCACATCCGCTTCAAGGACTTTGACGGTTACCGCAACCAGAGCAAGTTCACGCCCTCGCTGGTGCGCTGGGAAAAGGGGCGGCGCAAGTTTTTGGACATTTTCGTGGAGTGGGAAGAGTAAATGGGCGTTCAGGACAGCTGTTCCGGAGAGGATTTCGATTCCCGCGTCAAGATTTTCCATGAGCTGATGCGCCGCAAGGTGCGGGAGATCCTGCTGGTCTCGAGCCTTTACGACGCCTGCATCATGGAAGAGGACGGCCGGCTGTCCGAGCGCATCATCAACGAGTACCGCGGGTTGAACCTGAGCCAGCCGCCGCGCATCACATGGGCCTCCACGGCTCAGGAGGCCCTGCAGGCCGTGGAACAGCGGCCCATCGACCTGGTCATCACCATGCCCCGCCTGGTGGACATGGACGCCTTTGCCCTCGGACAGACCATCAAGGAGATGCGCGCCGATCTCCCCGTGATCCTGCTGACCCACAGTGCCCTGCTGCCCGACAACGCCCCCGCCACTTCCCGCCCGCCGGGCATCGACCGCATCTACGCCTGGTCCGGCAACACCGACCTGCTGCTGGCCCTGATCAAGAACGTGGAGGACCGCTGGAATGTGGATCACGATACCGGCCAGGCCGGCATCCGCGTGATCCTTTTCGTGGAGGATTCACCGGTATACGCCGCCGCCCTGCTGCCAATTCTCTACCGGGAAGTCGTGCTGCAGATCCAGGCCGCCATGGAGGACGGGCTCAACGAGGAGCACCGACTGCTCACCATGCGCGCCCGACCCAAGATTTTGGTGGCCGAGACTTTCGAAGAGGCCGAACGCCTGTGGCGCCGCTTTGAACCCTATGTGCTGGGGGTCATCTCCGACGTGCGCTTTCCGAAGGGCGCGGCCCTCGACCCCGATGCCGGCGTCGAATTTCTCTCGCACGTCAAGGCCGAACGCTTCGACATTCCCCTGCTGCTTACCAGTTCCGAGTCCAGCAACCGGCAAAAGGCCGAACGGATACCGGCCTCCTTTGTGGACAAGAACTCTCCTTCCCTGCTGGCCGAGGTGCGCCGTTTTTTTACCCGGCACTTGGGGTTCGGCGACTTCGTGTTCCGCATGCCCGACGGCCGTGAAATTGCCCGGGCCCCCAGCTTCCGGTCACTGGAAAAGATCCTGCCCCTCATCCCGGACGACGCCTTTTTCTACCACTGGACACGCAACGATTTTTCCAGGTGGCTGTTCGCCCGCACCGAAATTACGGTGGCCTCCCGCATCCGCCCTATGTCGGCCGCCGACTTCGCCGGCGACATCGGCCGCATGCGGGCCTACCTCATGGACGTTATCCGTGCCCGCCGCAAGCGCCGGCAGCGTGGGGTGGTGGCGGATTTCGACGCCCACGATTTCGACCCCGAGATGACTTTTGCCAAGATCGGGCGGGGGTCGCTGGGCGGCAAGGCCCGGGGGCTGGTTTTTATATCGGCTCTCCTGCGCCGCTATCCCCACATCCAGGAAAAATTTCCGCAAGTCGATATCCTGGTGCCCCGCACCCTGGTGATCACGGCCGAGGGATTCGACGACTTCGTGGAGAGCAACGACCTTCGGGACCTGTCCAAGGCGGACCTCCAAGACGATGCCGTAGCCGAGGCCTTCCTGGCGGCCGAGTTCCCGGAGTGGATCCAGCGCGACCTGGCCGCCTACCTGGACCAGGTGAGCTGCCCTTTGAGCATCCGCTCTTCCAGCCTGCTGGAAGACGCCCAGTTCAAGGCCTACGCCGGGCTTTACCGCACCTATATGCTGCCCAACCGCGACCCGGACCCCGCCGTGCGCCTGACAGATCTCGTCTGCGCTATCAAGCTGGTCTATGCCTCCACTTACTTCCAGGGACCCAAGGCCTTTGCGCGTCGCGTTGGGCACCGCACCGAGGAAGAGAAGATGGCCGTCATCATCCAGGAGATGATCGGCCGTCGGAGCGGGGAGTTTTTCTATCCGGCCATCTCTGGTGTGGCCCAGTCCTACAATTACTACCCCTTCGACTGCATGCAACCCGGCGACGGCATCGCCAGCATTGCCCTGGGCCTGGGCAAAACCGTGGCCGAAGGCGCCCGGGCCCTGCGTTTCTGCCCCAGACATCCCCAGCTGCTGCCCCAGTTTTCGACGGTCGAGGACATGCTGCGCAACGCTCAGCGCTTCTTTTACGCCCTGCACATGCAGGCGTCTTTATCCGCGGACTGCCGCGGCATCGCCGAAGAGGCCACTCTGCTCAAAAGAGAAATCGACGATGCGGCTGCCGAGCCGGCGGTCCGGGCACTGACCAGCACCTATGTGCCCCAGGACCACCGCATCCGGGAAACGGCCGCACCCGGCGGCTATCCGGTTCTGACTTTCAACCGCATACTGAAGTACAACGAATTCCCGCTGTGCGGGATTCTCAACGAGCTGTTGCGGGCCGGCCAGGAGGGCATGGGCTGCCCGGTGGAGATCGAGTTCGCCGTGGACCTGCCACCTGACCCGCAGGACAGGACCACCTTTGCCTTTCTCCAGATCCGGCCCATGAGCGCCCGTACCGAGCTAAGGACCGTGACCATAGACCCGGACGATATCCGGCGCGCCTTTTGCTACTCTACCCATGCCCTGGGCAACACCGAAAGGGACGACATCCGGGATATTGTCTATGTCAGGCCTGAGGCTTTCGACCCGGCCCGCACCGTGGAAATGGCGGCGCACATTGGAAAGTTCAACGCCGGCCTGGTGCAGGAGGGGCGAAAGTACCTGCTCATGGGGCCCGGCCGCTGGGGATCGGCCGACCGCTGGCTGGGCATCCCCGTGGGCTGGTCGGATATCTCCGGCGTCGGCGCCGTTGTGGAAACCACCTCCGAGCGGCTCAAGGCC
>Ga0256835_1001038_pt1 | contig 17666 bp, 14 predicted proteins | sample PIR30metaG_FD_185972 | JGI IMG/M metagenome (GOLD analysis project Ga0256835, IMG submission 185972) | Hydrothermal vent microbial communities from East Pacific Rise, Pacific Ocean - PIR-30 | ecosystem: Environmental > Aquatic > Marine > Hydrothermal vents | place: Pacific Ocean: East Pacific...
CTCGCTTCGGCGAAGCCCACCATAACCAAGTACCAGAGGATATCCCAGGCCAGCCTCGCCAGGTCCACCCTCCCAGGCGATCCCATCCCCGCCAAGACGCAAAGGTAAGCGATGACCCCGCCGAAGCCGAACATGATTAGGAGGACGTAGAGGCTCCACTTCAGATCCTTCCTCAGGTTCCTCAGGGAGAACCCGTAGCTACTCGGGGATCCATGAAGGGCTATGCCTAGGAAGGCCAGGAGGATCATCGCCACCTTGGTCAGCCAGCTGTAGAAGTCCGAGGAGGTTCGCAGGCTGGTGAGGTACCAAGCAATTAGGAAGAAGGCGGCCTCGAACACTGACGTCTCCAAGATGGCAGCGACTTTGCCGGTCTCGCGGGAGTTCGCCCGTTCACGTTCCGGGCTCATGGCGCACCCTCCCGAGCGCGATATGCCACTATTGGTCCCTGGATCCGGCTTAAGTCATTTCGATCCATTTGGGGGATGACGTTCCGCACCAACGCCATACGCTTTACTCACCCGAACCCCATCCACTTCCACCAAATCGCCAAGCTTCATCTCTCGACAATGCGCTTGGCCTTCTCCTTTAATTCCCTCTTGTAAGGTTTGGGATTTCTTCTCGGCCTGAGGAAGGCGTAGATGAAAACTTTGGCGTCAATCAGCCTCAAGAAGCTTCCTCTTCACGGACCTCCAATCGGAGAGGTCGGCCTGGAGATCCAGCTCCATCCTATCGAAGAATTTCGTTATGGATCTGTTCGGTTTCAAGGCGCGCGTATCCCTAGAGATCGATGGTCCCTTGCCTAATCCAGAAGGGATTCGGATTCTGGATCCCTCCTTCTACTGCCTTTAACTGGCGATCGGAGCCGGTTCCACGTTCAAGAGGGGATCCATTCGGAAACTTCCTTGAATAGGGCTTCGACGGACTTTCTGACCTTCTCCCTGTCGCCAGATTGCTCCTCCTCGGTGCCGATCCTCGAGAACGATACGTAGTAGGGAATCACTGTCTCGAAGACCTTCAGCTCCGCGTAGACCTTCCTCCTGATCAGGTCGGTGTACGTGCCTATGTTTCTGGCCTGCTTGGTGTTCGCCCTCACCATGTTGAACAGGATTCCTATCTTCCCGTATATCTCCTCGTCCTTTAGAGCAGTAGCCCTGGGTAGTTCCCTCAGCATTGTCTGCGTCCTGTAGACGTCTATTATGGCAGGCCTCAGGGGGACTATCATCCTGTCCACCGCATACGTGAGGAGGATGCTGTACTTCCTGTCAAAGAAGGGGATCGTGTCAATTATCGTCAGATCGTACTTCTCCCTCACATCCAGCTCCTCCAAAACGTCCCTCAGCATCATCTCCCTCCTAGCCCTGTTCACCCAGAGGGAGTCCACGATGTTCGTGAATTTGAGGTCGGGTATTATCAGGTCTATGGGGAGGTCCCTGTCCGACGGGTACCTCTTGGTAATCAGGAAGTCCTTCAGGTCCACCCGCTTTTCCATCTCGAATTTCAGCTGGAATATCCTGGTGAGCGTCTTCCCCCTCTCCTCGTAATCCATCAGCTCGAAGTCGTCCCTGATCACCAACCAGGAAAGGGAGATGCTGGGGTCCATGTCGATCAGGAGCACCTTCTTCCCCGATTCCCTGAAGAACCAGCCGAGGGTGGCGGCTATCGTTGTCTTTCCCACCCCGCCGGGTGCGGATAGCAGACCCAGGACCTTGCCGCTCAAACGGACACCACCCTCCCTCGCCTCAGGTCCACGATGAACGCGCGAAAACCGCACCTCCTCGCTATCCTCCTCACAGCTTCAATGGACCTCTCATCCACCTCCCTCCATATCTGGATGAGGATCGATTTCAGACCCAGGAGCTCGGACATGGCGGCCGCTTGCCCGACCCCGTCGTAGAACCTCGGGTTGACCTTCACCTCGACAGCCAGCTCGGGACCCAGCAGATCAACTTCTATCTCTGGAATGCCCTCTTTCCGTAAAATAACCCTCTCCTCAAGGCGTAAACCTTCCTGGGATAGCTTGGATTTCAGCACATTTTGTATAACCCTCTCGTCCCTCAAGCTCCTGAGATCCTCCAACAGGTCGCCCAAAACTTTCTCGAAAACTTTCATTGTAGTATCGTCCATCTTACTTCTGAGTAGGAGATATCCCTAAAGTCTTTACCTCACAGTCGCGCCCCGAATCGAGAACGGTGGAAATAGTGGGCACGCATCCTGCACTTATATCCCGAAGTGACCCCACACCTTTCATGAATCTTCCTTCTAGAGAAGCCCGTGGACGAGCCGCCCGTGCGACTTAAATCTGAGAGGAAGGGGTGCTCTCGATGGACTGCGAAGGTCTGAGGCTGAGCGGGAGGGGAAAGGTTTTCTGGTATGGGGAAAGGGTGAAGTACTTCGCCCACCTGTGCAGCGACTTCGATAGGGACAGCGGCTGCAGGAACTGGCTGAGCGACGACGAGAACTGCGACATACACATAGAGGGGTGGGTTAAACTCCCCATAGAACTCCCCAAGGAGTGCTGGAAGTACGGGAGCTGGGTGCCCGGGCTCGTGGTCATCTGCGGATGCGCCTGCCCGGACGAGGGGTGTGGTTTGAGTACGTCCCTCAACCCGGAGGGAGAGCCTTTCAGGAAGTACAGCGACCTTCCATTTCACCCCACCAGATCCTACTATCTGGATGCAGAGTACTGGGTGTGGGAGCACGGCAACTGCCTGATGTACGAGTGGGAGGCGCCTCACGTTTATCAGGCGGTTCTCACCAAGATATACTCGGCGAGGCCCTTCAGGGGAAGGAGGGGAAGGGGCCCGAGGCCGCCGAAGGGTGTTCTGTGATGTCGACGAGGACCAAGCTCCTGATCATCGTGTTGCTGGCTCTGATCGCCTACGCAGCCATCTCCAAGCTCGGACCGGAAATAGGGCCTATACCTAATCCTGTCAAAACAGAGAAGTGCCTTAAGCTCGAGGGGAAGCCCGTGCTCTTCGCTTCAGGTCCCCTCTTGGTGGTGAACACCGATTCTCCCGGCGTTGACACGTACGCCGTGCGGTCAGATGGCTCGATAGCGTGGAAGATGGAGCTGCCCGGCAGGGCCACCTGCTCCTCGTGGTGGAAGGACAGGATCGCGATAGGCACCGACTCAGGGGCTTTGGTGGTCGTGGGGGAGGACGGCTCCGTCCTGGGTAAGATGAGGTTCAGGGGGGAGGTCCAGTTCATCAGCTGGAGCGAAGACGGCAGGCTGGCGGTCGTGACCAGAATCATAACGCCCAAGGGGGAGGTGGCCACGCTCCAGCTCCCCTGGAGGGTGGAGTTCAGGGGTTACGCCACTCACATGGATTGGCTCGGCAGGTTCGTGCTCGTAGCCCTGGGGAATGGAAGCTCATCGTGGATCGAGCTGATCGGGATGGGCGGTCCCGTCCTGAAGAGGCCCATAGAGGGCAAGGTGCTCGATGTGGGTGAGAAGGCGGCGATTTCTTCCGGTAATAAGGTTGTGGTGATGGACGCCCAAGGCAGGGAAAGCGAGATACCCGTTGCGGCATCTGTGGGCTGCTGGAGGAGGGGGAAGCTGTACCTCGGAGGGGCGGGAGGCCTTTACGTCTATGACGGGTCCCTGAGGAAGCTGGTCAACGGGAGCGTGGTCGAGCTGAACTGCGAGGGGGGAATCGCTGCTGCTCTCCAGGTCAACGGCAGCTGGTCCGTCTACATGGACGGGCAGATCTTCCAGCTTGATGGGAGGCCATACAACCTTCAGTGGAGTCCCGATGCGAGCAGGCTGGCCTTCTCAATTCAAGGAGGAATGACCGGAATTGCCGGGAATGGGCTGATCACGGTCAGGGGGCTCCTAGGAGGCTGGGTCGAGGACAAGGTAGCGGTGTACAGGGAGGGGAGCCTCTGCTTGGTCCCTCCATGAACTTCCCCTTATGCCCTCTCAGGCCCCACCCATACCCCGTTGCTGTGTGAGATGAAGTCCCAAAGGAGTTGGAGGGTATAATGAGGACCTTGAGGAGTTAATCCTTCGGGTCGTTCGTTATGCTATTAAGTAACCGCATCACTTCAGGGCGATGGAGGTAGTCACTCATCTTTCCGAGAGGATTAGGAAACTCAGGGAGCAGAGCCTCCAGACCCCCTATATAGACCCGGAGAGGGCGATCCTGATAACCCGATTCTACAAGAGTGAGGCGGCGAGGGGCCTCTCTCCGCCCGTCCTGAGGGCGATGGCCTTCAAGTACTACCTGGAGAACAGGACCATAGACATAGAGGACGGAGAACTCATAGTGGGGGAGAAGGGTAGAGGGCCCAGAGCGGTCCCCACATACCCCGAGCAGTGCGTCCACTCCTTGGAGGACCTGGAGAACCTGAACTCCATGAAGGACAACCCCTACATCGTCACCGAGGAGGTCAAGAGGGTCTACGAGGAGGAGATCATACCCTTCTGGAAGGGAAGGGACATGAGGAGTCTCATCTTCAGGAACATGCCCGAGGAGTGGATGAGGGCCTTCAAAGCGGGCGTCTTCACCGAGTTCATGGAGCAGAGGGCCATGGGGCACGCGATAATGGACGACAAGATATACAGGATGGGCCTCCTCGATTTCAAGGAGAGGATAAGGGAGAGGAGGAAGAGACTGGACTGGCTGAACGATCCCGAGGCCTGGCACAAGGATCAGGAGCTGCTGGCCATGGAGATAACTATAGACGCGGTGATAAATTTCGCGAGGAGGTACGCGGAGCTCGCCAGGAGGATGGCAGAGGAGGAGAGGGACCCGAAGAGGAGAGAGGAGCTGAAGAGGATCGCTGAGGTCTGCAGCTGGGTACCGGCCCACGCTCCCCGGACCTTCTGGGAGGCCCTCCAGATGTACTGGTTCATCCACCTCGCGGTCACGCTCGAGGCGAACGTCTGGGATTCCTTCAATCCTGGGAGAATCGACCTCTGGTGGTACCCGTTCTACAAGAGGGATCTGGAGGAGGGGAGGCTAACCAAGGAGGAGGCTAAGGAGCTGCTGGCCTGCTTCTGGATAAAGGTGAACAATCAGCCGGCGCCTCCCAAGGTGGGGGTGACGAAGGAGCAGAGCAACACCTACCAGGACTTCAGCACGCCCAACCTGGGCGGCTTGGATGAGAGGGGAAGGCCCGTCGCCAACGAGCTCTCGGAGCTCATACTGGAGGTCGAGGACGAGCTAAGACTGATGATGCCGAACCTCTGCATCCAGATAAGTGAGAGAACTCCGGACTGGCTCCTCTTGAAGGCCCTGAGGGTCATCGCCAAGGGGCACCCCAAGCCCTCCATCTTCAACACCGACGTGATAATCCAGGAGCACCTGAGACAGGGTAAAACGCTGGAGGACGCCAGGCTGGGAGGTCCCAGTGGCTGCGTCACCATAGGGGCCTTCGGGAAGGAGACCGTCGGCCTGACGGGATACATGAACTGGGCCAAGATGCTGGAGCTGACCCTGAACGACGGCGTGGATCCGAGGACGGGGGTCAGGGTAGGCCCCAGCACCGGGGACCCCAAGGAGTTCAGGACCTTCGAGGACCTCTTCCAGGCCTTCAGGAAGCAGTTGAAGTACTTCATCGACCTCAAGATCATCGGGAACAACATAATCGAGAGGTTGTACGCGATGCACATCCCCCAGCCCTTCCTCTCCCTGCTCATAGACGACTGCATCGAGAAGGGGAGGGACTACAACAACGGAGGAGCTAGGTACAACACGAGCTACATTCAGGGAACCGGGCTGGGCACCGTCACGGACAGCCTCGCAGCAATAAAGTACCACGTTTACGATAGGAGGACTGTAAGTATGGACACGCTTCTCAAGGCCTTAGCGAGCAATTTCGAGGGAGAATACGAGATACTGAGGCAGATCCTGTGGAACAAGACCCCCAAGTACGGGAACGACGATGACTACGCTGACGAGATCGCGGTGAGGCTCGTGGACACCTACGTGGAGCTCCTCGATGGGAGGCCCAACACGAGGGGAGGGGTCTACAGGGTGAACCTCCTACCCACCACGGTCCACATATACTTCGGCAAGGTGACCGGCGCCACCCCGGACGGGAGGAAGGCGGGAGAACCCGTTTCCGAGGGCGTATCCCCCGTCCAGGGAGCCGACAGGAGGGGGCCCACGGCGATAGTCAAGTCGGTGGCCAAGTGGGATCACGCCAAGACGGGAGGAACCCTCCTGAACATGAAGTTCTCACCCCAGGCGCTGAGGACGGAGGAGGATGTGAGGAAGCTGGCCCAGCTCATCAGGACCTTCTTCAGGATGGGAGGCCACCACATCCAGTTCAACGTGGTGAATGCGGAGACCCTCAGGGAGGCGCAGAGGGAGCCTGAGAGGCACAGGGGCCTTCTGGTGAGGGTCGCCGGATACAGCGACTTCTTCGTGACCATAGGGAGGGACCTCCAGGAGGAGATAATATCGAGGACGGAGCAGGAGTCCATCTGAACCGGCGGTGCCCATGAGGGGGCTAGTGTTCGACATCAAGAGGTACGCCATACACGACGGTCCGGGAATAAGGACCTCCGTCTTCTTCAAGGGCTGTCCCCTCAGGTGCTGGTGGTGCCACAACCCGGAGGGGCAGAGGCCTCACCCGGAGATGCTTTACTACTCGAGCAAGTGCATCGCCTGCGGGATATGCGAGAGGGTGTGCCCGCTCGGCGCCGTCAGGGTGGTGGACGGGAGGGTGGAGACCGACCGCTCCCTCTGCGATAACTGCGGCGTTTGCGTGGAGCATTGCCCCACCGAGGCGAGGGAGATGGCTGGTAAGTGGTACACCCTCGAGGAGCTGATGGAGGAGGTGGAGAGGGATCTTCCCTTCTATCGATCCGGCGGCGGAGTGACCGCCTCAGGCGGGGAGCCGCTCATGCAGGCCGAGTTCGTCCTCTCCTTCCTGAGGAGGCTCAGGGAGAGGGGAATTCACACGGCCGTGGACACCTCCGGGCACGTGGATCCGGAGGTGATGAGGAGGGCAGTCAGCACTACAGACCTCTTCCTGTACGATCTGAAGGTGATGGATCCTGAGAGGCACGCTCTCTACACGGGCGTGGACAACAGGCTGATATTGAGGAATTTGATGCTCCTGGATGAGCTCGGGGCGAGGATCTGGGTGAGATTCCCCTTAATCCCGGGGATCAACGATGATTTCGAGAACCTGAGGGCCATGGGGGAGTTTGTCTCCTCCCTCAGGAACGTGGAGCAGTTGAACGTCCTTCCCTACCATCCGCTCGGGGTGAGTAAGGCGGAGAGGCTGGGTGAAGAGCAGAGGAGGTTCGAGCGACCCAGTAAGGAGCTCATCGACAAGGTGGTGGCTACTCTGAGGGAATACGGCCTAGTGGTCAAGGTGGGAGGGTGAGCCGTCTACCGCCTATCCCCTCTCCTTCTTTCCCTTTACCTTCTCCATCTCCTTCTCTCGTCTCCTCTCCTCCAGCTCCTCGAGCGAGAGGCCTATCCTTCCGAACATGAGATCGTACTGCTCCCTTATGAGGTTCCTGCCCTCATCAAGCGCCCTCCTGTGGTCCTGTAGCATAAGCTCCAGGGTCCTTCCGGAGTAGGTTTCCAGTTCGCTCCTCGAGTAATTGGCGAATTTCCCCTCATCGAACTCGAAGACTCCGGGATATTTGAGGGCCAGTTCTCTCATCCAGCTCGATCTGATGGAGACTATCTCCTCGATCCTTGGATCCTTCCCACTCGAGGGGATCTTCCCGTCCATTCTCGCGTATTTCTCCTCCAGAAGATTTCTCCCCTCCTTTTCAGCTCTCTTGAGATCCTCCAGATAGGAGAGGAGGGTTTCCTCCGAGAAGACAGAGAAGTAGGAGGTCCTGACCAGTCTGAAGGTCTTGGGATTGTCCTTGCACCTGTCAAGTCCCTCCACCAGAAGGGACTGGAACATCCTGAACTCCCTGTCCACTATCTCCTTGAGCAGGTTCTCGCGCATCGATGGTAGGTCCGATCGAACCCTATTAACCCTTTGTAGGGTGAAGAAGGAAAAGGGTATGAAGGAGCCTGTGAAATGGCGACAGAGGTTAGAGCCTGGTCACCGGCTGGAAGAGCCATCCGGCCTTCTCGACGGTCTCGATTATGGGGCCCCTTATCTCGTTCACATCGAAGTCATACTCGTACACCTTCCCGAAGTCGGGGGGTTTCAGGCTACGGAAGGCGAAGGCGACCGCTTTCCTCTTGTCGAAGAGGAGCCTCCCCCTGAACTTCGAATACCTCAGACTGAATGGCTCGTCGGAGAGGCCAGCAGACCATTCGAGCTCCGCCAACTCCTCCAAGTAGAGGACCGTCTTCGATCGATCCACCAGGCGCATCCTACCAATATACTGGATGGATAGGCCCGCCCTCTTGAGGATCTCCCACCACTTGGCGTCGGCTATCTTCCACCTGGCCACGAGATCGCTCCCCTCGACCGCCACCTCCCAAGGCTTGTTGGGGTCGTTCAGGGACAGGAGTCTCTCAACCAGCTCGGATCTGCTCACGGGCCTCACATCCGGGTATAGCCTCTCAGCCGGGATCTGGAGCAGACCGATGGCGTAGACGAAGGAAGAGATGGAGGCGGCGAACACCAAACCGAAGAGGATTGAGGTAGCGGCGGGACCCAGAGGATCTATAGACAGTGCCTCCGGATCCAGAAAGCCCAATCCAGCCAGTAGGATGAGCCCCACATAGAAGAGGGCGAGCAGTACCAGAAATGTGTGTCGGAATTTTACGAAGATCACCTGATGAGATGAAGGAACACCTATTAAAGGCGAGTCCACCGCCGACACTACCGATTTATGTTAGCCCCTCCACCCTGTGGGGGATCCCATGAAGCTCGAAGGCAAGGTTGCGGTTGTAACGGGAGCGAGCAGGGGGATAGGAAGGGCGATAGCCCTGGAATTCGCTAAAGAAGGAGCGAATATCGTGGTGAACTACAGGACGAGGTCCGAAGAGGCCGAGGAGGTGGTGAGGAGGATCGAGGAGATTGGGAGGAAGGCCCTAGCCGTGAGGGCCGACGTCTCAGACCCGGAGCAGGTGGAGGAGATGGCCTCCCTGGCCTTCGAGGAGTTCGGTAGGGTAGATGTGCTCGTGAACAATGCCGGAATCATAATAAAGGCCCCGCTGGAGGAACTCGCCCCCGAGGATTGGGATAGGGTCATCTCCGTCAATCTGAACGGCGTCTTCTACGCGATGAGGAGCTTCGGGGTCAGGATGATGCGACAGGGAGGCGGGAGCATAATCAATGTGGCTTCAGTGGCGGGTCACACGCCGCTGGAGGGCGGCGGTGCCTACAGCGCCTCCAAGGCTGGAGTGATCATCCTTACGAGGCAGGCGGCTGTGGAATGGGGACCGAAGGGGATCAGGGTGAACGCTATATGCCCCGGTCCCGTCCTCACGGACATGCTGAGGAGCGAGTACACGGAGGAGGAGCTGAGAAGGAGGGAGCGACTCACCCCCGCGGGTAGGCTGGGGAGGCCGGAGGACGTGGCCAAGCTGGCCGTCTTCTTGGCATCGGATGAGGCCAGCTACATAACCGGAGCCGTCTACGATGTGGATGGGGGACTCTCGGCCAGCACCTACCGCCTCCTCCACGAGCTACTGAGACAGTAGGATGATCAGCTAGGGAGACATGATGGGTATCAATCAAGGCTATCCTCTAGTAAGCCTCCTTAGCTCCTCTATGACCCTCATTTTGTCGTAACGCTCGGGATCTAAGCTCTTGAGGGTCTTCCCCGGCAGCCCGATCCAGTTGGTTTGGATGTCCCTCTCCTCGAGCTCCCTCTTGAGCTCCTCCATGAAGACACCCATTCCCTCGACGAATTCCACGTCCTCCGGGAACCTCCCTCTCTTCTCCGGGTCCTTCCACCTGCCTACAACGCTTATCCCGCACGTCGGGCTCGCCTCGGCGCCTACAACAGCAACGATCTTGTACCCTTTGCTCGCGAACTGGGAGAGGGTGGAGGCGACCTCGCGAGCCAGTTCCCTGTATTTCTCCCTTATCCTAGGGTTGTCGTAGGAATCCTTGGGCAGGGGCAGCCTTGATATGTGGGATATCGTCATCTCCGGACAGGGAAGCTGGAATATCCCGACCCCCTCCTCTATCAGTGCGGAGATCAGCTCCTCTTCACATCCTCTATATTCAGCGAGGCCATCCTCCAAGCTGTGAACGTTGAGGAGACAGTGGGAGACGACAACGATCTTACCGCTCCTGGGATCCATTGTGGAGAGACCTAGGGGTGATGCTGAAAAGGCTTCTGGCAGCTGAACCGTTGGCACCGTGATTTGGGCCGAAAGATTCCCTCCAACGCGACTGCGTTGCTCGTAGTTGTTTACACAATCAGCTAAAAAGGTATAATAGATACGTAAAGTGAGATCTTTACGGTGAACATGAAGCCCGATCTGCGGGAGAGGGGAGTGAGAAAGGAGGTAAGAATTGTTTTGCTGGGAGAGATCGAACATAGGGCTAAGAGGCTTAGAGAGAGGCTACCCGAAATGAGTGACGAGGAGATAGCGGAATTGATACGAGAGGACAGGGAGAAGCGGCGATAAGATTTGGGGGGTCGAGTTGCCCAGTAGGTTTGGCCGTTCAGGTGACGCTCCGGGAGTTGAGAGGCTCAAAGGGCTTCAACCGGTAAGAAGGGATGATGGAGGGGCGATATATTGAGAGTAAACATCAGGGCTGTGATCTTCTGCTCCTGGAGATTTTTCAGGTCTTGGAGAAGGCAGGGCATCCTAGTGACCGTTATGGTAGCGGGATCCATAGCATTACTCGTGTTCTCCAATGGAATGATCAACAGTCTCATTGAGGATAACCTGAACAGGGCTTTGGGGACTTCCATTCCCCACGTACTAGTTGAGGACCCGGGAATCTGCTCTGAAATGCCCAACTGCTATGAGAGGGTCATGCTGGTAGGTTTCTTGAGGAAAGGGAGTGAGACCATACCGATAACTCTCATAGGGCTGGATCCCGTGAGGGAAGAACTGAAGCCCGAGGATGGCGGACTTACATTGAGCGACTCACTGTGCGAGGAGCTGGGCTTGAGGCGAGGAGGTGAGGTGACGCTCATCACTCCCAACGGGGAGATCAGGGCCAGAGTCGTGGGGACCTACAACTCGAGCCTAGCTTTGGATCCCCGCACCATCCTGACGACCCTGAACTACTGCAAGAGCGAGCTAGGTATTGAGCCGAACGTGGCGGTGATAAAGCTAAAGGATCCGGAGAGGGCCGACGAGGTCGTGAAAGATCTGAGGGAGAGGGGTTACAGGGCGAAGAGCTGGAAGGAGCTCGCCAAGAACCTGCTACAGGTGATAGAGGGAGACAAGGTTTATGCGTCCATCCTCTCCGCCACCATAGCGGCCGTCGTGGGACTGAGCATCCTAAACATAACCCTCATGATGGTGGAGAGCCGGAAGAGGGAGATAGGAGTGCTCAAATCCGTGGGGTTGACGACCACGGAGATCTTCCTCATATACTCCGGGGTCTCCCTGGTCCAAGCCCTCATAGGCTATGCCTTGGGCATGATCGTAGCTTTGGCGGGATCCAGGGTGCTCAGCACCGTGACGGTCGATCTGGGGACCTTCACCATGAGGGTATCCGCAAAGATAGGCCCGGTTGATGCGCTGTACGGGTTCATCTTCGCTCTACTCGTGTCTCTGGCGGCCTCAGCATTCTCGTCTCTCAGGGCAGCCCGGGTGAAGCCAGCGGAGGTGATGAGGTTTGGCTGATGTCCTCCTAGAGGGAGTCTGGAAGGTGTACCGGGATGGTTACGAGGTCGTTGCCCTCAGAGACATCAATCTGTTCGTTGAGGGTGGAGAATTCGTCGCGGTGATGGGCCCCTCCGGATCGGGGAAGACGACACTGCTGAATGTGATCTCCGGGCTCGATAGGCCGACGAGGGGAAGGGTTCTGGTGAGAGGAATGGACCTAACAGCTATGGGGGAGGACGAGCTCGCCAGATTCAGGCTCTCCTCCATAGGAATAGTGTTCCAGTTCTACAACCTCCTCCCAGAGATGACCTGTGCTGAGAACGTCGCGCTCCCCCTAATTGCTAGAGGGCTCAACGTGAGAGCGGCTATAGAAGAGGCTCTGAGGATGCTAGAGAAGGTGGGACTCGCTGACAGGGCTCACATCACTCCGGATCGCCTCTCCGGCGGAGAGCAGCAAAGATGTGCTGTTGTCAGGGCTCTAGCTACCTCTCCCTCGCTGATATTAGCTGACGAGCCGACCGGGAACTTGGACTCCCGTTCCAAGAGGGAGGTGATGGAGCTGCTGAGGAATGTGAATGAGGATGGAGTCACAGTCATCGTGGTCACCCATGACCCGGAGGTCGCCTCTTATTCCAGAAGAGTGATAAGGTTGAGAGATGGTTCTATAGTGGAGGATAGGGCGAAGTAAGAGTGAAGCGTGAAAAAGCTCCGGTCACTAGATGTGAATGGAGGATCGCAAGCAGCAACTCGACCGGAGGTTTCTGAGCTTGTTTGGCCTCAGGGATTTTCCCGCTCAATTTTCTCCAGATATCCGGATGGCCACCACCCATCTTTCCTCCTGACAAGTCCTTTCTCCCTCACGAAATCTAGGATGTTCTTCCTCAGCTCCTCCATGATTCCAAAGGTATCGAGGAACACTATACCTTCTAGAACCGCGTCCATGATGACAGTGTTCCCCCTTTGCCTCTCTCAACGCCTCATCGAGGGAGAACAGGTGTATCTCGGGATTTGGGATCCCCACCCGATAAGCCTCCCTTAACAGATCTGAAAGGGTATCGAGATCCGATCTGTCCAGTATGACTAGAAGATCGGTGTCGCTGGCGGCATAGCTCTCATTCCTAGCCCTGCTTCCGAAGATGATGACTACGCCTCCCCCATAGTGGCCTCTCACCCACTCAGCGAACTTCTCAACAGCCCCTCTCCATCTCCTTCTTGACAAACTCCACCACCTCACTTGCCGTGTCCACGCACTTCTGGGCAACCTCTTCCGTGAAGTTCTGAGTAGAGCATACCCGTCATATGCAGCTACGGCCTTACGGGCCTCTCCCGCGAACCGTGGATTCTGAGATTGGTCCCCTACGGATCTCGGTGTTAAGTGATCAAAATACTTAATTTTCATGGGTTATTAGTTTAATTATAAAAGTTTAATTACAAAAGAGTCCTCAGGGCGGGGAGAGGAAATCATGGGTAGCTTTCCATCAAGAGGGATGAGGGTTGCTCTAATCGTTGTTCTGCTCCTCGCCGCTTTAGCGCCTAAGCAGGTGAGGGCTACGACTTTCACTGTGAACACCCTCGATGATCACGACGACGGAGTGTGTAACTCCGCGGACTGTACCCTTAGGGAGGCCCTAAATGCCGCCCAACCACCGGGAACCTGTGATTGGGGGGTCCAGCACATCATTCAGTTCTCCGTGTCCGGCACCATAGAGCTGGATCCCGCACTAGGCCCTCTTCCCGACTTGAGATGCCCCCTCATCATAGACGGCGGTGGGAGCGTGGCTATATCGGGGAGGGGTGTTGTAGATCACGCCTTCAATGCCTATGCGTGGGACGATAGTTCTTTTGCGACTGATGAGATAGTAAGGGGGCTCACCTTCCGGGACTTCTCCTCTTACGCCATGGGTATCTTCGTATGGGGATTTCCTTCTGGATCCATCTTGGTGGAAGATTCGAGTTTCCTCTCCTCCCCTGTAGGTATAGTCGTCGAACCCCGCATCCCCGGCTCCGTCACCACCCTCAGAGGAGTTCAGGTGCAAGGAGCCTCCCAGTGGGGGATCGTGGTCAGGGCTACCTCTGGCAGGGTGATCATCGATTCTTCCACGATCACCAGTTGTGGAGCATCCTCAGGTGGGGAGATAGGGGGCATAAACATCCTCAGGTCAGGTAACGCGACTGTCACCCTTTCGCACCTGACCGTCAGTAATAACGGAATAGGTGTCCAAGTTTACGCGAGCCCGGACTACTCCGGAACCTCAGTGACGGAGCTGGTCAATAGCGATGTGGGCTACAACGCTGATCAAGGGGTGCTCCTCAGGGGGGATGGATATCCGGTGGATGGTGTTTACATCGGGGTGGATTCGTCCCTCAACTATAGGCATAACCTAATCCACGATAACGGGAAGCAGGGCGTCCTCGTGTACGGTCAGGCCACCGGGGGTTGGATATGGGTTAACGACATCTATAAGAACGCCCAAGAGGGTCTGAAGGTTGAAGCTAATGGCGGAAGTGTCAGAGGAGTTGATGTGAGGTATAACTTCGTGTACGACAACTCGGGAGCCGGCATCGTTGTGAGGGGGGATGTAGCCTCAACTCTAATAAAGGGGAACAGGGTTGGTGTGAATGGTGCCTTCTCCCCTCGCCCTAATGGAGACGGTCCGGGGCCTGAAAGCGATGGAGGAATCGTGTTGATCGACGGTCCCCATGACAACATAGTCGAGAACAATCACATCGCGTACAGTCACTACCAGAACATCCTTGTTTCGGGATCTTCTGACAACACGATAAGGAACAACGTGGTGTGGAGCAATCACACGCTCGTTCCAGACGGGTACTATGGGATAGTTCTCACCGATGAATCTTCGTCCAATGAAGTCAAAGGTAACATCGTGTTTGGGCACATAGCTGAGGGAATAGTGATCATGGGGGAGGGGAGCGATGGCAATTCGGTGGTAGAGAACAAGGTGGGGGCCTATGATCTCTCCGGTACCTACACGGGGAACCCTGAGGACGGCAACGGCGCGGGGATCTCAGTCCTGAGTGCATCTTTTCCATCTGATATAACGTTCCCTTTCCCAGTTTACGCCCTCACCCCCACAGGGATGCGACCCGGTCCGGAGGGCACGGTAGTAGCTGGTAACCAAGTGAGGGGAAATAATGGAGATGGTATCATCCTGATCAGGACTCAGTACGATGACGTGGAGGCTAACTTCGTGAACGGAAACGCTAGGCATGGGATCTACGTGATAGGGAGCGAGTCCTTCACAATGGGAAGGAACATCATCCAAGAGAACGGCGGTGATGGAGTGAGAGTGGAACCCTTCTACGGTGATTACTCAGCACCGCTGGACCCGAGTGACGATGTGCTGTCCACCATGACGTGGTTTCAGGTTAACACCATAGAGGAGAACGAGGGCTACGGTCTCCATGTGCTGGACAACGTCTGGGTACCCCTGTCGCACACGCTGTCTTCTAATCTGATCTCTGACAACGCGAGGGGCGACGCGGTGAAGGAGTGGCTTGGCTACGTGAAGGTTGAGGATTCTCACGGACATCCGATAACGGGTCTGACGTTGAGGCTGTACAGGGGAGGGGACGACGGTGACACCACTCCCGATTACGTCTCCGGATCATGGGATCCGGAGGGCAGGTACGGGCCAGCTGGTTTCACCTACGAAGATGTGTCCACATGGTGGCGTATAGTTGAGGAGGAGGCCGTGAGTGGATCGGTCCTTCGATATAACCCTTACACTTTCGGGACTCCGGACGGGCCGCTTTCCGGTTTCTACTCGTGGGACGGCGAGTATCCGAATCCGCCAACGGAGAGTGGGGGTGGTTTCCTGTCCCCTCCCTCCTCTGGTGTGTGGAGGTACCAGTATGCCCTAGCCACTTACAGGGGCGAAGAGACGGAAGAAGGTGGTGAGATAGAGGGAGAGAGAGTTTGCACGACCTACATGTCACTCACTACTCCTAAGCGCTGGTCGGTCTCTCCTGGTGGAATGATCCCCTACAGGCTCGGGGTCAGGAGCACCTGCGACCATGATACGGACCTGAAGATCCTCATGAGAGTGCCTAGCCAGATAGGGGACGTTAAACTCAAAATCAGCTCAGGGCAGGCCTCCTTCGACGAGAAAGGAAGGGTCATCACTTGGACCCTCAGCCTAAGGGAAAGAGGAAACGAAACCATGTTCATGAACGCTTCTATAAGCCAAGGGGCTCCTCTCGGGAGTGTCATCTCTCTCAGAGCCGAGGCCAGCTGTGATCCTGGTTGCACCGTGGCTTCTGGAGGTAGCGATGATCCCCTCACCGTGGAGGAGTTCGGAGATCCTACGGTGAGGATCGTGCAAAGAATAGAGAGGGAGGTGCTGCCCTCCCAGTCCCTGAGCATTCCCTACGACGTGGGGGCGCTGGGAAGGGTTGAGGTCCACACAGAGGGATGTGAGAGTTGGAATCTGAGTATCGAGGGAACTAGAGACCACGAGGTGAGGAGAAGAGGCAGGATAAACGTTAGAGCTCCAGGAGACCTGATGGAAGGGGAATCGTGCAGCATCTACCTGACGCCGGAGAGGGTTCCCAGATTCATGAGAGTCATGGGAGTGAAGAACTTGGAGATTAGGCTCGTACCCAAGAAATACGTCAATATCACGGGATTCCTGAGTACGGAGACGAAAGAAGTCGTCGAGGGAGGCATCCTAGCGGTCAAGGCTCTTGTGAGTAACGAGGGGACTGTGGGAGCCAACTACACTCTTCTCCTGCGTCTCAATGGGACCAAGTTCATGGCCGCGACCTCCTCGCCGGGAAACCTCAGTCCGAGAGCAGGAGAGCTGGTCTGGAGCTACAGCGTTCCCCCACATGCGAGAAGGCATCTGAGAGTCATTCTCTCAGTACCAAACGACGTGAACTCGGTTGTAATAGGAGGATCCTTGGTCTACCTATGGTCCGGCGGGAACGGAAGCATTGAACTGGGAGAGATAGAGGTCAAGGTACTTCCGAGGATGGGGAGATCAGTAAGCACAACGGTTAGCTCGCCCTTGGAAAAAGGAAGCGTTGGGGCAATAGGTAATCTCTCGAAATCCGCAGTCGTTAACCTCACCGAGGTACCATCCCAAGGCAGTGAGGACACGAGGTATGAGGCTCCAAGGGAGAACTCGACCGTGGAGGCGGAGGGACTCGTACATCAGACGAATACGGGTGGGATTGATTCGGGACTTGAGAGGGAAAAGGAAGGCGGAAGGGGCATTAACTCGATTTACTTCGAGTTAATAAGGATCGCAGCGCTGCTATCCATGGCTTTGATGCTTCTCTTCCTGTTCATTCCGACCGAGGAGGGGAATAGGAAGAGGATCAGGCTACGTCGAGGCTGATTACGAATATATCATTCTGCCTGCAACGGTGCCTTTATCACCCTAAATCCCTCCTTTTTCTTCGAGGGGCTGCCGATAGGACTGAAAGCCAGTGCTCCGTCTTATCAGCCTACTAGTTCCACCCAGAGTCGGGGGATTATGAGGGATAAGTTGGCGCCCAATTTTGTAAGTAGGCAAATATTTTTCGCCGAAAATACTAATACTTACACAGTAATCCTGTGATCTGGCAAACGTTTATAAGTGATAAACACTATGGGCATCATAATATGTCGCATAAGATCAATTTAGCGGTTCTTTCTATCGTTATCGCTGCCTTTCTCTTATTGTCATTACCTCTAACATCGCAGTTTCATAAGCTCAGTAGTGCGGGCTTCTCTGAGTTTGATGGAAGTCTCATTTCCAGTGAACCAAAGAGATCTTCCAATGAAACTAAGTCTCTCCCGATATTAACTAGAAATATCAGCTGTGATAGGGGATACCGTGATATCGCTGTTCTCGGAGGAAATACCACAGTTAAAGTCCCTGCCGATCTCAACCTCTCCGACGAATATGAGAGGGCCAGGGTTGCCTCGGAGATGATATCGGAAGAGCTGAGTCGGTGGAGGGATATATTGATAGAGCTGCTTAGGAA
>Ga0256835_1001039_pt1 | contig 17656 bp, 6 predicted proteins | sample PIR30metaG_FD_185972 | JGI IMG/M metagenome (GOLD analysis project Ga0256835, IMG submission 185972) | Hydrothermal vent microbial communities from East Pacific Rise, Pacific Ocean - PIR-30 | ecosystem: Environmental > Aquatic > Marine > Hydrothermal vents | place: Pacific Ocean: East Pacific...
ATCAATCACGTACACCTATGATGCTGATTATAACAAGGGGCTGCTTGAACTTTCCAAGGAGCAGCAGGGCTGGGCCAAGGAAATGTTCAATATGTTCAAGTACGGGGTTGCCTATAACCCCGAGGAAACCGTGCGCGGGGCGTATATTGATGGCAAGTGGGTTGACGAAAAGGACCTGCCGCGGATTAAGAAGACGACTCGCGAAGGGTACTGGGATGGAGATATGCCGAGCTACAACGACAACAATGGCAACCTCAGATTCGCCGAGCAGGATAGCGGAAGCCGATGGGTTGCTCCAGTCGTCGAAGAGGTCGTTGACCCGAGCATCAAACTGGAGACAAGAAAACTCGGCGAGCTGCATGACTACGATCCAAACGCACAGACTTCAGAGATGGAGTACATGCAGAATGTCGTTGAGGCCAACCAACAACTGCTCAAGCCCAGGACAGACCTAGAACTTGCTCAGATTGAGGCAGAAAAGGACCTTATACCTATACAGACTGAATACCAGTCAACTCTACTCCAGGATAAAACCGCCGGTATCCAGGCCCGTGCTCCCCTGCGAACAGCTCTTTATAACGAAGCCATGGACGCGGGGAATATCGGCAGACGTGTCTCACAGGCACAGGCTGACGTTCAGCATGCCTTTGACAACACCCAGGGCCAGTTCGAGCGGAAGATGTTCACAAGCGGTATATCGCCAAATGACAGCAGCTATGCCATGGCAATCAATGCCAGGAACCTGAACAAAGCGAAAGCTATAGCAGGTGCTAGGTCACTTGCAAGGGACAAGGCAAAAGACGAACGATTCAACAGACTTAGAACGGCATTAACGATGCCTATTTAGGGAGAAAGTTATGTTTTATCGCGGACCAATGGTGCCAAGAGCGGGCAGTGGTTTCCTGGAAAAATCAAGAGGATATTCAAGCCAGGCAATCGGTGCAAGAAGCGCCATGCGACCAGGGCATTCTGTGGAAGAAAAGGCTCCGGGTAAAACTGTCGGCGGAGCGGTTTCTGCCGGGCTTGGCGGTTATGCTGCTGCGTCTGCAATGGACATGGCTAACCCGTGGCTTGGGGCCGGCGCCATGATAGTTGGCTACATGCTTAGTTAAGGAGAGAAATCATGCCAGATAATTGGGGACGACCGACCATGGACGACGGGCTGCGCTTTGCAAGGTCCATGATGTCGATAAGACAATTCAATCAGGAACAGGAAGATCGTGCCCGCAAGAGGGCCAGGGAAGAAAAGGTCCAACAATACCTGAACATGATTGGCCAAGGGCAGGAGCCGGACCGCAAGGCCAAAGACTTTGATTACGGAGCCTATCTTAGCGCTACAACCCAGGTCGCAAAATCGAAGTTCATGGACGAAAACACCCGGCGGATGCGGCTTGAAAACGACATGAAAGAGATCGAGGCGAATCAGCAGGACATAGACCAGCGGATAGCCATGGCTCAAAACCTCTATTCCCAGGGCAACGAACAAAAGGCGTGGGAAGTCCTGACGCCTATTTACAACTACGTTCCGGATGGGTTCGACTTCGAGGGGTTCAAGCCCGGCACGAACAACCAAGTCATGATTCTGCGTGATCCTACTGGCAAGCAGGTTGAGCAGGAAGCGCCAAGCTTTGATGAAGCCCTGGCCATGGCCCAAGGGCTTAGCAAGAATTACCGGAAAACTATATTGGACTTCCGTGAAAAAGTCCGGGCTAAAAACCTTGAGATGCTGGAAAAACCTCAAATTTGGAGATCCAAGGACGGCAAGGTCAAAGCGTTCTATATCGTCGGGATTGATCCCAGGACCGGCAAAATGATCGAATCCTGGAAGGATCCCAAGACTGGCAAAACCATCAAAGGCTTTGACGCAAGGACGGGCAAACAGGTCGAAAGCAATGTAGAACTCTATCCTGAAGATTACTATGGCAAGCAGCTCGGCCAGAAAGCGACACGGGCTGCAATCAAACTGCATGAAGCGCAAGCTAAGGCCGCCGGGCAAAAGGCAGCAGGTGGCGGCAAAGGGGGCAGCAAAAACAAAGATATCGAATATATACAGTGGCTAATGAAAGCCTACAATATTGATGAGGCCAAGGCCACCGATCTATTCCGCAACGACAAGTCGTTACGCGAAAGATTGCAGGGCTACAGCCAGTACATGGAAAGCCACTGGACGGCAGACGAAAATGAGATGAAAGCCATTGAGGCCAAAGCCCGCAAGATGTTCCGTCTTGATGAGGCCGGCGGAAACCTACCTCCGGAAAAAGAAAAGAGCATACTTGATCATCTGAGCAGCAAGTATCCCCCTGAAAAGCAAAAAGAGGGCACCAGGGTCAGTGTTAACGGCTATATATTTACTGTTCGTAACGGCAAATGGACCAGGTAGATTATGGCTGAGTTCAGGGTAAAATTTCTTGACGACGAATTCGATGCTGTTGACGGCAATGATGATAGCAAAGGGTTTGATGTCAAAGTGCTTTCCGGCGGCTTGGTTGAAGCACCTCCAGCACCGCAGCCTATAGGCGGAGAACCGAGCCGAAGAAACCTTGCAGCACCGCCTCAGCCGCCTAACGAAATAGGCCCGCGCGTAACGCCTCATGGCGCACAGCAAGAGATTGCTTCGTGGGGCAGGGGAATGCCTTCAGGAATCCAGAATCGCGCTTATATGACGCCGAGGGCGGTTTCCGAGCAGACAATCGATAAGCGCGTCGAACAAGAAAGTGGCCGGGCGGAAAATATCAGCAAGACGATCAAAGCATGGGAAGCGGGCAAGCTTGACCTTGAGCTTATGGACCTGCGTGCAAAGCAGTTAATGGGTGAGGATTCCCCTGAGATACGCCGACGCATTGCGGAAATCAAGAAGAGCATGCCCAGTAAAGAGGAAACCACGGGTGAAGGTCTGTTCGGTCGCATGGCAACGGCCTCGGCAAGAATGGCCCCATACATGATCGATACAGCCAAAGCAGGTGGTTTTTACAGCATGGCAGCTGGTGCGGCCACAGCGGCTTTTGGTATGCCCGAACTTGCTCCTGCGGCCATGGCTGTTGTCGGCAGTATGGCTGCCGGCGGCCGCACCGCTTGGCTTGAGGCTGGCGGTGCGTATGATGAGCTGCTTGATCTCAAGGATCCGCAGACCGGTCAGAAGATAGATCCCAAAGTGGCAAAGGCCCTGGCGGCTGCTGTTGGCGTGGTCAACGGTGCCCTGGAAGTTGGGCAATTCAAGATACTGCTCGACTCCGTTCCTGGTGCCAAGAAGTTTGTATCTGGTGCAGTTCGAAAGGCTATAATCGATATTGCTAAAAAGGGCACCCTGAAATCACTGGCGCTTAAGTATGCCGGTAAGACCGCCCTGGGCCTGGGCGGAGAGGTTTTTATTGAAATCTCTCAAGAAGCAAGCAACGTCATAGCCAATGAAGTGGCTAAAAACATAGAAAGAGATGCAGGCCGCGCTAACATACCACCAGCAACGGCAGAGCAAATAGCTCAACGGTTCATCGAAATTGCCAAAGAATCCGCATACGGTTTTGCACCACTGATTCTTGGTGGGCACGCAGTGCAGGCGGCCGGGGATGCAAAAACCATCTTGCTGGACCAGGGAGAAGAGGCCGAGACCGCCAAGAGCATTCTTACCGGTGAAAAAGAAGGTGAGCAACAAGAGCCGCAACCCGAGCCTGTAAGTCATGAAGAAATCCAGGCGGCCGGGGAACCTGAGCTTGCGCCAGATGAAACTATAGATGCGGAGGAAGCGGCCGCTGCGTTTGACGAAGAAGAGCTGGCCAAGGTTGCCGGCGAACAAGAGGCGCTGGCCAAGCCACAAAAACAGCAGGAAAGACCACAAAAATCGGAAAGTAAATTTGCAGACCTTGATACCGAAGTGCTTTACAGGCGTATCAAGAATATCGAGAAGCTGAAACCAGGACAGCGTGGCAAGAAACAGCAGGAAAACCTTGAAAGTTATTACGCTGAACTCAAACGCCGCGGTATCAAGCTTGCCAAAGAGTCGGCAGAGGTCTTTGCCGAAGAAGTCCCAGAGAGCGAATTCGATACCAAACCGGTCGATATTAAAACCGCAATTGCCAACCTGACCAAGACTACAGGCAAATCCGCCGAACAGTCAGCCAGGGATATCGTTGCAGAGCTGGAGCAGGCAGATAGGAGACAGGCTCAGAAAAGGCCTCGATTAGAAGGTATTGCTAAACAATATCCCGGTCTTGTGCATGTCCTGGCAAGACTGTCAGGGATACCAAAAACAAAGCCTGGCGAAGCAATTAAAGCCCAGCCAAAACCGCTTCCAGCCGGTCAAGGTTTTGAGGTGGTCAAGGATAACAACTTGATTCCGTATGAGTTGCGTCCGGCTTTTGAGGTCATGAAGCGCGATGTTGATTCTGGCAGGATTGAGCGCAACATGAAAGGCCACAATATAGGCAGCACTTATCCAAAATGGTTCAAACGCCTTAAGGGTGAGGCCAGGAAAAAGGCGCAATCCATTGGTGGAGTTATTCCAGGTGGTTGGTCAAAAAAGGAGTTTGCCCGCATACTGTACTTGGCCGAAAATGGCAAGAAGATGACTCCGCGGCAGTGGGCCAGGTTTGACGAACTTATTGAAACTGCAAAGAAAGAGATCGCGGAAAACCCTGAGCTTACAATTCCCCAAGATATCAACGAGTATCAAAAGCTCGGTTTTGAGATTATTGATAAAAAACTGCCAGTTGGCGAGCTCGAAAAAGGAGATCAGGTCCTTGTAAGGAATTCCCTTGGTGGAATTGATGTCCTTACGCATGAGGGTTGGGACGACAAGTCTGAGGCTGTTCTCAAGGACGGCATTACGATTAAGGCTGATCCATTCGACCAAGTAGAAGTTTTGGGCATTAGGCGCAAAGCTGATGCAGAGCAGGCACGTAGGGCCTCGGAGATTGATAACCCTGTGGCTGCTTGGTGGAACGATATGACGCGGGAGGGACGTGAGGCAGCGGCTGTCAAGGCTTACATGCTTAAGGATTCCACTAAGCTGTCGAAAGCTGTGGCCGAAAGGGATTGGGACCTTTTGCCGCCTGAAACCCAAAGGTTGCTACAGGCACGATACGACGCAGAACAGGATTTCAAGAAACAAGCAGAGCACGAACTCAAAAAGTCTGCCGGCCCAAAAAAACGGAAGCAGGTACATGATTATAGCTCGACACAAGTTAACCTATCTGGCAAGGTGGCAGAAGACGTCAAAGCCATGGCCGCCAGGATTGCAGACGAAGACTTATATGAAGATCCGAACGATCCCTCTTTTGGCCGAGAGGACAATCCCCACATTACTGTTAAATATGGCCTTCATACGACCGATCCGGCAGAGGTAAGAAAGGTTATGCAGGGCCAAGGGCCTATTGCTGTCACTGCTGGTAAGGTGTCAGTGTTCAAGGGTGATCAGTATGACGTTGTAAAAATAGACGTTGACAGCCCTGATCTGCACAAGCTCAACAAGAAGATTGCCGATTCGGTAAAGCATACAGATACTCACCCGGAATACAAACCTCATATAACCCTGGCTTATGTAAAACCTGGCCTTGGTGCAAAATACGCCGGGGCTGCAACTCTTGAAGGTAAAGAAATCACTTTTGACAAGCTGATATTCTCCGGCAAAGACGGCAAAGAAACAGTAATAGAGCTTACCGGTGACCGCAGAAAAGTAGACCGTGCAACGCCGGACCGGCGAAAAGATTTTGAGAGACGCAAACGAGTGGATGAAATGACGCCCGAAGAGATGCGTCGAGAGCTTTTGACCGATCCTCTAACCGGCCTGGGCAACCGCAGGGCATACGAAGAGGCCGAACGCAAGGCGGTCCAAGTGTCCATAGATGTTGATTCGCTGAAGTGGATAAATGACTTTTTTGGGCATGAAGACGGCGACAAGATGTTGCGCATTGTGGGCGACGCCCTGAAAGAGACCGGCCTGCCTGCTTATCATCCTTCCGGAGATGAGTTTTGGCTTGAAGCTGATTCGCTGGAAGAGGTTGAAAAGGCCATTAAAAAAGCTTATGATTACTTAAAGGATAACACCATAATTGCCGAAAAAGATGGTGAGACCTATGAATTCGAAGTTAATTTTTCGTATGGAACAGGGGAAACCTTAAAGGAGGCTGATGATGCCCTCAGATGGCACAAGAAAGAACGTGAAGACAGGGGTCTTCGGGCTTCCCGTGGAGAACGACCTCCAAGCGTCCGTGTCAGAAAGAATGCGCAGGGGGGAGAAGGTGACACTTCTGGAGTTCTCCAGGGCGTGGCCGAAATTGCCAAAGGACCACGGAATAAAACTGACGATCAAGGGAAAAACCGTCGAAGCAAAGTAGCATCCATCCTGCCTTACAAGGCCCAAATTGGCCAAGCTGCCAAGAACATCGGCAAGCTTATCAATGACCTTGGCTTGCAGGAAAAAGTTCTGCAGGGCGAGGACTTCCATATTCGCATTCCCAATCCTCCCCTCATGGACCTGGTGATTGAGAGGCACCCCACCGGGACAGGCGGTCAAAGGCTTTACCTTACACATTACCGCAAGCAGGGCGGCGATCTAATCCTTGATGCCGAGATGGTTTTCAATATCCATCCGGATGGTCGGCTTTCGCTTGCCGAAACGGCTGTTGAAAATGTCGTCCGTGGTGGCGAATTGCGCAACAAAGACGTGAGTTTTGCCACCATGTTTTCCCGAAACCTGCTGAACCAAGGGTTTGGCAAAGTCAAAATAGGTGAACAAGATGCCGGCAAAATACGAAGCACTGAAGGAAAAGTTCCTGAAGGAAGGAATGAGCCTGGAGAAAGCCAAAGAGAAAGCGGCCAGAATTTACAACGCCCAAAGAAAGCCGGGCAGGAAACCGGTGACACCGTTCTACCATCGAAGTCCGATGAAGCCGAGGGCATAACCCGGGAACGGTTTGCAGATAGACTTGAGCGCACCGGTGTTGCAAAAGGACCGGACGATGCCACGTATTCCATTCAGCATTCAGATAGCGGTGGATATTATGTCAGGAAAACAGAGAATGGAATCAGGATTGAGTTTGGTGGGGATCCGCGAGAACCATGGACAATAAATCAAGCCAGGGAAAAAGCAGTCGAAGAAGCCTTTGGCAAAGAAAAACAGGGTGAGGGTGCGAGTTCGGGGTTTCAATCTAAGGCTATGAGCCGAAAAACTGGCTCAAGCGATAAGCTTGCCAATTGGGTTCTGGACAAAATATCGCGTGGTGCCAGATTCTCATGGCGCGAACTTTTCAAAGAGGCAAACAAGGCTTTCGGAGGGACCCAGGCAGAAGGTGCGTACACTCCCAAGGATGCCTATGACGCAATTGAGCTTGCGATCAACCGTTATATCCTAATGGATCGGGCGGATTATACTCCGATCAAAACCGCAGAACAAGCCAAAGGAGCTGTTGAAAAACTCAAGCGCCTTTTGCATTTGATACCGAGCCAGACCAAGCGAACGTTGGAGCAGGAACAATACCAACAGTTCTCAACCCCTCCGCCGTTGGCCTATGTTGTCAATTGGGTCGCAAAAATAGACAAATACGACTCCGTGCTGGAACCAAGCGCCGGCGTAGGCGGTCTGGCCGTGTTCTCCAAGCTTGCCACCAACAATATCGTCCTAAACGAGCTATCTCAAAGACGAGCAGACCTTTTGAGGATATTGGGCCTTGGCGAAGTGTTCACCGAAAACGCCGAGCAAATAGACAATATCCTGCCTGACAGAATCAGGCCCACTGTTGTAATTATGAATCCCCCCTTCTCAGCCACGGCTGGAAGACTATCGAAAAACAAGACGAAGTACGGCGCACAGCACATCGAACAGGCCCTTGCCAGGTTGGAGCCAGGCGGTCGGCTTGTGGCCATAGTAGGTCGCGGCATGGCCGACAATCGGCCTGGATTTCGAAAGTGGTGGACCAGGATCAAGAAGCAGTACAACGTGCGGGCCAATATCGGGGTGTCGGGCAAAGAATACTCCAAGTATGGAACAACATTCGATAATCAGATATTAGTGATTGACAAAACCGGCCCGACAACGGAAAATGTAATAACAGGGTTTGTCGAATCAGTAGACGAGCTGATAGACAAACTAGGAGGTGTTCGCGATGATCGAACTAAAGCTAACCTACAAAAGACTGAACGGCCTTCCGGCAAGCCTGCTGGCCAAGAAGATAATCGAAGACTGGTTTCATTACGAACCGGCTCCGGACGGCAGTCTTTGGGCAGTGGAGCTGCTGGTAACCGGAACGTCAAAAGATCTGGACAGCCCTCCGAAGATCGATCTGGAAGAGGACTTCGGCCCGAGCGTAGCTCCGGACATCGAGGAAGTAATATACGAGCTGAGCGTCCTGGCGAACTACGACCCGGAGAAAGCAGTCGAGCTGCTGGATCTGGAGAGCATGCCGGCGGACAACAAAGAACAACTGATAAGTCGGCTGCTGGATCAGTTAGGACTGCTGCGGGCGGAAGACGGACTGTCGATACTACCGGAACACAAACCAGTCGGCTAAAAGTCAAGGTCAACAAGAAGCAGCCCGCCAAAAAACAAGAGATTTCTGAGTCTCTTTACGAAGAGTACGTTCCGAAAGCCAAAATTGAGGGCAGCCGGCCGCACCCTACCCCACTTGTTGAAAGTGCGGCCATGGCCGACACAGAAGCGCCCGATCCTACCTATTCGCCATCGCTGCCAGACATTGCAGTCAAGGGAGATCCATCCAACCCGAGTGTTGGCCTGTCAGATATACAGCTTGAAGCGGTTGTCTACGCCGGCCAGGCTCACCAGCAAAAGACCCCTGATGGTGGTGCCAGGCGTGGTTTTTTTATCGGTGACGGTACAGGCGTTGGCAAAGGCCGCGAGATAGCCGGCATTATTTGGGACAACTGGAATCAAGGCCGGCGCAAGGCGGTTTGGATATCTGTTTCCTGGGATCTTGCCAAGGATGCCAAACGAGACCTGCGGGATGCCGGCTGGGCCGAGGGCGCAGACAAACTCTTTGAGCTGAGAAAAACAAAGCTTGGCCAGAGGGTTAAGGTAGATGAAGGCATAATGTTTGTGCCCTACAGCACTTTGCGAGGCGGTTTTGTTGAAAAAATCAATGACGCCAATCTCAACGTCAGGGTGAACCAGATCAAAGACTGGCTCGGACCAGACTTTGATGGCGTTATCGTTTTCGACGAAGCTCACGAAATGCAGGGCGTTATGCCGCAAAAGGGCAAACGCGGTCAGCGTAAGCCATCACAGCAGGGCCTGGCCGGCGTTGACTTACAAAACGCCCTGCCAAAAGCCCGCGTAGTCTACGTGTCGGCAACCGGAGCAACCGAAGTTTCCAACCTGGCGTATGCTCCAAGGCTTGGTATTTGGGGGGAAGGAACCCCTTTTAAGGATGTCCAAGAGTTCGTCACCAAGGTATCTGGCGGCGGCGTGGCAGCCATGGAGCTGATTGCCAGGAACCTGAAATCCCTGGGAGTCTACCTGGCAAGGTCTTTGTCTTACGCCAATGTTCAGTACCATCGGCTTGAGCACAAAATAGATGCTGAGCAAAAAGCCAAGTACGACGAGTTCGCAAAAGCCTGGCAAGTGGTGCTTGAGAATATCCATGAGGCTATGGAGAAGACCAATGCGAACAGTGCTCAAGCAAAACTAAGTCAGTTCTGGTCGAATCACCAACGGTGTTTCAATCAAATTCTGACCACCATGCAGATGCCGTCGGTGATCAAATCTGTCAAGAAAGACCTGGAAGACGGTTATGCTGTTGTTGTTCAACTTGTGAATACCGATGAGGCTGCCCAAAAAAGGGCGTTAGGTCGGCTTCGTGAAGATCAGGACCTTGACGATCTGGACATTACTCCGCGCCAGGCGTTGATGGATTATATTGAAAACGGCTTCCCGGTCCAGCAATACGAAGAATTTGAGGACGAAAACGGCAATATCAGGATCCGGCCAGTTACAGACGCCAATGGAAACCCCGTGCTCAATCGAGAAGCTGTCAGAATACGCGACGAGCTTTTGACCAAGATCGGTGCAATCAGCTTTCCTGATGGGCCTCTTGATTACCTGATTAGCGAGATTGGCGCCGACAACGTTGCAGAAATCACAGGGCGAAAAAGCCGGATCGTGGTGGATCCGAAGACTGGCCGAAAGGTCATAGAGAAGCGGTCAGACAAGAACGTAGAGGCTGAAGCTCAAGACTTCATCGATGACAAGCGTCGTGTGCTTGTGTTTTCCGGCAAAGGCGGCACAGGGCGCAGCTTCCATGCTGACAAGCGATATAAAAACCATCGCAAGCGTCGGCATTACCTTGTGCAGCCCGGATGGCAGGCCAATAAGGCCGTCCAGGGCCTGGGCCGGTCCCATAGATCCAACCAGGCAAGCGACCCTGAGTTCATTCTTGTCACCACTGATATCAAGGGACAAAAGCGATTTATCAGCACCATTGCCCGACGCCTTGATCAGCTCGGTGCGTTAACCAAGGGCGAACGCAAAACAGGCAGCCAGGGAATATTCCAAGCACGTGACAACCTGGAAAGCGAATACGCGCACGAGGCCCTGGGCCAATACATAAACGCCTTGGTGCGGGGCGCTGCGCAAATATCCGTGGAAGAGTTCGAATCTCAAACAGGGCTTAAGCTTGCGGGCGAGCTTGGTATCAAAGTGCCGGAAATCAGGCAGTTTCTTAACCGGCTGCTTTCGATGGATATCGACACTCAAAACAAGGTTTTTGAGGAATTTTCGCAATACCTTGATCAAGTTGTTGAAGACCATGCCCGCCGGGGAACCCTGGATGTCGGTATCGAGACAATTACCGGAGAAAAAATCGTCAAGGTCGATGACGAAGTTGTCTATGAGGACAAAGAGACCGGTGCTAAAACCAGGTATATCGGCGTTGATGTGACCACCAAGGCCAAGGTCCTGAGTTTCGAGGAAACAAAGGAAGTTTTTGCAACGATAGGCGGTTATTATCGCAACAAGCGCAGTGGCAGGGTATGGGTGGCATCGCCTGAAAGATCGGCAACGACAAGCGCCGGTAATGTAATGAAGTACCGCCTGTTGGTATCTCCGCAGTATACGACACAACGCCTTAACGTTACCGACCTGGCCAGAGACACATGGGAAAGACTTGAAGAAGCCGATGCAAAAAGAGCCTGGGGCGCTGAATATGATAAGCTGCCTAAGACAGTAACGCGCCGGCACCATATGATAGTGGGGAACATCTTGCCGGTATGGAACCGTCTGCAAGGTAAACCCACAGTTTATCGAATGCAGACCGATGACGGTGAGCGGTTTATCGGTCGGGTCATAGATCCAGATGCAGTTGAAGAAACTCTTGGAGCTCTTGACATTGCCGCCGGCCGGGTTGAATATAAACCTGCCGACCTGGTAAACAGGGTGCTTTATGGTGACGCGGTCATCAAGCTTGGTGACGGCTGGAAAGTAAAAAAAGTCACCGTCTCAGGCGAAGACAGAATAGAAGTTACCGGCCTGCCTTATAGCGATATTGATTGGGCGCGTGCCAATGGTCTTATCGTAGAAAGGATACAATATCAAACCAGGTTTTTTGTGCCGACAGACAGCAAAGCAGCTTCTGTCTTGGCCAAAATCATTGACCGCAAATCGGTAATTTCGGTCCAGGAAAGCATAGATAAAAAGATAGGCGAGATAACATTTTCGCGCCGTAAAAACACCCAAGGGGAAGTCGATGTCAAAGGAAAGCCAACAGAAAGAACCAGGCGTCTTGAAAAGGTTATTTCAGAGGATCTTCAAAAGGAAATCCCCGTCGGAACCTTTCGAGAACAAGTACAAGTGCGGGACGATGTTGCTGCACCTGTACAGAGACTCGCAGGAGTCTTCGGAAAAAGAGTAACGTTCTTCACAAATTCCCGTCCCGATATTGCACCCATAGATGGAATAACTTTCGGTGACGGACACATCTACGTTAATGCTCATGCTGAAAAACCATACCGCGTAGTAGTTGGGCATGAGCTACTTCACGAACTGCGGCGCGACCACGAGGACATTTACGCGCTGCTGCTTGATACCCTTTCTGATTACATTCAAAATTTCGAAGACTACAAAGCCAAGCTGGACAAATTGACCCAGGAGCGCGAAGGCCGCACATTAAAGACCCACCGTGTTTACGAAGAACTGATTGCCGACTTCGTTGGCGAACAGATGACAGATCCTGACTTTTGGAAGGCCGTCATTAATGATCAGAAGCCGTCCGTAGCCAAGCGGATTATTGACGCGGTCAAGAAGTTTTTCACCAAAATTATTAACTGGATCACGGTTACTGCAAAGAAAGGCGAAATTTCCTCACAGTACTTCAAAGATATCAAGGCGGCCCGGCAGGCGGCCCTTGATGCTTTGACTGAATACCGCAAAAGACAGACGGTGGGCATCAAATATGCTGCTGCCAAGCGGTCTGAAACCAGTGTGCGCTACTCCAGAAAGGAATCAATTAAAGAACAGCTCGAATCAGCCCTGCCGGAGACAGCCAGGGAAAGAATCAAAGAGGCTGAAAAGGCCAGTAAAAAGAAAAAGTCGTTCAAGGAAAGACTGGCTGAACATGCCGCCAAGATCAAAGCAAGCCGTCAGCATTTCCCGTTTTTGGAAAGCATCGAGGACAAGGACCTGCGGCACAAGTTGGCGGATATCTTACGGCAGCACCAGGAAGTGCCCGAGTTTGCCAGGACCAAGGCCACAAGGCTTGTCAGGGATTTTATTCGAGGCCTGGACAACGAAGAATATGAGGTCTTCAGGACCTATATCCTGCTGGCCGACATGATGCGGGACGTAAACAAAGGGTTGCTCGACGACCAAAAGTTGCCGTTCGGGTTTGAGTCTGTTGGCCAGGTGAAAGAGGCTTTTGAAAAAGTTAAGGCCCTGGTGGACGATAACCAGAAGCTGGCTGACGCTATTGAACGCCGGAACACGACCATCAACAAGATCAAGGCGCAGCTTGTTGAAGCAAAGATCCTGAAAAAAGAGACCCTGCAGGACGAGGACTATTTCCATCACCAGGTGTTGATGTTCCTGAACGACAAGTACGGCCTGGCCACCGGCTCCCAGGACGTGCGCACCCACTTCAGGGGCTGGATGGCCAAACGCAAAGGCTCAATGCTGGACTACAATACCGACTACGCCGAGGTCGAGTTCATCGTATTGAGTCAACAGATCGCCCAGCTGGAAACGGTGAAGACCCTCCAGCGAATAAAACAAACCGCCGACATCTACAAAAAGCTTTGGAAACAGGCCAAGGCGATTAATTACAAGCGGCTCAAAGACAAGCTGCGCAAGGAAGGCAGACTCAATGTTGATATGTTCACAGGCGAGGACCTGGAAGATCCCTTGCGCGAGTTCAGGCGGCCGATAGCTGTCGCGATCCAGAAGCTTGGCGAAATGGCCCAAGCCGGAAAACTCGAATATGACAGCGAGTGGGAAGACATAGTTCAGACAATGATTGAGGATCGGAGGGCTAAAAAAGAGCTTGAAGCCGAAGACATCTATGGATGGCATGGTGGGCCTATTGAACCGAGATTTTTTCACTTCCTGTCTTACCTGATTGAACATAAAAAGCCCGGTTCGAGTTGGGCTGCCCAAATATTCAAGTCCATCAAGGCGCGGGACAGGTTTATCCAGGAAACCCTGGGTGACAAGTATGTGACCTGGAAGAACCTGATTCCGGAAGGATATACCATCTGGCGGCCCCAGCCTGGTAAGGCGTGGTTTTGGGCCAATACCGTTGCTGACAACGTACTGCAGAAGCTCATCGAGGGCGAGATCGACCCAAAGGACGTTGAGTTCCGCAAGATACTGGCCCGGGGCCGCGACCTGACATGGGTGATTCCAGATGGGCTTGCCAAGACCATGGACAACTTCAGGGATGCGCCAGAGGCTTACGGCATAGGCCGGGCTGCTGAAGTTATCCATAAATTTTGGAAGCAGTGGATGTTGATGAACCCGTACTCGGTGGTCAAGTACAACATCAATAACTGGTCCGGTGATATGGACGCGATTCTGGCATATGCTCCTCAGATCCTGAAACAAAAGTACGCATGGCGTGCGGGCCGAGAGCTGTGGCGGTGGCATCGTGGCAAAAAGCTTGATCCAAAACTGGAAGCAGAGTTGCAACTGGCTCAACGCCTTGGAGTCATCGGCTCGGGATGGGCGGTCCAGGAAGTTGAAGATGTGGCCAGGATCTTGTCGCTTGACCAATTGGTAAGAAAGGCAATCAAGCATGATCCTGGGCATTGGTGGGATCCCCGTAAGTGGCCTGGAAAGTATTGGTCGTTTGTTAAAGGGGCCACGGCATGGCGGGAAAACATTCTCCGCCTGGCCGCCTGGAGATACTTCAAGGACAATGCAGACAAACAGCTTTACGGGGCCTCTAAGCCCGAAGAGATCGACGCCATAAAAGATCCTGCGGAGCGGGCGGCAAAGCTTGCTCGTGAGCTCATGGGCGATTACGGGAACATTTCGAAAACCGGTGAATGGATCCGAAAACGCTTGATGCCTTTTTACTCGTGGATTGAGATCAACGCTCCCAGGTACGTCTACATGATGCGCAACACCAAGTACGAAAACCGGGACGCCGGCAGTGTGAAGGGGCGCATGGCTGCGGTAGGAGCAAGAAAGATGGTTATGTCAGCAGCCAAATTGGCAATCCGGGCTCAGATGCTTTTCGGCCTGGTGATGCTGTGGAACATGACCTTTTTCCCGGACGAAGAAGACGAACTCGGAGAAAGCGGACGGAACCAGCTCCACCTGATACTTGGCCGGCGTGAGGACGGCTCAATAATCAGTCTGCGTTTTCAGGGGGCGTTGTCAGATGCTCTGTCTTTCTTTGCCCTTGAGGACTGGCCGTCAGACTTGAAGGATGTCGTGGAGGGCAAGGCTACTATCGGCGAAAAGGTGGTCGAAGCCGGCAAGGCATTTGTGAACAGAGCGGTCCAGGCAGTGCGTCCGGAACCGAAACTGTTTACCGAAGTGGTGACAGGCTACGGAACATACCCTGATGTGTTTACGCCAAGACCGGTGCGTGATCGAGTGGAGGCTGTTTTGAGAGTCTTCAGGCTTGACAAGCTATACCAGGAGGCCATCGGCAAGCCAAGGCGTGGTAACAGCGTGGCAGAACATTTGCTGGAAGACCTTAAAACCATGCTTGTTTACGAAGCAGATCCAGGTGTCCAGGCATACTACGAGACAAGAAAACTGGTGTTCGATTGGCTTGATAAAAACGGGATTGAGCGCAGCTATGGCCGGCCAACCAAGAGAGGCAATGCCCTATACTATTACCGGCAAGCTTTAAGGTTTGGTGATTTGAAGGCCGCGAAAAAATACCTTGATAAATATTATGAGTTGGGCGGAACGCCCAAAAAGTTAAGGCAGGCGCTACGCCTGGCACACCCTCTATCAACGCTACCAAAAACAAAGCGTTATGCGTTCAGGAAATCTTTAAGCCCTGATGACGCAGCAAGGGTACAACGGGCCATTGATTGGTATCGCAGGACTTATGGAAATCCATGATGAGGATAGCTGCGGTTATATTAACATGCTTGATCTTTGTCGCTGTAGCAGTGGCTGGCAGCGGCAAGATCACCTTGGAATGGGACCCGGTAACACCGGTGCCGGAAGGCTACAGGCTGTTTCAACGGTTGGTCGACAATCAGTACGACTATCAGCGGCCGGTCTATCAGGGCCGGGGCCTGGAATATACCCCGCAGGGCCTCACGCCAGGTAAAAAATACTGTTGGGTGGTCCGGGCCTATGACCATGGCTGTGAGAGTGATGACTCTAACGAAGTGTGTTTCCGGCCCCCGGCGGCCGGCGAAGTATCGGAGATCAAACTTCAAAGAGAGGACAGGAAAATGTATCTGGTGACAAATCCAATGCCAGGCGACCAGGCAGATTACTACGAAGTTGAAATTGACGGCCAGGTGACCAGAGCCGATGCTGAAAAGGCAAACGACCAGGTGCGGCTGCACTATGAGCTGCCGCAATCGCTTGCCGGCGGCAAACACACCGTGCGGATCCGTGCGGTCAACGGCTGGGGGGAGGGCCCGTGGTCGGCCCCTTTCGGATTTACCAAGCAATTACCTGGGCAAGTTTCTGGCGTTGGCTTGTCCGCCGATTGATGGGCAAGCCGGCTGAGTTGCAAGTGTGGATGATCAAGAAGCTATGAATCCAGAATATATCATCCTGCATCACTCATTGACCAGTGACGGGGATACCGTCTCCTGGGGTGCCATACGCCGGTATCATGTCGTTGAACTGGGCTGGCGTGATATTGGATATCATTACGGCATTGAGCGCGTCAACGGCACCTACGAGGTCTTAATGGGCCGGATGCCGACCGAGCCTGGGGCGCACTGCAAGCAAAGCGGTATGAACTATAAATCGCTTGGCGTGTGCTTGATCGGTAATTTTGACGAGGCCCCGCCAACGCCGGCGCAATGGCGCAAGGCTGTTCAGTTGGTTCGGGCACTGATGCAGGTGCACAAAATACCTGTCGAGCGCGTACTGCCGCACAATTACCTGGCGCACTACAAAACGTGCCCGGGTAAGATGTTTGATATGGAACGCTTTTGTATGGCTCTTGAAAAGGGCCAGTACTGAATGTGGAGGTTGCGCATGGAATGGAAAGACGTAGGTAAGACGATTGGAAAATACGCCCCGGCCCTGGGCCGAATCGTTGGCAACTTTATACCTGGTGCTCAAGCGGTCGGCGCCGGCATAGGGTTGCTGGCATCGGCGTTCGGGGTATCTGAGGATGATACACCGGATGAGGTCCTGAAAAAAATCCAGATGGATCCGGAATGGCAAGTCAAGCTTGCGCAGATCGAAAAAGAGCATGAGATAGAGCTGAAACGTCTCATGGTTACCCAGGAGGTCAAGCTTGCAGCCATTGAAGCCAATCGGGAAATCAAAGCGATCGAGGCTGTCAACCGCACCATGGGGACAGAGGCGTCCCAGGGCCACCCCTGGTCCGGGGCCTGGCGGCCGTTTTGGGGGTTCAGTTCGGCGGTCAGTTTCTTTGCATGTGTATTTGGACTGATATTCTTGGCGGGCTACGCAATTTATAAAGGGCGTAACGATTTATTGACTGCGATACCCTCCCTGGCCATGGCTATTACTGCGTTGTTTGGCATCCCTGGTGCCATCCTTGGAGTGGCATCTTGGCATCGAGGAAGGATGCAACGGATTGCAGCCGGAGAGCAGCCGGGTGCGGGGTTGATATCCCAGGTTGCAGGGCTGATGTTTGCTGGCAAAGCGGGGCAAAAATAAGCTATTTTTAAATATACAGGGCAACCGGCAAAAATAATTGTTTAACGCTTGGTTAAGATGGAGTTTTCTTCCAAACTTGCTTAAGGGCGGGGTAGAGGCTCCCGGCCACCACGGTGATACCCTGGTTGCGGCAAAGATCGCTCAGGATGGCCATCACCTCCACCCGGTGCTTGAGGTCCAGGTGGACAGTGGGCTCGTCCAGCAGCAGGATCCGGGGCTGCTGGGCCAGGGCCCGGGCCACCAGGATCTTCTGGCGCTCGTCGTCGGAAAGGTTGGCGAACTGGCGGCCGGCAAGGTCGGCGGCGTGGACCGCCTCCAGGGCCTTTTCGACTGCCCGGCGGTCGGCAGGTCCCAGGCGGCCGAGAAAATCGGTGTGGGGGTAAC
>Ga0256835_1001040_pt1 | contig 17646 bp, 15 predicted proteins | sample PIR30metaG_FD_185972 | JGI IMG/M metagenome (GOLD analysis project Ga0256835, IMG submission 185972) | Hydrothermal vent microbial communities from East Pacific Rise, Pacific Ocean - PIR-30 | ecosystem: Environmental > Aquatic > Marine > Hydrothermal vents | place: Pacific Ocean: East Pacific...
TTAATGATACTGGGGTATCTTGTACTAGCAATTACTACCGGCCCTAAAATTTTTCCTTCCGCATTTTCATAATTGAGATCAATTACTAGCGATTTTAGGTTACTTGTGATTTCAAATTGTACCCCTCGAAGAATCTTTTCTATGTCTTTTAAATTATAATTTATTATCACAAATCCTAATCTTTGATTATTTACGTCTATTCCTTTCATTACTCTTAGTGCGCCACGATTAGTCGTTCGAGCGATGTTTATATGAGAATAATGAATTTCTCCGGGAGGAACAATTGTAGTATTGATCATACGTTTATACCAGATTTTATCTCCTTTAAAGTCTGACAAGATCTCTGTTCCATTATTACTTCCAACGACAATATTCCCATCCATTGCAAAAACTCTTATGAGATCAATATCTGGACTACTTTTAGCCATAGTATTTAGTGCAGTTAAAATATATTGGTAAAACTCAGACTTGTTTGAGTGATATTTTAAATAAGTTACATATATTGAGCCATTATACAGATCGCTTTGAGGCCAATTATTTTTGAAGTCTGTAAAATTAGCACTATATATTTCTTGTAGTAATATTGTTATTCCTGGGATTCCTACGACAGATTCTACATCTGATGCATATTGGTCTAATAATACGTTTAGTTGACTACTTACATATTTACTGGAAGAAAATGCGCTGTCATTTAGTGTTTGTTGAGCTTGATTTACATTGTTAACACTCACTAATGCTGTGGATACTATTGCGGGAATTAATGCAAATAATATTACTATTAGCATTAACTTGTTTCCTATTTTCTCTCTCAAAGGCCTAAGTGCACTACTTAAGAAGGAATTTTTTTGTTTATTGCCGGCAGTTTTGCTCATTTATTTCCCCTTATCAAGTATAAGATGGTTCACACTAGTTAGTTTAAAGCCATTTATATTTTTTTCAGAAAAACTGTCAACATTTTTCACAAAAATGGTACTTGTTTTTCGATATTCATGGTCTAAATACGCAAAAAATCACGTTTTTAGAGAGACAAAGCATCTCTTATAAAACAAAGATTCTAAAGTTTTGTCGTTTTTAAATCTGGTTTTTTAAATTTAGAGTAAATCAAAAATAATGAATTCAGTATTTAATGAATTTCTCTAAAAAATCACAATAAAATAAAGGGGACCTTTAATTCTCGAAGAGTAAGACCACCATGTTGAGCAATAAGTAAATTATCATGAGGTGTTTCTGCGGTAGCTGGATGATCTAGATAAAAATTTTCGGAGAAAATCACTACCATATTGCCAAGTTTTTCTAATGCATTTCTTGAAGGAGAATGCCCTATTATTTCTTTATATTGATTATTAATTTCAATGAAGTATGCATTTTCTTCGTTTAAGCGATATTTTTCAAAGAAATTATCAACTGCATTTACAGAGTGACTTTTTTCTTTATCATAATAGAAATGTATAGTCCTACCAGAAAAACCGAGGATTACTCCTTGTCTTTTTAGATTAAAGATTTCCTTTTTACTAAGCTTAGGTCTATTTTTAGAATTGGGTTTTGGGAGGTTAACTTGGCCATGGTCACTTGTAACTAAAATTAATGATTCTGGAAATATTTGTTTTATTTTGATTGCTAAATCTTCGACTAATTTTACTGAATTTTTATACTCTTTAGAATTATTGCCGAAATAATGACTTGCATGATCCGGATGAGGTAAATAAATAGAATGAATAATTATTTCTCCTTGATCCATTCTTTTTTTGTATTCATTTACTTTAAATAGTATTTCAAAAGGATTTTTAGAATCATAAGTGACAGTTTTGTTTTTAGAGTATAGATATATACCAATGCCATCGGAATCAAGTTCCGTTGGAATATAAACTATGAAATCTCCTTTTTGTTTACCTTCATTTAAATTCTCTTTTATTCTTTTTGAGATAGGAATACCCCTTAAAATATCTGATTTAGAAAGACCTAATTTTTCTATGTGAACGATTTCACCGTTAACTTCAGCTCTAAGATTTATTGTGTTAATAATATTCCTGATTTTGGGATGATAGATACAATATCCTACAAGCTCATGTTTAGAGGGAGGGAGTATGTGCGTGAGTGAAGACATTATTGTCGGAGTAACCGTTGGAAATACACTGTCGAGTATTAACACATCATTTTTCTCTCTTTGTTTTTCAAACGCATTCGTTTCTATTAAGTTTTGATAACCCATAGAATCTGCAATGATAATGAATAGGTTTGTAATTTTTTCAGGAGAGCTATTTTCAACAAATTTATTGATCTTTTGATTTGTATTTTCTCCAAGTTTTAATGGCACATTAAGGTCTAGTCTTGTAAATACTTTTCCAATTGCTTCATACGCCGTATTATTATAGTTAGGAAAAAATATTTTGTTCATATTGCTGTTATTTTTCATTTTCCTGCTTATTTTTATTTTTAAAAATTAATTATTATTTGTCAAGGCTTTGGTCAAAATTATTGTAAATACGTGGATGATACCTAAGAAATACGATTACCATTAAATGATAATAATAAAGAGATAACAGATGATGATTGAGGTAGCTATTGGTGTTAGTAGTTTCTTAGGAGGAATTTTGATTGGGTGGCTATTTAAGAAAGAAAGAGTGGTTGAAAAAGTGGTCGAGGTTCCAGGAGAACCATTACCAGCTACTCCTTACTTAAAATTCTATGCTTTAGCGGACTATGTTGAAGCAAGGGCAATGGTTGAAGAAGCTGATGCGGGGGCATCTGTCTTTATTAACCTAGAAAAGCTCAATGTAGATCCATTAAAAAGAAGACAATTCTTAGATAATTTGAAAGAGGAAAGCAATTATCACGATGTTGTTTTACGCAGTATTAACCAAGACTTAATTTTAGTGGTTCCTAAAAAAGCTAGAATTGAAGTAAAAACGGTTTCTAGAAATAATTATCCTGGAAGAGATGTAAGTAATAATAATGAAACGTTCTCCCAAAAATTAAATGTAGATACGGACTTGTTAATTGAAAATCTATAGTGCTTTTTTTTGATCTTTTTTTCTCTAATCTCGTTTTTTAATGCAATATGAACTGTTCTCTCATAATTAGTTTTGAAGCAATTATCGCTGATACTACGTAAAAAGCAATTATTAATACGCCATAAAGATAGGTCCAGGGAGAGAAAATATCTGGAAACAATGCGGTCATACATATTTTATACGGCCAATATAATGGATTTATAAGAAGAATAAAAGTTGTTGTGAAAGGATCTGAAATAACTGAGAAAAAGAAGAAGAATGCAATTACTAATATAATTAGACTTTCTGCTCTTTCGCCAGTTTCTTTTGGTAACCATAATTGAATTAGTAATGAGATTACAACAATAAGTGAAGTAGTTATAAACAAAGTAGCAACAATTACCAATCCTTTAGGACTCAATAAAAGTTCTTGAGAAAATACTAATGTTGAGAGACCATCATTTGTTCCTTGGGTTGTAGTGTCTATCTCTGAGTATTTCAAGCCAATTACAGCGATTAATGCACCAATAACATAGCTAAGTGCAGTGATCGTTGTTAATATAAGGTTTGTGATTACTTTAGAGATCAGAAGAACTTTTTTGTCTTTTACCATTGATACGATTATTTCCAAAACGTCTTCATTTTTATCTCGTGTAAAACCACCAATCCTACCTACGCTTCCTAACATTATTGATAAGAGAAATATTGCATAGCCAATTGAGAAACTTGCTTGATATGCTCGTTCATATTCTAATTCATCTTTTACTTTAATACCTGTTGGCGTTTGAACTGGTAATTGTTCAAGTTGAGCTCTTGGTTGTTCTTTTGGTAACAGTGTCATTTTAACGGCTTGATCAACTAGTTGTGGGATTAAAGCAAACAATAATTGCCTTGTGTAAGTATCACTAGATGTTGTTCGTACATAAAAAATTGCAACTGAAGTGTTTAATGCTACTTCAGTGAAATTCTTCGGGAACCAAACAATATTCTCCTCCAGAGTTGTTTTTGATATATTGTTAACTGTCTTAATTGTCACTGTTTTATCATTCATGAAATAGTTAGTAATTAAGATAGTTGCATTAGTTCCAATATTAATATTATTAACACCTACATCCTCATTTACTATGTAGATCGTTACGTTTACAGTATTTGAAAACAATATTGGTGTTAGCCCTAACATCGCTATAAACAGTCCTGGACCAATTAAAACAAACCAAACTGCTCTTTGACTTAAAGTAACATGTAAATCTTTTTTGATTAATGCAATTAATTGAGACATCTTATTTTGACCCCTTAAATTGATTTACCCGTTTTCTCTGAGTGTAATTGGCCCTCTTGAGTTTCTTCAGCTGAGTTTAAATTATTTTGTGAAGGATTATTATCGAATGCATTAAGTAAGGCATTTTCTAAGGATCTCTTCTCATCAGTGGTGAAAGTATCTATCGCCTGTTCTTTTGTACCCGTAAAAATTGTCTTTCCAGAATGAAGTATTGTAATATATTGTGAAAGATTTTCCAGATCTGTTACTATGTGACTTGACAATAAAATAGTTCTCCCTTCTTTAGATAGCTTTTGAATTAATTTTCTTACTTTAGCTGCTCTTTCTAAGTCTAATCCTGCTGTAGGTTCGTCTAAAAGTAATAATTTATCTCCAATAATAATTGTCCGTATAAGGTTAACGGTTCTTTTCTCACCGCCAGATAGTTCTTTGAATTTTCGGCTTTTTAAATTCATGATTTCCAATTCCGAAAATAAATATTCCGTCTTTTCATTAATCATTTGTTTGTCGATACCGGCAATTTCGGCAAACAACGTGACATTTTTCCATGCAGTAATATTTTGATATCCAACTGTATTTTGTGTCATATATCCCATTAGCCCTATTAACTCAGGAGATCCAGGAGGCATATTAAACGCGATTACTTGACCATAGTCTGGTTTAATTATACCTGCAATTATTCTAAGAAGGGTAGTTTTACCAGCTCCATTTGGTCCTAATAATGCGTGTATAGTACCTTTTTCCACTAAAAAACTGGCTCCTCTAAGAGCTTGAACATTTCTGAAATGTTTATGTACATTATGTATGATTAACGCAAATTCTTGATTGCTTTGCATTTTTTTCAAGAATAGTATTTTTGCTTTAACTTTTTCAAATATGCGTTAATAACTTAAAATAAATTACGTAATTGTTGTTTTAAAATATCAAATATCAGTAATGTTAACAACCTTTCGCTTACTTACGCAAGTAGATTCTCTGAGCGTGCTTTCACGGTGTTTAGGGTTTCCAACACAAAAATATCTCATACAAATCTCTATCCTATGAGTTCCCCAATAAAAATATGTATGTAAGTCATATATAGATATAATAGTCTTAGTTCTTATCCTCCGTATTCCTTTACAGAAGAAAGAGGAATTCTCGTAGATATAGGCTAAAAAAGAGGAAAGGAAAGATGAAAAAATAGTATTGATTAATAATAATTATTATTCTTTTGAAGCTTCTTCGTGATATCTTTTCTTTGTTTCATAGAACCATAAGGCAAATGGTCTATAGATGGCATGTGCGAATTTAGTAAATGGTGCGAGTAAAAGTAATTCTGCGACCACAACTACGTGAGCTATCACTAACCAATATGGCCATGTTAAGGATGGATTAGATTGATACATGAAGACCGCAATAGTTGCAAGAAAACCAGTGACTCCTGCTAACCACATATATATAATAAAAGCCCAGTCGGTGAAATGAGTGTTTTTGAAGTATTTGTTTGGTTTTTTTAGCCTGCCAATTATCATTACAGTACTTCCAATTACTAGCAGGGCACCACCTACATATCCAACTATATGGGTTGGATAATACCATGGCCATAGAACACCTTTTAGTCCTAATAGTGTATCTTTTACTAAGAAGTTGAAGCTAGTTACTGCAAACAACAAGATAAATCCCCAAAAAATGAATAAATGTGGATATCTTCTGTTTTCAAATACATCTTTACCTTTGATATCTGGATCCTGGAATCTTTTTTGGAGCATTACTTCATTCCATAATACGCTAAAGAACGTGTTGAACGCTATGGAGAACTTCTTTCCTGTTGATAATTTAGACGTATCTGTTTTATAGTCTTCAGGCATCGTATATTCGTCGTGTTTCGCAGTGTACCGATATATATTTATTATTTCTATTAAGGCAATCAGACCTATAAATATTCCAAGACCGATTCCCACCCAGTGTATGGTTTCGTAAAACCATCCACCAGCGATCTCATAATCTTCTGGGAATGGCCGTGCAATATTGATCCAGTTGCCTACATATGTAAACAAAGCCGCTAATATGATTAGTAAGGATATGAAGAAGATTTTTGACTTGTAGAATATTGTTGATACTTTGGTAGGGTCATAATGTGCTATTGCGTATCTTCTAGCCGCTGCCATGAATTCTCCTGGTTCTGCTTGTCTTGGGCATGTTTCAGAGCATTCTCCACAATAGTAACATAGCCATAGCTCTTTAGATTTTAGAAGCTCTTCTTTTGCTCCTACTTGTGCAAGCCTGATTAATGGACGTGGAAATGATGAAGCATTATTACTTAAGGGGCAAACTGCAGTACAATTTCCGCAGTTGAAACAAGCACTAATATCAAACGCCCCGTATTTTTGTATTTCTTCTATTAGCCCGGGTTTTAACTCTATGACTGACATTTTGGTCACTCCTTAAAGGCGAATTTAGGGTATTCTTCCGACTTATCAATGATTTCAAGGTCTTCGTATTTTCTTAGAGCATTAATTGCGAAGTATACTTCGTGAGTCGGATAACCAGTTGCTTTAGCAATTTCAGGGACGGTTTGGAGCCCTTGTTTCTTAATGGCATCTCTAACGGCCCGAACTAGCTTGTTTATATATTTATAACGGGTCATTAATTCATCGCTTGGGCCGCCTTTGTATTCTTTAAATTTTTTTAATGATTCTTTATCATAATTCTTTGTCATTCAGCTTTCACCCCCTTAAGCATTCCCTCGACTTGAGCGAGGATCTGGTCAATGTCATATCCTTCTAGAGTAATTGCACGATTTGGACAAACAGGCACGCAAGCACCACAACCAGCGCAAAGTGAAGGATCAATGACTGCCTTTTTACCTCCATTTGCTTCCTTTAGTTCAATGGCATTATACTCACATTCCTGGACACATCTACCAGTTCCTTCACATTTGTCAAGGTTTACTGATGCAACGAAAGGTGATAGTTCGATCTCTGGTTTTGTCAATATAGTTGCAGCTTTTCCAGCTGCAGCAGTAGCGGCAATAATTGTTTCTTGAATACTCATCGGCGCTTGGGCAGTCCCTGCCAAGAAAATACCTTCCATTGAAGATTCAACGGGTCTTAATTTTGGATGGCCTTCCAATAGGAATCCTCCACTTCCGTATGGGATAGAGAATATTTCGATTAAGTCTCTAATTGGATTGGGTTCAATACCAACTGCTAAAACAACTAAATCTGCAGGAACAGCAACTGTTTTTCCACGTAATAATATATCCGTGGTCTCGATTCTAAATAATCCCTTATCATCTTTTACTATCTTGACTTGTGGTATTTCTTCATCGGGGAATTTAACAAATACAACATTGTTTCTAGAAGCTTCTTCATAAATATCTTCGTAAAACTGGTATGTTCTTATGTCACGATAAAGATCGAACATATGTATGTCGGGGAAACGCTTCTTTAATCTATTGGCGGCCCATAGTGTTGTGCTACAACAGACCCGGGAGCAGTATGTATTAAGTTCTTTTCCTTCTTTAGGTGTGTGAACACCTTCGATTTGTCTACTCCCTACACAATGAATAAAAGCGATTTTTTTGATTTTTCTTCCGTTATAAATGAACTCTTTTGAGTTAGGATCCATATTCTCCATAATGCGAATTAATTGTGGAAGTGTGATAACATTGGGATCTTCTCCATAACCATATTCTCCAGGTAGTGGTTCATAAGGTTTGAACCCTGTTGCCATTACTACTGCACCGACACGAATTGTATCTTCTTTGAATTCAGGGTTGAGATTAATCCCTTTGTTATTCGTTGCTTTTAAACATTCACCGCATCTAGTGCAAGTATTCCAGTCAATAGCCGGTAAGTTGGGGACAGCTTTTGGATATGGTTTATAAATTGCTTTTCGTTTTGTGGTACCATAATCAAATTCGTTGTCGACGCTTATTGGACATATCTCAATAGCTTTATCAAGTCCCTCGACATCTTCTTCTACTCCTCTAGGTGTTATTTTGAGAGTTACTTGATAGTCTCCGATCGAACCAGAAGCATCTACAACTTCTGTATTCGTCCTAACAGTAATCAGATCATTTTTCAAGACTTTTTGTATAAGATCGTCAACTAAATCTTTTCCGTCTTCACCAGTAGGATAGATATTATCTATTTGAGTAACTCTTCCTCCTAAAAATGGGCTTTTTTCGACGAGAGTTACAGGAATGTCCCTTCTTGCAAGTTCTAGTGCTGCAGTAAGCCCAGCAACACCTCCACCAATAACTAGTGCATGGGGGACTGTTTTCTTTTTACCAGGTTTCAATGGGTTTTGTCTAGTTAGTCTTTCAATGGCACCTTCAATAAGTCTTATAGCTTTTTCAGTAGCTTTTTCTGGTTCATGTGAATGTACCCAGCTATCTTGTTCTCTAATGTTTACATGTTCATAGAAATATGGGTTTAAACCGCTTTTAGCGACTACCTTTCTAAATGTTAATTCATGGAGTTTAGGTGAGCATGCTGCAACAATAACTCTGTTGAGTTTTAGTTCTTTTATTTTTTCTGCGACCATGTTTTGGCCAGGATCAGAACACATGAACATGAAATGTGTAGCATATTTTACTCTTGGATCCTTAGAAATTGTTTTTGCGACCTTTTCAACGTCTACTACGTCAGAAATATTTCCACCACAATGGCAGACAAATACTCCCACGCGGGGTTCTTCATTTTCTTGGGTTCTTTGGCTCATGTTACATCTCCTCTTTAATTAGTTACTTGTTTTACGTCGAGTTCTTTAGCAAAAAATGCGTCACGTAGTTTTCCGTTTAACCATTCTGCTGCTTTCATCGCAGCGGCACTGCCTGAGATAATAGATTCTACAATATCTTTTGGTCCTCCTGCAGTACCTGCAACAAAAATTCCGGGCATGCTAGTTAATGTTGGATCAGTCATAGGTTTGATTAATTTAATGAACTTGGTAGTCTCATCGATATCTACATTTACAATTCCTTTTGGATACCACTGGGGAACTAATCCCAAGGAAAGGACTACTAAATCGTGCTCGAATTCTTCGATTCTTCCGTCTTCACCAAACGTTTCTACTCTCACAATAAGATTTCCGTCTTCTTTTTCTTTGATCTTAGCAACTTTTCCTCTAACGAAATTTACACCCATTGCTTTTGCTTGTTCATAAAATTCTTCATGCCCTTTTCCAAACGTACGTATGTCCATATAGTAAATAGTGATATCCGCTAGTGGTAATGCTGCAGACAATAGTGTCGCTTGTTTAATTGCATACATACAACATACTGCGGAGCAGTATGGGACTCCTATGCTTTTGTCTCTTGAACCCGCACACTGAACGAATGCAATAGAGTCTGGTATTTTTCCGTCTCCTGGCCTATATACCCCGCCAAATGGACTTGTTGGTGCCAAAATACGGTCCATTTGCTTTCCCGTAATAACATTTTTGAAACGGCCACCACCATATTCTTCTTTGATTGTTGGTGTCTGTAAGAAACCAGTTGCAAGGATTACTGTACCGGCATCTACCTCGATTTCCTTATCTCTCTGTGTAAAATCTATCGCATCAGTTGGGCAAGCTCGAGCACATTTACCGCAGAAAATGCAGTAGTCATCATGTAATACTGCTTTTTGAGGCATTGCGGTTGCGAATGGCACGCCCACTGCTTTCGTTGGCCCTAACGATTCATCGTAACCGTCATCATAAATTATTACTGGGCAAGCTTGCTCACACTCACCACAACCAGTACAATCTTTCTCATTTACATATCGCGCTTTTTGAAAGACAGTTACTTTGAAGCGATCGCCATTTGGTTCGATTTTTTTTGGTTCGGCTAATGTCCATAAAGTAATATTTTCATGACTTGAAACGGCTGACATTTTTGGAGTTGTAATGCAGCTTGCACAGTCAAGCGTGGGGAATACTTTACTTAATTGGATCATTGTTCCCCCAATACTTGCTTGTTTTTCTAAGAGAAGTACTTTATAGCCTTGATCTCCTAAGTCCAAAGCTGCTTGCATTCCAGCAATACCGCCGCCCACAATTACAGCATCAAATTTTTCCATAATAACACACCTCTTTTTATTTGATGTTTTAACTGGCTTGAGCTTTCATAGCCTTCAATTTTTCATACATTTCCCGGACTTCCTTGACGTAATGTTCTGCGCATACGGTACAAATTGCAGTCAGCTTTAAACGGCTGATATCGATGCCTTTTTCTTTCATAGCTTTGTAAACTTCATCGATTCTTTTGCTTAGCTTCTCGTATGACTTTTTATACGGAGAATCAGTTCCACAGGACGCAATTAGTATCCCGTCGTATCCCATTTCGAATACTTTTAAGTAAAAGTCTACAGGAAATAATACGGGATCTGGCACGCGAATAACGAAAACGCTCGCAGGATATTCTAAATGCCCTTGTCCTGCATTATCGATTCCTGGATAAGAACATGCATGTGTGGCGATTACCAATATTTTTGGTTCTTTATCTAAAACTGTTTCACTCACTTATATCAACTCCTTGTGAGGTCTAATCTAAACTAACCAAGTTATTTTTGAAACAAAGGAAATGAAAGGAAAGAAGTATTGTTTTTTAGCAATGCTTGGTGGGGAGCTTATTTCTCTGCTTATTTCTTACGTCTGATAAAGACGCTAAAGTAGCCATCGCCCTCTTTGATACCTAAGAACTCATGTTTCATTTTTTTAGCCCATGCAGGCAAATCATTTTTTGTTCCAGGGTCTGTAGCTCTGACTTCTAAGATACCACCAACAGGAACCTTACTAATCGCTTTTTTGGCCTCCAATATTGGACCGGGGCAGGAGCTTCCTCTTGCATCAGCAACATAATCAGGTTTAATGTCGTCGAGACTCATGATCCTTCTCACCTTTAATTATTTTGAATCTTAATGATTCATGATTAATTAAAGTGCGAAATTATAATAAGTTGTGGTCGTTTCATTAGATTATGTCATAAGTTGATCATAAAATTATTCAAATAACCAATTTAGGTGACCCGAACATGCCGTTTTTGACCAATGGGGTATTTATGTGGTTACGTGGTTACTCAGACGCACCACATACTAATAAAAAAAGTAACTAGCAAAAAATTCACTTGAAAAAACAGGACTTCCTACTTACAAAAAAGTGGAATTTCCACAAATCAAAGAAATTTATTATCAAAATGAAAAAACTACATCTTCTGGGTTTAGACCACCAACTAGTTCTGCGGCCCCTGATATCTTATCAATGAATGAAGGCAAATGCCTAAGATCTATGTTTAAGAGATCCATTGCAAGTGCACATGCTATTGTTTCTACGTATCCCATTTTTTTTGCATTTACTATTAGTTCTTCCCATGACATGATTTTTGCTTTTTCAATTCCTTTATTGAATGCAATTTCTGTTTCTGCGTTGTAATGCCCCGAAGGAATCGGTTTTCCTTCTTTATATTTCATTAAGGCAGTTATTGCGTCGTCCATGAAGAAGATTCTTACGGGTATATCTACGGTTACTGCCCCCACAGCAATTATTCCTGCTTGGTGAAGTGCAGCTTCAGTCCCAGTTCGTACTAAAATAGTAATATTTACCATAATGGCACCTATTTGATTAAATTTTTTAGATGTATAAAGTTACATCGGCATCTTCTGCAAATGCTAAGAATGAAGCAGCGCCAGCGAATTCAACACCATCAATTAAATCCTTTTGTTTAATACCGAGTACATCTAAAGTCATTTGACAAGCAATTAGTCTTACACCCATTTCTTGTGCTTCTTTCAAGAGTTCACCCAACTTTTTAACACCTGCTTTCTTCATCCATCTGTTCATCATCCATGTTGCAAAAGGCGTCATTCCAGGAAGTACTCCTAAAATGTTGGGTATAGGGAAAGGCATCCATTTTGGTTTAGGCATGGCTGGATTAGCTAATGGTGCCACTTTTAGTTTATTAGCTTTATTTTTTTTCAGTATCTCCAAGCCATAGAAAGTAAAGAAAATTGCTACTTCCCAGTCCATTGCCGCTGCAGTTACAGCTAAGATCAAAGGAGGATACGCTTCATCTAAGCTACCTTTAGATGCGATAATTGCTAATTTTTTAGGTTTTTCTTCTTCACTCATTTTTTTCACCCTTTGATTCAGTTCGAACCATTTTTCCGAGTAAGATTTAATATTTTAACATACTCCATTTTTTGGAGTCAAGGAATAGTTTGCGTTCTTAATAATTAAGTTAACGAAACGAGTTAGAATTTTTCTTAAAATGGTGTGAACTTATTGGGCAAAACGATAAGTTCGTTAATTCTAAGTTTGCATTTTATCAAGTTTCAACACTCAAAAAAAGACAAATGCATTAAATAATTAATTAAGTATTAAAACTCAAAGATTTTACGGAGAAATAATAATTCAAGGAAAAATTGAATAACATTCGTTGATAGGAAAATATTGTGTCTAATAAAAAGACGGATTATGATGTAATTGTTGTTGGCGCTGGACCTGCCGGTGTAGTTGCAGCGTACATGTTGGGAAAAAACGGAATTAACACTTTATTAGTTGACAAAAAGCCTAAAGAAAAAATAGGAGACAAAGTCTGCGGAGATGCACTTTCACAAGTAATAACTAGCGAATTAGAAAGATTAACTGGAATAAAACCCCCATATGGAGAAGAACTCAACGAAGTTACTGAACGATTAGTTTTGAAAGGAAAAAGAAAAAAAGCAGTTTTGGATATACCTATTAAATCTCAAACGATTGATAGACATAAATATGGCCAAAGATTGCTAAGAGAAGCAACTGCTTTTAAAAGTGTTAGCTTAAGAGATAATGTAAGAGTAGTTGATGTGGTAGTTGATGGAGACTATGTTTCGGGAGTAGTGATTCTGAATAAGAACGGAGAAAAAGAAAAATTCTCTTCTAAAATAGTAATTGATACAAGTGGATTTACTGGAATTATCCGAAGGCGTTTACCAAATGGCGTTTGCCCAAAAGTGTTGAGACAGATTCCTAAAAAAGAAATGATTGTTGCTTATAGAGATATTATAATTACAAAAGAAAAACATAGATTTCAAAAAGGCCTATATCTGCTTTATTTTGATGATTTACCTATGCCAGGCTATTATTGGGCATTTAGTAAAGGAGAAAAAATGCTCAACATTGGCTTAGGATATCTTCTAACTAAAGAAAATGTTGGGAAAAATATTAAAGAGATAAATCAGAAAGTCAGAGACCGGTTATTCTCAAATTATGAGATAATTACTAGTGGTGGACACCAAATTCCTGCACGCCTTCCATTGCCTTCGTTGGTAGGAAATGGTTTTATGACTGCTGGAGATGCTGGTGCTCTTGCAAATCCAATTAATGGTGAGGGACATGGTCCGGCCTTATTATCTGGTGCTCATGCGGGAATAGTCGCCTCAAATGCCATCAAAAAAGCAGATTATTCTGAAAATGCATTATGGTCTTATAATAAATGGGTTTGGAACGTATATGGTGTAGAATTCGCATTAGGAGTTATTTTAATCAAATTTTTCGAAAAGTATAGTTATGACGATTTTGATTGGATGCTCGCTAAGGGAATTATTCGTGAAGAAGATGTAGTTCAAGTTCTAAATGAACCACTAAATAAGTCACAAATCTTGAAAAGAGCATTGAAGGGAATTTATAGACCCAAATTATTGTTAGATCTAAAGAAGGGAATGGAAATAGGGGATAAAATAAAAGAAGTAAGCATGAAATATCCTTCAAGCCCTGAAGGCTTTAATAAGTGGTATTCAGAACTACAAAAACTTGAAAAAGCCAAAATCTAAGAGCGCCCTTATTTTAATTGAACACGCTTTTGAATTTTATCTGCTTATTTTTTTACTAGTTTTTGATTTCTTCAAAAAGTATCAAACATTAACTCTATATAATTGCTGTGTGATGAAAAAAACGGTGGAGAATTTGCCCGGCGTAGAAGACTTAAAAGGAGTTACTAAGAAAGCTAAGAATAGTCTCATAGAAAATGGTTATGATACATTGGAAAAAATTGCTAATGCTAGCAAAGAAGATTTAACAAAACTCCCCTTCATTGGTGGTAAAACCGCTGAAAAAATCTTAGAACAAGCTAGAGAAATAGTAGGTGGAGGAGCAAGTGAAGAAAAAACGACTAATACAAAGAAGGAAACCAAAGTCACGAAAACTTCCAAAACAAGTATCAAGAAAGAAAGGACTACAAAGAGATCATCTAAGAAAAAGGGAAATAAAGCAAAGAAATCAACAGTTATTCTTAATCCTAACCAATTATTAGGTTATTTGATCGCTATTCGTGCTTCATCTTCTGGAATAAGACATCCTGCCCAGGGAATCGTTAAATTAGTAGATGATCTGGATATTGAACCTGCAATTTTAGTAGGTAAAAAAGTAAAAGCAAGTTATCCTTCTGGTAAAGAAATTCGTGGAAAAGTCATAAGTATTTTTGGAAAAAAGACAACAAAGAAATTTGTTGTTAGGTTTAACAAAAACATTTCAGGAGAACTTGTAAGTAGAGAAGTCTTACTTGCTTAGAAGTATCACTCTTTTTATTTTCCATATCATTCACTTTTCTTTTTTTAAGAAAAAAGAGTTTGAAAAAAGAAAAAAATTAGGAGATTCTTTAATTTAAAGTTTTAAATCTCAAGTGATTATGTTCTTCTTTTATATACCACTAGTGCAATCAATGATAGTGAAAAGATTGCAATTGAGGTTGTCATTCCTGGTAGTGCTAATTGTGGGGTTGTTGCACTGGTTGTAGAGGCTGTAGTTGTTGCACTAGTTGGTCTTTGAACAAGGTCATATGATGCGGATAGTTTGAGGTTAATATTTGAGAATACAATCTGCCCATTGTCGTTTATAGTATCGTTTTCGGCATATGTGTTATTGACTAGTGCATTACCTGTTAATTTTAGATAGTTGAATCTTGCAGGATCTTCTTTTAAGTAGCTAAGTGATACAGATAAATGTCCTTTTAGTATTGTAACATCCTTGCAAGTCTCGCTGTAATTGTATTGAACATTGTTAACTGTTTCTGACCATGTTTCAACATAGACATCAGTTATGACTATATCGAAGTCAATAGTTGAAGAAACTAGCAATTCAGTAGCAGTATCATCAATAGAAGAAGTAATTGTGATATTGGGAGTATCTGATGTAGTTGACGCAAAAGTAGTGTTTGAATCAGAGTTAGTATTAGCCATGAACTGTAAAAAGTCAATAATTACGTCTGAGGAAAGGGAACCAAGTGTTTGGTATAATGAGGAATATATCTCAAAATCTGGAGAAGTGAAAAGACCTATGACACTAACATCACTTGGTATGGCATTGTAGGATGAATTCACTTGTTCTGCGTCCCCATGCACATTATATGGTCCAAATGGAATTACTCCAAACGCGTTGAACCAATAGTCACCTGATGATTCTAATGCCTCAGTATCAAAATTATAAGTTTCAACGCTTGCTAAGTAATATAGACCAGAAGTGTCTTTTACGGTCATTTTTAGGACATCTTTTCCTTCCATATTTGTAATATTATTCATTACATTATGGACATCAGGATTATCAGCGTCACCAGTTGCGGTATATGTTATATCAGCATTTTCAAAGAATAATTTTCCCTGATCACCAACTAAAATTGTGGATTTTGTATTGGTTATTGATGTTCTCTCAATGTTTAAATTGAAATATACGTCATTTGTTGTGGTATTCGTAATGGATATTGACCCTGATAATAATGTACCAGCTACTGCTTTGTCATAAGTTAGTGTTCCGCTTATTTTAACGGAATCATCTGAATTAACGTTTAGATCAATAATAAATTCATTAGATGTCTGTGTAACTGTAATTCCATCGACTGCACTGAGAGTAGCCTCATGAGAATTCCAGTCGTCGTTTAATATTACTGGTATTGGAATAATGCTACTTGGTAGGTTCGATTCAGATACATTAAATCTTGTAACTGAACCGAATAAGAATGGTAGCATAAAGCCAGATCCCGCGGGTAGTACTACATCCCCAGCTTCGGTGTGGAGTGTTATGCTTTTAGCAAGAATAATCCCAGTTGAGATGTCGACGATAGGATCATCACCAGATACCATGGAACCTGATGAAGGATCCCAATATTCGACAAGCATATTATTTACATCTAATACTTTTACCCATAATGTTGTTCCTGTGAGATCTCCTGTATAATTGATCTTGTCACTCATTTCAAAAGCGACAGTGTCAAAAGTAAAACTATTTACTTTGTATTTAAGAAGGTCTCCAGGATTTACCCCAACATTTGGTACTGCGTGAACCGGTGAGACATTTGTTGTTGCCGATACTAGCAGTAAAAATGTTAGGGCAATGCCTAATGTGACTAATTTGTTTTTCATAGTTATATCACCCCACAAGTGGATAATGATATTCATTATCACTAGTAATCGTTTTACTATTTAAAATCATCAAAAGCAGAAAAAAATCATTTTTTTAAAATATTCGAAATATGCCTTTGAAAATTATTGAAGTAATTTTGCTTTTTCTTTACTTATAAAACCAATAATTACAGGACTTAAGAAAAAGCGAATAAAGAAAATATCAATGAGAATAGATACTGTAATAGTAAGACCTAATTGTTTTAACATCATAATAGGGGAAAAAATGAGGACAGAAAAACTTAGGATCATGACAATACCCGCAGATAAGATACTATTAAATGATGATTCTAAAGCAGAAACTATTCTTCTAGTTTTAGTTCCTTTTTCTTTTAAATAATGGACATAAAAGAAAATATCAAAATCAAGTCCTAATGCATTTAGTAAACCAAAAGAAGAAAGAATAACTAAGAAATTTAGAGGTGTTTTGAAAATAAGAATAGAAATGAATTGAGAGAAAAATAATGATATGATGAAACCAGTGATTACTGTATATTGAAATCTAATTGGTAAGAAAAATGATTTTGTCCATAGTGAAAGCAGTATGAATGATAAGATAATTGATAATGGAAGTATTATTATTAAATCTTGAAAGATGTTATTTGTATATTTTGAAGTTTGATATGGTGTTCCTCCGAAATATACGTGTTTTATATGAGTTAACGATTGAATTTTTTGAGATGTTTGTTGTTCAATCTTCGAAACTAAAATTCCAGTTTCAGTTGAGAAGGAACTACCATGAATAACAAATATTATTAATACCTTCGTTTTATCTGAAGAAAGAAATGTTTGAATTATATTATTAGTTATTAGAATTGTTAAATTTCCTTGAAGATTATTATTTTGTTCAATATTCCCGTAAGGAGTTATTGGGGAATATATTGCTTGGTGATTGAAAGAAGATAAAAAAAGAACTAGATCAAATAAATCCTTAACAGTTGGTTCACTATAATTATTAATTATTAATGAGATGGGCTTGTCA
>Ga0256835_1001041_pt1 | contig 17625 bp, 13 predicted proteins | sample PIR30metaG_FD_185972 | JGI IMG/M metagenome (GOLD analysis project Ga0256835, IMG submission 185972) | Hydrothermal vent microbial communities from East Pacific Rise, Pacific Ocean - PIR-30 | ecosystem: Environmental > Aquatic > Marine > Hydrothermal vents | place: Pacific Ocean: East Pacific...
CTTTAAAGAAACCATGGGATTTTATTTCTAATAAACATGTTTTACGACTAGGATTTTTTGGTATTCTAAGAACTAAAGTTCCTTTTTCTTCCAAAATAATATTTTTTGTTATTTTGACGCCTTGTTCGCGGAGATGTTTTGTTAATGCACTCATTATCTGATGTTCGGATCTTATTTCATCAGTTATTATCTTTTTATTATTTATTTTTTGAATTTCTTCTAAGAGATCATCATCGTATCGCTGTTTTCTTTCTTTTGCATGACTTAATTCAAATGCTAAGACCAAATATCTCACCTGAAATAGCTAAGGGGAGTTTTTTAGTTCGATTTAATTTAACAAACTCTTTGTTTTGTCTGACTCTGTATGTTTTTTATTTTATTAATCAATGGGAATGATGATTAATTTTCTTCCGTTTAATAACAAACTTAGTTAAATACTAAGTTTTTTTTCCTAACAAATAATGAACGACAGGATACTTTTCATTGATGTTCTAAGAGGTATAGGGATTCTAGGCGTTTTACTAAGTCATGCTGCATTATACGGAATTTATAAAACACCAGAAAACGCGTTGACCGTTCTTCCAGAAACAGCAATAATTTTTCTAAGTCCCATAATTATTTTAATCACATGGACTGGCTTGTTTGCATTAATCACTGGTTTAGTAAACGCCTTCACGGTTTACAAGAGACTTGAAAGAGGAATAGATCTTAATAAAGCCTTGACAGGGCCTTTAATTAACGCTATATTAGTATATGCATTACACCTTATTTACAGAGCCACTTTCAATCATCGTTCAACAGGGATGAAAGGAGAAGAACTACATTCTTTGATTACTGGATGGGTTGAAACAGGTCATCCAGTTAAACTTTATTTAATTGATTTTTATTTGACTGAAGCATTCCACATGATTGCGGTAACTGGTTTCTTTACTACTTTTCTTCTCTGGCTATTATGGAGAAACGACGGACATAAAAAGCATTCAAGGAACTTCAAGATCTTGCTTGTTCTCTCCGTTGTATGGCTTATTCTTTATTCACCTGCTTTTAACCTGGGATATCCTTACTATGTTAAATGGTTCTATATGGGAAGCCCCTTTTTATATATTGTTACTTTCTTTATGAAGACTTTCTGGGGTGGAATGCAAGTACTATTCCCCTATGGAGCTTTTGGAGCTATTGGGATGATTTATGGAATATGGTTCGCACAAAAAGCACCTTTTTCTACAATGTATAAATTTTCGAATATTTTTGGCGTAATCCTTGTTTTCAGTGGTATATGTAAATTATTAATTGACTTCTTAGTTTTAAAGAAAACATTAATAGAGCTTTTAGAATTTCATAATTTACCACCTTTCCTAACATGGTTCAATTTGGGAACCATGTTATTATTTATTTCATGGTTAATCTGGAAAATGGAAGATAGAACTTTAGAAGAAAGAGTAATTATTGCTAAAAAGACTATTTGGATACGTCAATTTGGTATTTTAGCCCTTACAGTCTTCTTCTTCGAAAGTTTTGTACATGCCGTTTTTGCTAGAATTTTTCATGCTATTTTTGGGGATCCAGATCCTACTGTAATGAAAGACAACTTTATGTTTAATCCGTGGGCAATTATCTTGTATATTTTTACAATCTATGTTTTCTGGTTTGTAACATTATGGCTACTTGGAAAAACGCGGTACAAATACTCAATGGAACATTTGTTTGTAAAAATTGGTTCTAAGCTTAGAAAAGTAAAATCCACAAGAGCAAATTTATATCAAATATTAGTTGATCCGTTAGGAATACAAAATATTAAAACATCAAAAAATAATAAAGGGTAGTTCTAGTTTGACTGTATTAAATCCCCTTTCACAAGGGGAAATAAAAGCCAATACTTTTTGTTTTTATATCATAGATGGTTTTGTTAGAGATTTCTCTGGGACAAAGGGATTTATTAGGAGTTCCTTGATTGAGTCTCATAATACCGTGAAAACACGGTATAAAAAGCCCCATATATAAACGAGGATTGTTAATATGAAAATTATTTTTTATCCTTTTTGTTTGAACGTTTAAAAATAAAAATATTATAAAACAAAATAAGAAATAAAAAAATAATAAAAATAAATTTTTAACGTATCTTAATGTATTTTCTTTTCTATAGGGTTGTTAGTTAAGATGTTGATTTTTCTTTAATATGTTTATAGGCAAGTTTCGCAATAGCGCCTGCTTTATGTTCATTTACTTCTTCAAGTTTGCCTTCGAGGAATTCCTTAACTTTTTGCTCGTCTGCAGACAATATGTTTCTTACTGTGTTCTCTGTAACGCCAAGGAATTCTGCAATCTGCTTATTTGTTTTCATCGCTTCATTTTTAAGAACAACGGCATATGCCGCCTCTGCCAACGAAGTAAGCCAAGTTAAGTTTCGATAGTTTATCAAGTTTCTTAGTCCGCCGACAACTTTAATGCTTTCTAAAAATACTTTTTCTGCTAATTCATCAATACTTTCGCTTCCTTTAGGGGTTGAAATTGTTTCGAATCCTTCACTCATTAATAAGTCACCTCCTTCATATTTATTTTGAAGTATTAACGATTTGTTCTAATGGTTTTTTAATTTTAATAGTTCCTGCTTCAGTTATTTCGAAGACCCATGTTTTAGAGTCATGTCCTGCTAACCTGCAGCCATCAATACGAATTGTTCTTAGTATTGATCCTAATGGCATATTGTAAAGGTTAATATCCCATTTCGTTTCAATTAGTTTTTTATCCATAACAATTGTTCCGTCTACTATATGTGCTACTGCTAGCCCTCCTGCTGCTTCTGCTGTTTCTGCACCTTGACTTGAACGTTTTTGGGACACGAACATTCCTGTTTGATTCCATTTCTTTAGAAAATTGAAGAATTGTCTCACTATCTGACGTGCCATTACTTCTTTTGCTTCATATAGTCCCGTTATACTATCGATGACAGTAATTGTGGTTTTTTTCTCTTTTATCACGTAGGCCATAGTATCCATTAATGCTTTTGGGTTATCTCTTAATTCATCACCCAGAGCCGCATCAATTACTATAATATTATTCTTTATTTTTTCAAAATCTAGACCAAGATATTCTGCTTTTAGTTTCATAGAGCCATATAGAAATTGACTGGGGGATTCTACAGTAACAAACATTACTTTGTAATCATTATGTGCTTGATAAAGAGCAAATTGTTCAGCTAATAAACTTTTACCGGTATCAGGTACCCCTACAACATTAATAATGGCTTTATAGGGAATACCATTCAAAGGTTTTCTCACAAATCTTCCGTCTTTTTCCTCAATAGTATAAAACATTTCATCTAGCTTAGTTCCAGTGGGAATTCCAAATAAGTCGGGAGAAACATTTTTTAAATCCGCTAAGACATGGACATGTTCTTTCATATTATACACCCCCAAACTCTGTGTAATAGTTATAATTAAAATATTAATTTTTAACGGAAAAAAAATCAAAATAACGTTAATTTATTAACTTAATCTGATACAAGAAAACATAATTAATAAGTATCTAAAACATATTTTTTATTGAAAAAAGAACTAATATAATAATTGGAAAAAAAACATTAAGATATTAAATAAGAATTAAAAACACTATTAGTTAAACGCCGTAATTTCACCTCTAAACTTAGATGTCTTAATTAAGTCTTTGATTTGTTGTTCTAAATCAGAAAGGAGAGTATCTATTCCTTCTCTTGTTTCAGTACTAAGAAAATAAGCATCCGGTTTTTCTTCTTGTAGCTTTTCTTTTGCATCTTGAGATAACAAATCCATCTTATTATAAGCAATTACTAATCTTGATTCATCAAAGAAGTCTTTTATCTCATTAAACAAGCGGTTCTGCTCTTCTAGACTAATCGAGGCATAATCTGAGGGATCGTATAAGAACAAGATAATATCTGATATTCTTTTAAGGGCAATAAGTGCTTGTTTTTCGATTTTGTTTCTTTTTTCCATGGGGCGATCTAATAATCCCGGGGTATCTACGAATTGTGCCTTAATAAATCCAATGTCTCTATGACCAAAAACAAGATTTCTTGTAGTAAAGGGGTAAGTACCAATCTCTGGTTTTCCAGTAGAAGCCAATCTTACAAAACTTGATTTACCCGCATTAGGTGCTCCTGCTACTACTATACATGGCATATGGGGGTCAAAATCAGGGATCTGTCTCATTTTCATTCTTACTTTAGAAAGAAATTTTATCTCTGGTTTTAGTTGTTCAATGACTGAAGATATCCTACCAAAAGCTTCTTTTCTTAATTGTTCTAATTGTTTAGGGTTTTCTGCAAACTGCATTTTAAGATTTATCTGTTCTTCAATACTTTCTAATGCAGATATAGATCCCTGTAATCTCCCTAATGCCAATTTTGTTTTATCTACTCCTGCGTTTAATTCAAGCAAGTCTACATAGAAAGGATTCATATTTTCAATAGAAGGAAATTCCTTTACTATTTTATTTATTCTTGCCCTCAAAACATTTACTGCAGTACTTATTCTCCCTTGTTCATGAATACGATATTTTTTAATTGCGGGCATATTCCCCTTAGGACGTTTTGTTTTCATGGCTCTAGAGAAGGCATCGTCCAGTAATTTTTTAGTAGTTGGGAGGCGACTAACTTTTCTAAATGGGTTCATGTTTGAATGTTGACGTAAGAAGAATTTTAACTTATAGATAATGGCCGAAAAACAAGAACAAATGTTCTTCTTTATAAATTAATAAGACTCTAATATTATTTTTTTTCTTTCATATAGTCTTGTATTAATTGATGGATAATATTCAAAAATGCGGGGGTCTCGTTCTCTAAATTAATAGAAGCAATACATGGCTTTCCTAATTTTTTAGCAAATATTTCTCCTAAAGCATTGGATAATGGATTAGATACCGGAGTTTGTAAAGGGTTAAGATTTGCTTGTGTAATTGGTTGTGGTAAAGATAGTGTGGGTGCCCCCATTAAAGGCACCTCATTGTAGGCAAAAGCCAAAACCCAGTTGTCGAACTCAACCACGAAAAGAGTAATTACATACTCGTCAGATAATTTTCTAGATTTAACCCATATTTTCGGTGTTTTAGATGGAGTCTCCGAATTTTTTTCATTTATGGGTTTAGCATCACTACTCATTAAGACACCACTAAATACTGTCATTCATTGCCTCTAAAAACTCTACGTACTTTTTGACACCGTCTTCAATACTGACTTTTGGTTTCCATCCTAAAGATCGGATTTTTCGTGTGTCTAAGGATATTTTTCTAACATCACCAGGCCATCCGCGCTCTCCACCAGTGTATTTATATTCAACATTTTTTAAACCCATTGCATTAACTACCATATCTGCAATTTCTTTTACACTTACTAATCTTTCAGTAGATATATTGTATGGATTAAAACTCCCTTTTTGAATTTTTTTAACAACTAAATCAAGTGCATTAATAAGATCTGTGATATACAAATATGACTTTAGTTGTTTACCATTACCTAAAATTTCTAATTCAGAAGAATTTTTTTTCAACTTCATGTAAAAATCGTACATTACACCATGAGTACTTCTAGGTCCAAAAATATTACCAAATCTCAAGGATATAGAACCTATTTCATAAAGATGACTATAACTTGACAAATACATTTCAAAAGCAGCTTTAGCGGCACCGTAATTACTAATAGGTCGTAACGCGCTATCTTCACTCATTACTTCATTTCGCTCTCCGTACATTGTACCTCCGCTTGCTGCAAAAACAATATATGGAATACTATTATACCTCATTGCTTCTAGTATCTTCATACTTGCGGAAACATTTATTTCAAAATCCATAAATGGTTTTTTTACACTTATTGGAACACTAGGTTGAGCTGCAAAATGAAAAATAATGTCTATATCTTTATATTCTGAGGCATCTGGCAATGTATTTCTAATATCTTTTTTAAAAAATTCGACTGTTCCTTCTTTGATGTAGTTTTTTAAATAACGAGTATCAGTTCCAGCAGAGAGATCATCAATGACAACAATTTTTTCAGCACCATTTTGTACCACCCAATCTACGATATGGGAGCCAATAAAACCACAACCACCTGTAATGAGAACATTTTTTTTATTCACTGTAAAACTCATATCTATAAATCAACAAAAAATGATACTAAATAAATACCTAGAAAAGGCCATGAACTATAAAATAAATATGCAGAAAATAATTTAAAATCTTAATTAATAATTAGATAAATCCTTTATATTATTATTTTTCATTTATAAACCAAATTCACTGCGCTGTAACTGTATAGAACGACCTCGAGCATACTCTGCAATCACAATATTCCCAAGAATTTTCGTGAAATAAGAACTCATGCTTACAATAGCTACCGTCTCTTTACTGTCTTCGTCAATGGTTCCAAGTAAAATCTCTTCTCCTTCCCGTTCGCAACCAATAAAATTAGGTAATGTTCCTGTACCAGTACGTTCACTTAGTTGACGAATGATGACATTAGCTTTGGCTTTAAATAATGTTTCAATCCATTCCCGATCACTTATTTTGTCAAGTTTCGTAACAATTGTAACTTGTGCCGTCATAGGAAGAGAAAGAATTGCGTTTACAGGAATAAATGATTTATCGGGTGCTAAAAATGTAATTCCTCTTTTTACTCTTTCTACCATCTGTTTCATATATTCTTTAATTGCTTCTTCACCAACAATTACAGCACTCATAATTTTAGGAGGTGTAACAGAAGCTTGTTCAGAACTTAGCGCAGACAATCCATTAGCAACGTTAAGTGTTACAGACTTAATTTCTTCTGTTATTTCAGTAGCTTCTCTTAAGGTAACTAAAAGCTTGCTTTCAATGTCCTCATAATTTTTACGTACTGTATCTTTTGTCATTGTTAAGAATTCATCCAATGCACTACGAAGAACATTACTTAGTCTAGTTATACCTTCTTCAAGTATTTCATCAATTCTTGTTATGCTTTTAGCATTGAATTCATCAAGGTTAGTTTTCATTTCGCTAAATATGGCTTCAATTAAAGAGGTTTCCATGTCTAACTCTTCGATAATTGTAGACTCTTTTTCTTTAAGACCAGATTTTTTCTGTTCTGTAAAGCCATCATAGTTTGTAATCATTGCGTTTAAAGATTGTTCTAAAGAAGAAACATAACTATTCATAAGCTCTGTTAGAGATTTGATTGTTTCGGAATGAGCTTGCAACAAGTTAATACGGAATCTTTCGATATTGGAATTAATAATTTCAACAGCGGAAGAATGTATTTCTTCAAGTTCTTTAATTTGTTTTTCGGTTTCTGCTTTTAATGCTTCAAGAGAATTGTTTAGCAGATTAATTTTATTATTTAATTCATTTCCAGTATTAGTCTTTGAAGTATTGATTGCTGTAATTAGTTCTTCTGCTTGTTTACTCAATGCTGCATTTATTGTGATATCTAAACGATTTAACGTTTCTAAGAATTCGTTTTTCAAAGAATTAAAAGTATTATGAAATTCTTCAATAGCAGTTGCTTCTTTCTCTTTTAGTTCTAAGTTGTTAGATAATATTGAAGAAATTAATTCATCAAATTTGGCTTTTAAATTATCTAATTTAGAACTAATTCCGGTAGTAAGCTGATTGATATTTGTTGTTAAATCATTCTTTGTTTGAGTGATACTGGATAATAGTTCATTTACTGCTTTATCTAATGCATCCTTTCTGTCATTTAGACTTTTTTCATAGCTTTCATTGAAGTTCTGTGAAAATTTTGTATAGAGCTCATTAGTTTTAGTAGTAAATTCATTTATTATCTGTTGTAATAACTGATTAAACTCGTTTTGAAGTGACTCCCTAAATTGTTTTGTTTCACTTTCTTCCTTAGATAAAATACTTTGCCAGCTACTTTTCAAAGTATTCGTTTTGTTAGTAAAAGTAGTTGCAATAATATTCACGGTACTAAGTAAGTCATTATTTGTATTTTCCAAGTTTTGTTTTTGATTTGAATAGAAGTTTTCAGTTACGGTTCTTAACTGGTTTATGTTTTCTTCTCTATTTGTCGAAATAGAAATAATTGTTTTTCTAAGTTCATTTGTGCTTGTTTTAAAACTAGTCTCATATTTAGAAATTCCTTCTTTTAATTGAATGTTAAAGTCATTTAAGAAGTTTAGAGTATTGCTTTTCCAGTTTTCAACATTTGTAATCAAGGAATCTAAATAATTAGATAATTCTTCGTAAAGAGAATTTAACAAAGTTAGTAAGTCATGATAGTCTTCTGTGATTTTTTGACTGCTTAAGGAGATAAAGTTTTTATTTGATTGGAATGTTTTTTCTTCATTCGCTAAATATTGTTCCTTGAATTCTGGTAAAATATTTAACGCACTTGGTTCTGTTGGTAAAGAAGTAATTTTTTCTGATGCTTTTGCTTTTACTTCTTCGAGAAAAGCATTTAATTCATTTTGATGCCCCGTATTTATCTCATCAAGTTCAGTCATTAAAGAACTAATTGTATCTTTAAGACTTGCTTGAAGTGCCCGTATTTTTAAAACGATATTGTTCTTTTCAGAATCCATCTCGTTATTTAATTTTATGGAAAGATCTGCTAAGTCATCGTTTATTTTTTCTTTAACTTCGACCTTTTTTGCTTTCAGAGTATTATTTCCCCTTGTATAAGACTCTTCTTTTGTTTCTTCTAATTGTTGAATTAAAACTTCGATGTCGTTTTTAAGCTTTGATAAATTAGTACTGATTATTTCTTCTATTGTTTTAGGAAAAACTTCCACACGTGCAACTTTTTCTTGCAATGTTTTAGCCACTGGTTTTAAAGGAAGTACTACAGCATAACGTTCTATTAATCCAGGTACTGTTCTAATAAGTCCTTTATTAATTAGCCCCTGCAAAACGCCTTTTACGGTTTCATAATCTAGTCCTGTGCCAACTACAATTTCAGGTAATGACAATTGTCCACTAACACTTAAAATGAGATATACCTTTTTTTCGTCAGCATTAAGATCTAACAGATTGATTGACACATGTAAAGAAAGGAAGCATTCTTTTTATTCTTATGTCTATTTTTTTCTGAATAGTTTTCCGATTAAAAAGTAAGAAGAAAGATAAAATTTCTTTTTAAAAAGATAAAGAGCTATGAATTTAAAATACTAAATTATTATGTTTTTATTTCAACCCCAGGATCTTTAACTAATTCCCAGATAAAGCCTCCTTTACCAACTGATTTTTTAACTATTCCTTTTCGTTCTAGTTTTTTACCTGCCACAATAACTTGTGAGCCACTTGCACACATATCACAAAGTTTAGGAAAATGGCTCGTCATTTTAAGAATTTCAGAAGTTGATATCTTATTCTTTTCTCTCAAAATTGCTATTAAGCAAAGTTCTTCTCTTGTAAACTCATTTTCATTCATTTTAATTTCTCCCTTTATTTTTTTAAATTTAGGACGAATCTCTATAAATAATTACTATTGGTGCTTTACCACCTTCTGATAATTTTTGGTGGACTCGTTCCATAATTTTTCGTTGGGTGTCAACAAATTTTTGTGATACTCGGCCAGATTTAATCCAATCTTCTACATTATCATCTTCTTTAAGCCATGTTTCCCCATCCAAACGATTAACTTCGAAACCAATCCAGTGTGCTTGAAGTTTTCCTCTGTAAGCATAATCAATTGGTGCTGTTATTAATACTCTGTCATAAACGATTTTTCCTTGTGGTGAAATAAATTGCTCATGAACAGTATAACTTCCTATAGCAGTAATTGTTTTGACACTAAAACCGGTTCTGACGTTGTATGATGCAAATTCTTCGCTTTCACGGAGAGAGACTTCCCTTCTTGTTACAATAATGTTGTTTATCTCGCTGATGTTTCCTAATGCTTTTGTTTCTACGTTCATATCAGGAAGCTTTAACAAAATTCTAAGATAATGCTGTGGGACATATGCTTTACCTACCATTACAGCACGTAATGCTGAAGATAAATCGGATAGAGAAACCTTGTCAACCAAATTATTAAGGACTTCAGTAGCAAAGCTAGCACTTTTAGAATAGCTTTTAAACACATAATAATCAGGAAATGTAGGAGTTATTTCTGCTCTTATTTTTTCTAACTTCTTTTTAGATAGATAAGAAAAGGATACGTTTGCCATATGTTGACCTGAATAAACTAGTCCTGGTCGACCAATTCTATCAGCCTCTGTTTCAATTTTTTCCCATGTTTTAACGAGTTTATCAGCTTCTTCTTTTAAAGTTTCTTCATTTGCTTCTAATGCAGATGTACGTAAAATAACTCCAAATCCGTAAGGCTTTATTTTCTTACCAATCTCATGGAGTTTTTCCCTATCTTCCCCTTGGATTTTTCTTGATACGCGGACAAAATCTTGATCCTTTTCTAAAACGATATATTCCCCAGACAAATGAATTGTTTCTGAAACTAAAGGAAGCTTTTCTTCTTCTGTTGTTAACTCCTTTATTTGAACAATTATTTCATCTCCTCTCTCTAATCCTGTAGTAAACATTATTCCATCATGACCATTTCCTAAATCAACAATTGCTAACTTCTTTCTTGGATTAACATGTTTTACTCTCCCATTAAAAATAGCATAAACTTCTAAATTATGTTTCTGAACAAATGCATCTGGCAACTGTTGAATTAACATTTTAACAACTTTATTCACTGACTCGTTATTTCCTTTTACTACAATACTTGACATGTCTTCTGCATCGACAATTTGAACATCAAACGTACTTACTTTATCCTCGATTCCTAAATATTTAATTTGTTCTTCAGTTGGGGTTACTACTTGAAACTCGTTTGTATCCATGGCCATTTTAGCTAGGGGGAGACCATAAATGCTTTCAATCCTTATTTTTAACATGATTTTTTCAACTCCGTTCTTTTCTTACAAACCCATTTTTTTAAGGAATTCGTTCTATAATCCCATTTTTAGTAAACAAACAATTTTTTTTGTCACAATTAGTGGTTCATTCGTTTATAACTCAAACAAACCAACAAAGCTCATATGTATATATGAACACACAACTAATACTCTTCCTCTATTAAAAGCATTAAATCAATTATTTTTTCTACAACTGAAAGTAATCGTTCAAGTGTCGATAAGTCATGCTCAGTTCTAATTCTCATCATAATTTCTTCAAGTTTATTACTTAGAGTATCGTAAGCGTTCATTATCGAATTGTTGATATTGTTGTAATTATGTTTTATTTCTGTTTTTTCTTTTTCTTTTACTTCTGAAGCCAAATTTTTAGTATTCTTATCCTGTTTAGAAATTAATTTATTTTTATTAGTGAGATCTTCTTTTTTTTGCGTGTCTTTATCTTTTAACATTTCTTTTTCGTATTCCTTTTTAGACAAAATTTTTACAGGACGATTACATACAACACAAATAACATCTCCATCTTTAGTTTGATATAACGGACTAGAACAAACAGGACAGGCCAATGCGAGCATTTTTCCACCACGTAATAAAATATCAGCCGCTCGTCTTTCAGGGCTTTTATCCAGATTACTCATCAAAAAAAAGATATACCCTTTTCTATAAGATTTTTCTTGTTCTTCTAACTAAAACAATTGAAGACAAATATTGATTAATTTATTATTGTTTCTCTTTTTCACCGAAAACATGATGTAAATGTTCATATAATGAATAAGAAAGAATTTTACCTATCCCTTTTATTTCCATAAATTCTTCTTGTTTTGCGCGAACTAATTGGTCTAATGAGGGAAACTTTTTCAAAATTTTCCTAGCTAATTTTGTTTCAATTCCCGGTACTTGAGTAAGCATAGCTATAAGAACATCATCTTTAGTTGCATTTTTAGAAATGGTACTAAGTTGTATATTTATGGGCTTAACTTCTTGTTCTTTTTTAGCTAGCAAATAAAGATATTTAGCAGTATCTGTAGTATTTTTACTCCAGATGATAGGTACTCCTAAGTCAAGAATTATTGTGTTAATTGCTCCTCTAATTGATGATGCGTGGACTCCTTTATAGTATAGATCTTCTCCTTCAATTATTAGTAGTGGTTTAGGAAATAGTTTCTTAAGTTTCTTAAGGACTACAAATAAATTTTCTTCTCCTTTCTTCTGTAAGGTCATAACAAAGTCTTTTGTTGACTTTCTCTGAATACCTACATTCTCTCCAACAACATAATCTGCTACGCCACCAGCCAACGGAGCTTTCATTAATCTAAGTTTGGCGCCTAGATCTAGTAATACGTTCAAAAGAGTGCTATTCTTTTCTTGCGGATCCACTAATATTTCTACTATTGTTTCCTCAATTGTTTCATCTATATCTTCTTCAGATTGTGTAATTTTTTCCTCTAAAAAGTCTAAAAGGCTTACATTTTTGATCTCACTTTTTAGAACTTTTTTTTCATGACTTTTTTTATACTCCCAAGAAGTTTCACTAGTTAAAAATTTGTCTATATTCATATTATCCTGTTCTTTTTCATTTTTAGCATTAGAAAGTACTTTTGCGATATTTTTCATTTCTTTTTCTTTCCTCCTTGCAGCCCAAAGATAACCCTCATCACGAGTCCCTTTAGCAATCAATAGAACAACTTTTCCTTCTCTTTTTCTACCAGTTCTTCCCTTCCTTTGGACTGTTCTAGTGGCACTTGGGACTATATCATAAAACACAACTAAATCTACTTGAGTAATATCTAAACCCTCTTCTGCCACAGAAGTTGCCACTAACACGTTATATAGACCACTCCTAAAATCATTTAAAATTTTAATTTGTTCTTTTTGCGAGAGACCTTTGTTCTTTCCCTTATTAGATTGCCCAACAAACCACATCGCGTTTATTCCGGAAATTTTGTTTAATTCTTCAACTAAGAACTTAGCGGTACTCCGATAATGAGCAAAAACAAGTATTTTTGAATTTGGATGAGAATTTATTTGTTCTAGTAAAACCTCTTTTAAAACTGGAAATTTAGGATGCGTAGATCCTGATAATCTTAATTCTTCAACTATCTCATAGACCTTTCTCATTTCATATGAATTAAGCAAAGCAACTAAACTTTTTGCTCTCCTGTTACGGGTATCTCTCTCCATTTTTTTCAAGTATTCATCCAATGATGGGATGCCTTGAGTTTCTAATAGTTCTAAAGCATGAGAAATTCGAATCGAATTTCCTAATGCCCCTAAAGCGATGAAATAATCCTTAGTGTCAATTTCACCAGAATCTGCGAAACCCACTAGTTTTTTTTGTAGCGATAAGAGTTCTGTTCGGCTATTTTTCTCAATTTGAACTGAAGATACTAAGCCTAAACTTTTCAATATAGATAATTGTTCTTTGAAAAGTTTCATTAATAAGTCTCTAACCTGCTTGAAACCTTCTGGTAAGTCAACTCTAATTATTTCCTCTTCTATTCTTTGTATATAGGGTTTCACATCAAGTGAGTTTTCATCTCTATGTTCTATTTTATTAATTCTGAGATTTTCAACGACCTCTTTCATGTTTTCTTTAGAGCCAGGAGAAGCAGTTATTGCTAGAATTCTCCCAGATTCATTACGTTTAGTATATTCTTTTGCTAATAAAACATAAGGATAGTTCCCAACAGCTCTATGGGCTTCATCAAAACAGATCAAAGAAACATTTTCTAACTCTAATTTTCCATCAATAATATCATTTCTTAGAACTTGAGGTGTTGCACTAATTATACTAGCATTCTTGTAAAGTATAGAACGTTTATCGGAAATTACGCTACCATCGAGAACAACTATCTTTTCTTCAGGAATATTCAAGAAATATTTTAAGGTTTCAGCATGTTGTTCTACAAGTGGCTTAGTGGGGGCAGTAATAATGATTTTTTTATCCGGTTCTAATTGAAGTTTATGTGCTGCTAACATTACGAAAAGAATAGTTTTCCCTAAACCCGTAGGTAAAATAACTAAGGTATTATGCTCCGTCGCTATTGAAAATAATACTTGTTGATATATTCTTGCTTCTAATCTGTTTTTACGAATTAAAGGATGATTAACATACTCTGTCATTAAAGCCCCACTCTCATTATTAAAAGATACATAATAAAATCTAATTATTTATTTTTTGAATATAAATAAGCAAGCCCAGTTAAACAAAAAATTAATTTTTTGAGAGCTATAAAAATGTATTATATTAAATTCTCAAATATTATGACTATTTTGGCGATATATAATTAAAAACAAATCCAGATAGGTATTAAAATAAGAAGAAAAACCAATATTCTTTGATTAGAACATACTTCTTTATTAGGACTAAAAACATAAATTTCTTAGATATGCCAATTACTTTGCTTAGCATAAATGTCCCTCAAGAACAAAACTATCGCAAAGAAATAATCCAAGCTTTAAAAGAGATTAATGAGATTGTAGATACTCTCACAGAAAATAAGTTATCTCCTGCAAAAAAACTAGTTTTAAAAAACAAATTCATTTCTCTTCAAAATATTTTATCAGGATTTGTTGAAAGCCCAAATATCCCTGTTAAAGAAAAACAAGAAATAATTCTTCAAATAAATCCACAACTTATTGACTTGGGTAATAGATTAATGGGATTTGATGATACATTAGACAAGTTACTTTTAACAAGTAATTATGTTTTATTACATCATTTGTGCTCGAGCGTAGCTTCGAACCCTAAAGAGGTAGTAATAGGTGTTTCAAATGTTTTAGCTCAAGTATTAACAATGGGATCAATTGAACCAGAAGTTAAAGCTCCTATTAAAGCAATGTCTAAACAACAATTTTTTACGGAATTTTCGATAGAATACAACTATCTTCTATCTTCAGCAGGGCTTTTTACAGCTGTGGTTACAGGATTACCAGGAATCTCGACTATTTCATTGGGAAATTGGGCTGAACAAGCTCTTCAAAGACTAGCAAAGGTTGTTAGATTCATACAAGAACATTATTCCCCTTTGGAATTCTATCAAATTGACATCGAACATCATTTAGATCGCCCGTTTGATACGACATCTGATATCTTAAAGGCTTTTTTATTTATGAACGAATTTTTTGCTGCTTTAGCAGCAAGGGCGGATTTACTAAGTGGACTTACTCTTCCAAAAGAGCTTTCCCCAACGGGAGAGCCAATAGTTTTTCAATCTGTAGAACAGATAACTAGAGTTTTAAGTCAACAGATTATTAAAAATTGTGATTATGTTGATGAGATCATAAAACAATTAAAAGACTTGTATTATGATGGCCAAATAAACAAGAACGATAATCCTGCTGAAGACAGTGATTTGAAAGAAGTTATTATTCGTTGTTCTGCTTGGAGAATAATATCTTTATTTGGGCAATATTTAACTTCTTTTTTCCAAAACAAAGAACTCCCAAGAGAAATAATTCCAACTAAAAATAATAAGTTTTCAAGAAACAAGGGTTATGAGAAATATGAAGAAAGTTTAGAGACACTTATATTCTCTCTACACTACATATTAAGTGAAATAAGAAACATGGTTAAAGCATCAAATCATGAATTTCTTCATTCATCTCATTTTCAATCCTACAAGGAATTCTTGAAATATTTAGTTATGATGTTTGGTGTCCATGATTTATATATGGGAAAAGAACCTTGGTTTTTATGGTTAAAAGAACATTATGCTCAATACTTAACTGAAGATGCAATTGGATATAACCCCATAAACGCCTTACTTAATTCTTTAATTGAATATTTTAAAGGTGTAATTCTAGATGAAAAATCTTTAATTTTTACAGCAGTCTCTAACCTCCAAAAATTAATTCCGTACTTTGAATACGAACAGCATCATTATGTTTCTATCAAACTATTGATGTTTTTGGCTGAGATTTATATTCAAGATCAGGACTTTAAAGAAAAAGTAAATGATATCATCTCATTTTTAACAAAGATAGAAAAAGAACTTTCTATAAGTGAAAATTCTTTGTTACTATCCAAAATTAATCTTTATAAAGGCATGTTAATGATAATGAAAGAAACAGGAGTATTTATTAGGAAAGAAAACGAACGATTAGTTCCATTCGACCCTTTCTCATGGTTGCAAGTTCCTAAAAAAATTGGAACTAATTTCCCTTATACCCCTATGAATACCGCTTTAGATAATCTAACTTATGACTGATTATAAATAATTTTCAATTTAATTTTACATAAAAAAACCTCTAAAATTAAATTCTATTGGCTTAAAGTTCTCTCTCCTATGATGGGGAATGAAAACCCATAATATTATTATTTATTTCTTATTCAAACAACTCCTAAAACTGTGCTACAAAACGCATCAATATCCTAAAAACAGTGGAATAAAATGTTCTGAACAACAGATAGTCTTATTTTCTTGCAACCTCTGAACTAAAATGGATAAGTAACACTGGATGTATTGAAAAGCTACGTTGATAGTCGAGTTTAAAACAAACAAAATAGAAGAGAAGGAAATAAGAAGAAACTATAATATAAGTTCAAGCTGTATCTAAATCCAAGCAAGAAACTTGAGGAGAAATTAAATTGGAGGAGAGCTTGGAGGCATCTCATTGGATATATAACAAGCCCAAACTACTTGAAGATTTGCCTTTCGGAAGAGAATTTCTTTCGGATAAATTAAAAATTATTTTGGAACGTTTATGAGATATAGATATTAATTAACATAAAATGAATAGTTTCTTGTTTTTATGAGCTAATATAATTATGAGAATTATTAACAGAATATTATCAACAAATTAAAAGAAAAGTAAGAGATCTTAATTATTTTGACTCTTAATTTATTATTTAATAAATAATTCATGCTTTACAAACCTGTTTCGTTTAGTTGTTTAGAAAAGATAGCTTTGATCAACACAATCCCTTATAAATTATTATCAAAAATATTAAGTTTAAATTCATTAATAACAAAAAAGTCTTAATGAGTCAGTCAAATGAACAAAACCCCGCCGTTCCTAGCAGGAATAAAATCGTACTAATACAAGGGAGCTTGTTTCCAGACTCTAAAACTGCTAAGATAATGGAGATCATAGAACATAGTCTTAAACATAGAAACATAGAAACACAAACAATAGACCTACGTAAAATAAATATGGAATTCAACGATGGAAGGAGGATTGAGCAATATAACTCAGATATGCAAAATGTATATAAATTATTAAAAGAAGCCCAAGCTTACGTAATAGGAATGCCCGTTTACAGATATTCAATGTCAGGGCCTTTAAAAAACTTCTTGGAGATTGTAGGCGAAGCAATGAGTAATAAATTTGCAGGATTACTTCTTGTCTCTGAGAAAGTAAAATCTTATTTGGCAGCTAATGAATTAATGAAAATTATGTCATATGAATTAAATATAACTACTGTTCCACCAATCGTGCATGTTCATGAAGATGTATTTGATGGAAATGGAATGTTATTGCCTAATATTAAAGAGAAAATAGAGATAATGATTCAAAGATTAATTGCCTTTATTAATGCTGCATCTTAAACAAGTGAACTACCCCTTGCTTTTGCTAGGGGCTTCCTGCTTCACAGAGGAGACTCTCTCCACAGGCGCTACGGGCCGTCCCAGCCCTGCAAGAAAAAAATATACAAAAAACATATAATGTTTTCGGCTTTCATCCCCTCCCTTTCGAAAGGGGATTTCTCGCAGAGAAAGTTAAAGTTACCACTTGTTTTTTT
>Ga0256835_1001042_pt1 | contig 17611 bp, 11 predicted proteins | sample PIR30metaG_FD_185972 | JGI IMG/M metagenome (GOLD analysis project Ga0256835, IMG submission 185972) | Hydrothermal vent microbial communities from East Pacific Rise, Pacific Ocean - PIR-30 | ecosystem: Environmental > Aquatic > Marine > Hydrothermal vents | place: Pacific Ocean: East Pacific...
TCCATGGTAAGCGGCCTGAATTATGGCATTTTGTTCCGCATGGGAAGCCATACATATTTCATGCCTTGTCCCCGACGGTATGCCCAATTTATCCCTTAAACAACCCGTGTCAAGGCAGTGGGCTATACCCTTGGGGGCACCGTTATACCCTGTCGCAAGTATATGCTTATCCTTAACTATAACGGCACCTACCTGCCTTCTTAAACAGGTGGAACGCCTTGCAACAAAATAAGCCAATTCAATAAAATATTCGTCCCAACTCGGTCTCGGCATACCTTATTCAATCCCCACTATTTTTTTATACCCCATGGGGAACCTGTCGGTCAAAGAAATCACTTTCTCCTTTATTTTAGCAAGGTAATTGTCGTCTTCGGTATGCTTTAAAGCATCAACAATGTATTCGGCAATCTCTTCCATTTCTTTTTCTTTCATTCCCCTTGTTGTTACGGCAGGCGTCCCTATTCTAATCCCACTTGCAATAAGGGGTTTGTTTTTGTCAAACGGAATTGTGTTTTTGTTTACGGTAATTCCCGCTTTGTCAAGCGCTTTCTCGGAAACTTTGCCGGTAAGTCCTATTGAGGTTACGTCAACGAGCATCAAATGATTGTCCGTACCGCCCGAAACTATTCTCAATCCCCTGTCGGCAAGTTCTTTCGCAAGTTTCTTTGCATTTGCCTTAACCTGTTTCTGATACTGCTTAAACTCTTCCGTCATTGCTTCTTTCAAAGCAACCGCTTTTGCAGCAACAATATGCACCAAAGGACCTCCCTGAATTCCGGGGAAGAGGTTTCTGTTTAAATCTTTTTTGTATTCTTCCTTGCACAAAATCATTCCGCCTCTTGGGCCTCTCAAAGTTTTATGAGTGGTTGAAGTAACAAAATCGGCATAAGGCACTGGGGAAGGATGCTCTCCCGCGGCAACAAGTCCCGCAATGTGAGCCATGTCAACCACAAGGTATGCGCCGACCTCGTCCGCTATCTCCCTGAATTTTTTAAAGTCAAGTATTCTCGGATATGCGCTTGCGCCGGCAATAATAAGTTTCGGCTTCTCTCTTTTTGCCGTTTCCATCAATTCGTCATAGTCTATCATTTCGGTTTCTTTGCTTACCGTGTATGACGCAACCTCGTAAAACCTTCCGGAAAAACTCAACGGATGGCCGTGAGTTAAATGCCCGCCGTGGGATAAATCCATTCCCAAAATCTTGTCTCCGGGATTTAAAACGGTGAAATAAACAGCCATGTTTGCCTGAGAGCCGGAATGGGGCTGAACGTTTGCATGGTCCGCTCCGAACAACTCCTTTGCCCTCTCCCTTGCAAGCCTTTCAACAATGTCGGTAAACTCGCATCCGCCGTAATATCTTCTTCCCGGATAACCTTCGGCATACTTGTTTGTAAAAACGGAACCGGCCATTTCCAATACTGCCTCGGACACATAGTTTTCCGAAGCGATAAGTTCAAGGTTGTTTTCCTGTCTAAGAGTTTCCCCTACCAAAGCCTCAAAGGCTTCCGGGTCAACGTTTTTTAAAGCCTCAATTTTCATAATCTTCTCCTTAACCGTTATTCTCTATATCCATTATCTTATTTATTCTTCTCAAATGCCTTCCGCCTTCAAACTCATGGCTTAAATAATTGTCAACAATGTCTTTTGCGGTTTCAAGCCCGGTTGTTCTTCCGCCCATACAGAGTATGTTTGCGTTGTTGTGCTGTTTCGCAAGCCTTGCCGTTAACCCGTCATGGCATAAGGCTGCTCGTATTCCTTTTACTTTATTGGCAGCAATGGATATTCCTATTCCCGTCCCGCACATTAAAACACCAAAACCATAGTCCCCCTTGGCAACCGCTTCTGCCACCTTTTTGGCAAAATCGGGATAATCCACGCTTTCCTCGGAATAGCAACCGAAATCATCCACATCATATCCTTTTTCAATTAAATATGATTTAATTTCTTCTTTTAACCTAAATCCTCCGTGGTCTGAACCTATGGCTACCCTCATTGCTCCCTCACTTTTAAAAATTTTCGTCTTACAGGCATTGTCATACACCTGACTCCGCCGCCGCCTCTTGCAAGTTCGGCGCCTTCTATTCCCACCGCAACCTTGTCATAATCATTCAAATTTATTTTATCTTCAACAACGTCTTTTACATGCACTGTTTTAAATCCCGCTTTTTCAAGTTCTTTAAAAGTGTTGTAATTGCACGCATAGCCTATTATCTTTCCGGGTGCAAAAGCAAAGAAATTTGTGCCGGAAAGCCACTGCTCTCTCTTTTGATTTATCGGATCCGAACCTCCGCATATTATAGGTTCAAGTTTTATCCCCGCCTTTTTCAACCCTTCAAGCAATCCGTCTTCTTCCTGAATTGAAACTTTGCCGGAAGGATTTATTATTATATGGATAACTCTTAACTTTTCTTTACCAAGCACATAAGGATAATGACAGACGCACTTATCTCTATCAACCATTGTAAAAACCATATCAAGGTGAATTGTGCTTCTCTCTCTCGGCAAAACAACGGCAAAGATATGAAAATCGTTTTCAACAACTTCTTTTTTCATTCTCTCAACAAAAATATCTATACTTGAAGGCGTGGTCCTTTCGCTTATTCCTATTGCTACAACATCTTTGTCAAGAACAAGAAAATCCCCGCCTTCAATAGTTATCTTCTCATTTCCTTCAAGAATTCCGTCAAAAATGAAACCTTCGCTCATAAACTCCGGATGGTGTCTGAAAATAAACCTTGCTATTACCGCCTCGCCTATCCTCACTTTGTTTGCCATTGAGCCTGTTATAACCTTGCCTCTGAAAACAACTGAAATATCCCTTGTAAAATATAGATTGGGAAGGGGGGGAAGCGCATAGTTTTTGTTGGAAAGAAATTTTTCAAGGGTGTCTTTTTCTTCCTTAACTCCACAAATAACACTCTCAGCAAGCTCATCGGGGGAAAGAGACATAAGCCTCTCCGCAATATCCGCCCTTCCTTCAAGTGCAGTTATCGTTATTACAAAGTCTTTTTTTACCTCTTCGTTTTTTAAAATATCTTTCAACAAATCCTTTAACTCATAAACCCTTGTAACCTTTTTCAAAACATTTTTTAATCCTTTATGGTCTTCGGCAACAACCGGCAAGGTTAAAATATCGTTATACAAAACCTCGCTTGCCGTTTCCGGAGTCATCACTTCAATCTCTTTGCCCGGAGAATGAATCACAACTTTTTCAAGAAAACCAACTTCCGAACAAACTCTCACATTAGTCATACAATACTCCCGTTTACTTTTTCTTTTTGATTGTAAAAAAAAAAGATAGAAAGGGCAACTCTAATATTTCCTATTAAAAATTTTAAGTGAGTTTTATCACTGAAAATAAGTTTTTCTGGTAATTTCCCATCATTTTTATTATATTTTAAATTGAAAAAAAATTTAGGGAGGAAAGATGTATAGAAAGGCTTTTTTTTACTTTTTTGTAATAATAGGATTATTGAGCACAAAAGGATACGCCCAAACTTTTTCAAAAGCGCAAATTACTTTTGACAATAAAAATATCACCATACAAGACACGGGATACAAAAACACCCACCCTTGTATGGCAGATTTTGATAATGACGGGGATATTGATTTGATAATAGGGACAAATCAATCCTCTCTAATTTATTATAGAAACGACGACATAGACACCAATATTGGAGGCACAGATTCCACACTAAATGGTACAAAACTCGTATTGGCAACAAGGGCGTTAATTTCCAATATCCAAGACGCAAACCACAACATTCTGCATAACCTAACACCGACAGCAGGGGATATTGACGGCGACGGAAAAATTGACATAATAGTAGGTGCCAGCAACGGAGAAGTTTACCTTTTAAAAAACACCGGTATTACAAACAACCTTCCGCAATTTTCCACGCCTGAAAGAATATTGGCATCCAATAGCAAATCGGCATCCGCCCCCTTTCTGGCAGATATGGACGGCGACGGAGATTTGGATTTGTTTGTCGGTTATCTGAAAGGAGATGTTGACTACTACGAAAATAGCGGAGATTCGTCCAACTATAATTTTTCTCTAAAAACAACCGATATACTGGGCTCATACAACGTATTTCAATCTGTTATCCCTTGCTTATACGATGTAAACAAAGACGGGACATTGGATATGATACTTGGACGAAAAAACAGAACACTCGCATACTACACCGGAAGCGTTTCATCGGGAGAAATAACTTTTACTCACCAAACAGACAAATGGAACAATTTAGGCTTTGACCTTTTTACGTCTCCTTTTTTGGCAGACTTGGAAAACGACGGAAATACAGAACTTCTCGTTGGACAATACAACGGACAGATAAAACTTTACACAAATGCGTTAAACACACCCTCTTTGGTTACCCAAATGTTCGGTTCAATTGATGTAGGCTATTTGGCAGTACCTTTGTTTTTTGACATTGACGGAGACGGAGATTTAGACCTTTTAGTCGCACACAAAACACAAATCGCATTATTTGAAAATACTTCTAACTCAAACATAAATTTCAATTTCAAAACAATAGCATTCTTTACTACTTCTCAGCCAATAATAAGCCTTGACACTTGGGATTACGACAACGACGGAGACCTTGATATTTTCTTCGGAACAACATCGGGCGGAGTCGGACTGTTGAAAAACAACGGATATGTAAACGGAAGCGTTTCTTTAACGGAAGTTTATACCGGATACGGATACAACGGAGCCACTCAAAGTTTTGACCACATGGTAACGCCAAACCCCGATGCTTCAATATGCATTGCAGATTTAGACGGCGACGGAGACATGGACTTTTTAATAACAAACCAGTATGGCACATCAACTTTTTACAGAAACGACGACATAAACACCAATACCGGAGGAGAAGACGAAACCATTGACGGATGGCAGGCAGGCAAGTTTGTTAAAGTAAAAGCGGGATACGGCACAAGCGATTCATACTTTCCCTTCACTCTTCCCGGATACAATTCAATAAAAGAAAGAGACTTGGATGGTGACGGGGATTTAGACTTTCTCACAACAGGCGCCGACGGGAAAATTTACAAAATCACCAATACGGGAAATGCGAAAAACCCAACTTACACAAAAGATTCAACTCCGTTATCAAACATTCAATTTGACGACCAATCCACTTACTTGATAAAAACAAAAATCGATATAAGGGATTTTAACGGAGACGGATGGTATGACATTGTTTTGGGCGGAGGAGAAGGTGGCTTAAAATTCTACACAAACACAGCCTCACAGGACACAACAGCGCCGTCCCAACCGGGTAATTTTTCAGCACAGGCTTTAAGCGAAAGCAAAATAAGGTTAACATGGGATATTTCAACGGATATTAACGGTACGGGAGTGAAAGAATACGTAATTAAAAGATACCAAAGCGGTACCTTGCAAGAAACAATACATATTACCAACCCGGTTGCAACCAGTTATCTTGATAAGGGATTAACGCAAGAAACAACGTATGATTACGAAATTGTAGCCATTGACTATGCCGGAAACGAAAGCAATGTTGCAACCGCTCAGGGACAGACAGGTCCGCCGCCTCAATTAGACCACTTTGAAATCACAACCCCTTCCGGTGTGGTAGGAAAACACTTTAACATTACAATAAAAGCCATCTCCAATTACGGATTTTTGCTTGACAACTTTAACGAAGAAGTAACTCTGACCCCGTCGGAAGGAACAATAAGCCCTACAACGGCAACATTGGTTAACGGACAAAAAACCATAGGCATAACCTACTCCAACAGTCAGGCAACCGGTAATATTCAGTTGACCATTACAGTGGCATACGGAAGCACTTCAAACAACTCAAACGCAATATCAATAGATATTATTCCGCCTACTACCCCGCAACTTTATCAGGCAAATGTCGCATCCTCAACAAATGTTGCCCTTTTATGGAATACCATTACAGATACGGGAGGAGCAACAAATTACTACGTGGATATTTATAGAAACGGAACAAGAATAGCGACAATAAGCGGAAACAGCACTACATATACCGACACATCTTGTCAGCCAAACACAACATACACTTATTATCTTAAAACAAGGGATTCGGCAGGCAATGTTTCGCCTGCATCAAACAGCAAAACAGTTACAACCCCCCAACCGGAAGAAGACGAAACCCCGCCAAGTGTCCCTACCGGATTAACGGTTGTAAGTACGGGGGAAACGTTTATAGCATTCAAATGGAATCCTTCAACCGACACGGGCGGTTCAGGTTTGGCAGGATATAAAATTTACAGAGGAGCAACCCTTATCGCAACGGTAAACGCAAGCACAACATCTTACACCGACGAAGGATTAACTCCGGGAACCACTTACACTTACCATTTGAGGTCTTATGACAATGCCGGCAATTATTCGGATTTCAGCAGCGCATTGACTGCAACCACAAAACCTCATGAAAGCGATACAATTCCTCCCACAGTTCCTCAAAATCTGCAAGCATCAGCGGTAGACGACCACTCCATCTCCCTCACTTGGAACGCCTCAACCGATTCGGGAGGCTCAGGGCTTGCAGGATACAGAATTTACAGGGAAGATGTAAACAACTATGGAACTTCAATAGCATCGGTAAGTGCAAACACAACATCCTACACTGACACAAGACTTGAACCGGGAACAACTTACAAATATAAGATAAGAGCAATAGACAATGCCGGAAATATTTCCAACTACTCCAATATGGCCAAGGCAACAACAACCGACAGCAGTGTTGACAGACAACCTCCAACAACACCGACAAACGTACAAATAAAGGCGCTTTCCCCAACAGACGCAAAGATAACTTGGAATGCGTCAACTGATAACGTAGCGGTTAAACAATATGAGATATTTCAAGTTACCCCAAGCGATGACCCTTTCACAAATTACACCTATACACAAATAGGGGAAACAAGAGAGACGACATTTATTATTAGCAATCTTAACCCCGGAGATAGTTATGATTTTGCAGTAAGGGCAGTGGATACATCCGATAACCATTCAAGATATTCAGAATTTGCCCATGTGGATATGCCTAATGCTTCAAACGACCATACTCCGCCTTACCCGCCGGAAAATCTGCACTTTGTTTCAAAATCACATGACGAAATAGTTATAGGCTATGACGAAGCGCACGACGACGAAAACGGAAGCGGAATAAAAAAATATCACATTTTCAGAAACGACACCGAGATTGGAACAACAGAAAACACTCAGTTTACCGATGATACGGTAACGGCTGGGGAAACTTATACCTACTACGTTAAATCGGAAGATTGGAACGGAAATATGTCAGAGCCTTCGCAATCAATTACAACAAAAGTCCCCGTTGTGGACAACGACAATCCTTCAACACCGTCCAACCTTACCTATGAAGCAACACCTGACAAAGTAATTCTCACATGGGGGATGAGTTATGACCCGACAACAGGGGTTGACCACTATGAAATCCAAAAAGTAAACTCGCCTTTCAAAGTCAAAGAAGCAACCAAAGAAAACATTTACGCAACTACAACAGACACCACCTATACGGATACAAATGTAGTTGTGGGAGCAAAATACGTTTACTATGTTTTCGCTGTTGATGCCGTAGGCAATAAATCCATTCCTGCAAAAGCCACGGTAATCATTCCCGAAGAAGGGGAAATTGACTATACACTCTACTTCCCGCATATTGACGTAACCGATATGTGGTGGACGGGATTTGCCGTAGTAAATCCGGGAGAAAGCGAAGCCCATATTACATACAAATTTTACGACAACAACGGCAACGAAGTATTTACCAAAGAGGAAAATATTCCGCCTAAGGGAAAAGTTGTGGCTACAATAAGAAACTTCTTTGACGACAATGTCCCGGAAGGGGCTGCTTGGTACAAAATAGAAAGCGACACAAAAATTGAAGGTTTTGAACTTTTCGGTACAACAGACTGGAATGAAATGGTCGGGGTAAAAATCTTTTCCAAACCGGCAAAACAACTTATTTATCCGGAAGTAAAATCCGACGATACCTTCTGGACAGGTATAGCCATAATTAACATAGGGGAAAACAGTACCGAAGTTAAATTTAAGGCTTACGATTCAAACGGAAACTTGCTTGCCGAATCAAATCCCACATTTATTCCCTCAAACGGGAAAAAGGTTGCGCTTATTGAAGACTTGTTTGACAGTTTTCCGTCTGAAACATCATACCTTGTTGCGGAAAATACCGAAAACATTATCGGATTTGAATTATTCGGATATAAAACACAAGTAGGGCTTGCAGGGTTAAGCGCTCTTCCCTTTGGTGAGCAGAATGAAAATTCATCACCCAAACTCAGTTTAAAAACAAAATCAGATAACACAAAAACATTGTCCGCAATTGTTGTCAGCAGCACAGAGGTTGAGTTAATGTGGGACGCAATAGACCCGACCCCCGATTTATACAGGATTTATGAAGTTAAAGAAAAATCAACTCCTTTTGGACCCGCACTTGAAAAAATAAAACTCTGGGGCGAGACAACTGCAACCCAATACACGGTTTCCGGGCTAACGCCTGACACAGACTATAAATTTGCTGTCTATCCCGTTTACGGAAACGAAGAAAAAGACCCGACAAATGTTGTATCCGTCCACACGTTTCAAGGAGGACAAGAAATAATTTACACCTATATCTGCCCCAGAATTGAAGAATTGCTGGGAGGAAACACGGAAATTGCATTACTAAACACAGGGTCAGAAACGGCAAACATAAAAATACAAATTCTTGGCACAGGAGCGGAAGTTTTAGCCAACACAGAAGTTTCATTAAATTCTTTAACCAAAAAAGAATTTGCATTAACATCGTTGTTTGACCAAATTCCGGAAACATCAAACGCAATAAGAATAATTTCAAACCAAAGCCTCGTTGCTTGGGAAATATTTGAAAACAACTGCGACAACGGAAACAACAACGGATACTATGACACGTTGTATGCATTTGACAAGGCTTTGTCCAAGGTTAACTTTACCCATATTGCTCCCGAAACCTATATGTGGGATTCTTTCGTAGCGGTTTGGAATCTTGCAAGCGAAGGGAACAGCACAAAATTTACAGCCTATGCAAAAGACGGCAGTATTTTAGGGGTTTACAATTTTGATATTGCTCCCGACGAAGTTATAGGCGGCGAAATCCATGACTTTATTCCCGATGACGAATTGTTGCAGAATATAGGCTGGATTCAAGTAACAGGCACACAGCCAATGAACGGTTACTTTGCATTCGGAAACAAGGATAAGACCCTTATGGGTGCAATTGAGGGACAATAAAATCGGAAGGCTTATCAAGGGGGCTTTGAGCCCCCTTTTTTTATTGTAATCAATCCGAATTTAGAAGAATTTCAATAACCTTTGACGCAATAATCAAACCGAAAACAGAGACAACAGGCATAAACGACGCAATTTCTTTACCCTTCTTTTGCGGCAACTCCCCGGAATAGACAACGGTAAAATCCCTGTCTCCGTATCCCCATTTTTTTAATTTTTTCCTTACGTTTGCAATAAGCGGGTCGTTTCCCGCTTCCCAGACAGAGCCCGATTTTACCATTTCAGGATTCTTTCTAAACCCCGAGCCTGCGGAAGAAAAAACGGGAATTTCCCTTTCAAGGCAGGCAATTATTAAATTCACTTTGGGAATTAAAGAGTCTATGCAGTCCGCAACAGCATTATAGTTTTCAAAAGGAATCAGATTAAAATTGTCCTTGCTTAAAAAAAACTGATACTTTTCAACAACAACTTCGGGATTTACGTCCTTTGCCCTCTTTTCAAAAACATCGGTTTTGTACATTCCGACGGTTGAGTTTAAAGACAAAATCTGCCTGTTTAAATTGCTTTCCTCAACTTTATCACCGTCAATTACCCCGATTCTTCCTATGCCGCACCTTACAAGCGCTTCGGCGCAGATTCCCCCCACTCCCCCAAGTCCTGCAACAAGCACGCTTGAATTTCTGAGTTTTTCAATTGCCTCTTTTCCGAAAAGAAGTTCTAACCTTGAAAGGAACATTTAAAAGCCTCTTTGGTGTTCTCAAAGGTTAAGTCAAAGAATTTTTCCCTGTCCATATTAAACTTTTCCGCCAACTTTTCCGCAATATAGGGAAGGTTTGAAGGAACGTTGGGACTTTTAAAGCCTTCCGGCGGAAGGTCGGGTGAATCTGTCTCAACAAGAATTGTGTTTTTAGGAATGTTTTTCAAAACCTCAACAGACTTTTTTGCATTGCTTCTTATTACCGGCGCGCCAAAAGAAAAGTAAACAGACTCAAACCTTTTTAGCAAAGCCTTCGCAAAATCGTGCTTTCCCGAAAACATGTGCATTATATAGGTTAAATCCCTGAATTTTTCAGTTATGTCAAGAAATTCCTTGTATCCCTTCCTCAAATGGATAATAACGGGCTTTTTCGTCTTTTTAGCAATTTCCAATTGATTTTTAAAAAAAGCCTTCTGCAATTCCCTGTCGGCGTCTTTTACAAAAAAATCAAGCCCTATTTCACCTATGGCAATACAGTTTGGATTTTCCGACGCAACCTCGTAAATTGTTTGAAGTGCCGTTTTGGGCGCTTCGTTTATAAACAAAGGATGCACTCCCACGGCAAAGAAAACTCCCTCATACTTTTCGGACAACTTATTCGCAATATGGGAATAGCCTTTGATTCCGGGAATGACAAATCCCGCAACTCCACTTTGTTTTGCCTTTTCAATTTCCTTTTCTTTCAAAAAATCAAGATGGCAGTGGGAATCAATAAGCATCAAATCTCCTTAAAATCAAACCCGTTTTTTACAAGCAATTCCTCAAAAACAGGCTTTGCTTCGGAAGATTCAAGGCTAATTTCAACAATTTCCCTTCCGGAATTTATTTTAAAAGACGAAACAATAGACGCTTCGGTTATAAGCGAAATCAACTCGCTTTTGCAACGCGGACAGGCAAGGCTCTCAATTTTATACGTCAGAAAAACTGATTTGCTTTCCCCTGTTTTGTAAACCTTGCCGGTTGTTTTTAGATACGAGTCTGTTTTCAAAACGCTTTCAACAATGTTGCTTGTTTTAAGTTTTTCCCTTATTTTTTCAACATTGTATCCCTTTGAAGAGAGAATGTCCTCAACACTTAAACCCGATGAAACAGATTCAAACTCAAAATCATTTTCTCCCTTTACCTTAACCCAAACACTTGCCGTATCCCCGAAAAGGTTGTGCATATTGCCAAGTGTTTTTTGGTAAGCGCCTGTAAGAAAAACCCCGACAAGGTATTCTCCGCCGTTTAGTTTGTGAAGTTTAATTGTATCGCTATACCTTGCGAAATCCACAAACTTGTCAATCTTGCCGTCGGAATCGCATGTTATGTCAACCAATGTGGCGTTTACAACGGGAATTTCATTCAATCTCTGCACCGGACACACGGGAAACAACTGCTCAATAGCCCAGAAATCAGGCACGGTGTTAAAAATTGAAAAATTGCCGACATACTTCACGGCAAGAAGGGAATCAAGGTTTTCCAACTCCTCGGGCAAATCCTGCATCTTTCTTGAAATAACCGACGCCTTTTTCACAATATTCCAGAATAAAACCTCGCCCACCGCTTTTTCTTCCAGCGAAAGCATTCCCTCGTTGAAAAGGGTGTGAAGCCTGTTTTTAAAATGAATGGCGTCGTGAAAATATTCTCTTAAATTTTTTGAATCCAAAACGTCATAAGTGTCTTTCAAATTGAAAAGAATTTCGTTTTTGGAATAATCGTAGTTTTTCGGCAAATCACTCTGCTTGAATAGCGAGGTGTATTCAAAAACATTGAAAACGGTAAAGGAATGGTATGCCGTCATTGCCCTCCCGCTTTCGGTTATAACGTAAGGCAAATCAACACCCTTTGCATTGCAAACCTCGTTTAAGTGAAAGATTATGTTGTTTGCATACTCGGTTATTGTGTAATTTGCACTTGAAGATGTGGCGGATTTGCTTCCGTCATAATCAACCGCAAGCCCGCCGCCGAAATCAATATATTTTAAATCCACTCCCATAAGTTTGAGTTCGCTGTACAACTGTCCCGCTTCATACACCATTTCCTTTATCTTCACTGTGTGGGTTATCTGCGAGCCTATGTGGGCGTGAAGAAGTTTTACCCGGTCAATAAAGCCTTTTTTCTTCAAAAACTCAACCGCTTTAACAATCTCCATTGCGGTTAAACCGAATTTTGCGTAATCTCCCCCCGAGGTTTCCCATTTTCCCGTCCCCCTTGTGTGAAGCCTGCACCTGATTCCTATAAAGGGAAGGGATTTTGCGTTTTTAAAAACCTTTTCAAGCAAAAAAAGTTCGGAAAACTTGTCAATTACTATAAAAATCTCGTCAAAGTATTCAGAAGCGTCTTTTATAAGTTCAATGTATTCGTAATCCTTAAAACCATTGCATATTACCGTTGTGTCTCTTTCCGCTTTCTCAATTACGGCGCACAACTCCGCCTTTGAGCCTGCTTCAACACCTATTGAAAACTTCTTCCCCGCTTTCAAAACCTCTTCAACAACCTTTGAATCCTGATTAACCTTAACGGGAAAAACAGGCTTGTATCCCTTTGCGCCCTTAAACTCTTCAATAGCCTTTTCAAAAGAGCGGACAATTTTTGCAATTGAGTAATCTATAATCTGCCCAAAGTTTATTGTAATAGGCAGTGACAGGTTAAAATCCCGTTTAGCCTTTTCCACAATCAGGGGAATATCGGCAAAAACATTGTTATCCTTTGTGGGGTGCACCCTTAAATTTCCGTTGTCTCCTACCCTGAAATACCTTACTCCCCAGTCTTTAATTCTGTAATAACTTTCGGGGGTATCAAGGTAATGCATTACAATTCCTCGTAAATGTCGGAAAGAGGCTTTCTGCTTCTTTCCCTTCTGCTTTCAGGTTTGGGATAACCGAGAGGCGTCATTAAAAAAGGCTCCTCGTTTTCAGGAAGGCTTAACGCCTCTTTCAGCCTTTCCCTGTCAAACGCCGCTATATAGCATGTGCCAAGTCTGACTTCGGTTGCCGCAAGCATAAAATAATCGCAGATAATCGTAATATCGCACATTAAATAGTCTTTTCCGTCGCTTCTTACCCAGTTTTCTCCTTTTTTCCCTACAAAAACCGCTATTACAGGCGCTTCTTTCAGCCACTCCCTTGCATAAGCCTCGCAAACCTTTTTACGTATTTTTTCGGATTTAACGATATAGATTTTCCACGGCTGTAAATTCTTTGCCGAAGGGGCAAGGCGTGCGCATTCAAGTATATAATCAATCTTTTCCTGCTCAACTTCTTTATTCAAATAGCCTCTATAACTAAACCTTGAATTAACAATGTCAACAAACTTCATAATTCCTCCTTTACTGTTTTTCGTTGCAGTAAGGACATACCTTTGAATTTCCGGATATTATTTTTCCGCAATTCCAGCATCTTTTTCTCTTTTTAATCTCCGTTGTCTGCATTTTATTTTGAGGGAAAAGGCTTTCGTCTATATCTCCCTCGGAAACCTTTAAAATAGCCTTTTTCAACTCGGCAGGCGTTTTAAACCTTTCGTTTAAAGACTTTGCAAGGGCTTTCATAATAACCATCGCTTTGTATTTTGTTAATCCCTCAACCTTTAAATCCGGCGAAGTAAAAAGCCTGTTTTTTGCCTCTTCCTCTATTTTCAACGGATTGAAATTGGAAAAGGGAAGTTTGCCCACAAGCAATTCGTAAAACATCATGCCTATTGAGTAAACATCCGACTGAAAGGTGGCTTTTCCTTCAAAATGCTCAGGCGCCATATAGGGTGGACAACCTATTCTCGTCATTGCAACGGAATTAACGTTTAAATGCCTTGACGTGCCGAAATCCGTCATTTTAACTTTTTTATTCCTTGTCAAAAGTATGTTTGCAGGCCTTATGTCTCTGTGTATAATTCCCATATCGTGGGCAAATTGAACTGCGTCGCAAACCTGAAAGATAAAGGAAACAGCCTCGTCCCAACTCAATTTTCCCTTTGCCTTTAAATATCTGTCAAGCGCGCCACCATCAATGTACTCGCTAACCATGAAAAACATTCCGTCTCTTTTTTCGGCCGAATACAGTTGAACAATGTTCGGGTGCTGCAACTTTGCCTGAATTCTCGCCTCTTTCAAAAGTTTTTCAAGAGGGTCTGTCTGATTGTGAGGCACCTTTATTGCAACCTTTCTCTTAACCCACGTGTCTATTCCGAGGTAAACCGAACCGAAGCCTCCGCTTCCCAATCGCTTTACAATTTTATACTTTCCTATTGAACCCTTCTCTAACAACATAATGGAATTTTAGCATAAATTACGCGGTAAAGGTTAATCAACTATTTCCTCAACCCTTGTTCCTTTTTTTGAGGAAATTATTACGGCAAGGAAAATTAAAATCATTCCCGAAACCTGAATAAGCGATACTTTTTCCCCGAAAAACACGTAGGCAAAAAAAGACGCGCCGATAGGCTCGCCCAAAATTGTAATAGCCACAAAGTCGGGCTTTAAAAACTTTAACGAGTAATTGAAACTTGTGTGGCCTAAAAGTTGCGAGACAACGGCAAGAAGAAAAACAAAAAAATAGGATTTCAAAGAAAATCCGAAAAACAAATTCTGCCCTTTAAAGATTGTAAAAGAAGCAAAAATTGAGATAAAAACAAGGATAACCGACGTAATTGTGTAAATTACGGTAATATACTCAAAGGTATCAATTCGCTCCCTTACTATACTTCCAATCAAAAGGTATCCGCTGGCAAAAACTGCACCTAAAATGGCAAGAATATCGCCGAAGACATGGTTTGCGGTTTCAATTGAAGCGCCTGAATAACCTCTTGAAATTAAAAAACTTCCCAAAACGGAAAGAAAAATTCCCAAAATTATCTCTTTTTCAAGTCTGCGCTTTAAAAACAAAACAGAGAAAAGCCCGACAAAAACCGGGTTTGTGGTAACAAGCGCAACGCTGTTTGCAACAGAAGTGTATTTAAGCGAGGTAATCCAAGCAATAAGGTGAAAAGCAAGGAAAAACCCGCCCAAAACCATCAATCTAAAATCCTTTTTCTCAATTTTTTTAAATTTATTCTTTTTGAAAAAGGACACGGCAATTAAAATTGAGGAAGCAATTACAAGCCTGAAAACCGCTATTGAAAGGGACGGCATATCCGAGCACATTCTTATAAAAATTGCCGAAAGAGAAATTGAAATAATTCCCACAATCAAAACAAAAATAATCTTAAAATTCATATTTCCTCCAAATTCATTATAAATTAGCAAAAGATAGAGAAACAGCAAAATTTCACATTCTTTATGATAAAATTGAAAAAAATAATTAGGGGGCAGAATGATTTTAGGAATAAGAAAAGAGGATAAAACAAAGTGGGAAAAAAGGGCGCCTTTAATTCCGGCACACGTGAAAAAGTTGGTTGAAGAGGGATTCAAAATAATTGTTGAGCCTTCCGACCACAGGTATGTGGACGACGAAGAATACAAAAAAGCGGGAGCAACTATTACCGAAGACATAAACCGGGCAGACGTAATAATAGGGGTTAAGGAAATACCCAAGGAAAAGATTGCGGAAAACAAGGTTTACATGTTTTTCTCCCACACAATAAAAGGACAGGATTACAATATGCCCATGCTTAAAACCCTTCTTGAAAAAAAATGCACCCTTATAGACTACGAAACAATAAAGGACGAAACGGGGGAAAGGCTTATATTTTTCGGAAGGTTTGCGGGAATTGCCGGAATGATAGAAACCCTTTACGCTGCGGGGCAGAAGTACAAACTTATGGGATACAATACCCCTCTTGAAAAAATAAAAAGGGCATACATGTACCAATCCGTGGCGCATGCAAAGGAAGAGATTGCGGAAATAGGAAACGAAATCAGAAAAAACGGCTTGCCGAAAGAATTGCTTCCGTTAACAATAGGAATTACCGGATACGGCCACGTGTCAAGGGGCGCATGGGAGATATTGAATCTTCTCCCGCTTGAAGAAATTACGCCGGGACAACTTTTGAAAGGATACTTTGACGTAAAGGACAACCTTGTTTACAAAATCGTTTTCAGGATTTACCACTTTGTAAAACCTCTAAAAGAAGATTTTACATTCAAGCATTACTATGAACACCCCGAATTTTACGCCCCCGATTTCAAAAAGTATATCCCGAAACTATCAATGCTTGTAAACGGCATTTATTGGGACCCGCGATACCCAAAACTTATAACCCTTAAAGATTTCAAGGAATTGTGGGAAAAAGGGGAAAGAAAATTGAAAATTATCGGGGACATCACCTGCGACGTAAACGGCTCAATTGAGTTAACGGTAAGGGACGGAGACCCGGAACACGGATTTTTAACCTATATCCCCGAGGAAAACAGATTTGAGGACGGAATTCTCAAAGAAGGGGCAACCGACATGGTTATCACCATTCTGCCAAGCGAATTGCCCAAAGACTCTTCGGAATACTTTTCATCGGTTTTGATAAGCCTTATCAAGCCTGTTTTAAACGCAGATTACAACGTGCCATTTGAAAAACTAAACCTTCCCCCCGAGTTGAAAGGGGCGGTAATTTGCCATAAAGGGGAATTGACACCTAACTATAAATACCTGAAAGAATACCTTTAAGGCTTTACTTCCCCAATGTTGCAACACAAATGGGGAAAAATAGCCGATGGGAAAAATAAGGTAAAAAATATTAAAACAGATACATAATTTCAAATTTTTCGCTTAAAAATCTATTCAAAAATCACAAAAGTTTCTTCAGTTTGTAAATCAACTGCAAGGCTTCAAGAGGGGTTAAATTATCGGGATTTATGTTTTTCAACTCTTCAAGGGCGGGGTGGTCTTCCCACATAAACAGAGGCCTTTCCTTAAACTCCGCAACCTCCTTTGTCGCGATTTTAGGCTTTCCGTCAAGGGAAAACTCGTTTTTTTCAATGTTTTCAAGTATCTCAAAAGCCCTTGATATTACCTCTTTCGGCAGTCCGGCAAGTTTTGCAACCTGAATACCGTAACTTTTGTCAGCAGCACCGGGCACAACCTTTCTCAAAAACAGAAGTTCATTGTTCCACTCTTTGACGACAACGTTGAAATTTACAACGTTTGAATAGAGTTTGTCTATGTCTGTCAACTCGTGATAATGGGTTGCGAAAAACGTCCTTGGTGCTTTCTCACCCTTTTTTGCAAGAAACTCGGTTATCGCCCATGCAAGGGAAAGCCCGTCAAAGGTTGCCGTCCCCCTTCCTATTTCGTCAAGGATTATAAGACTGTTTTCGGTGGCGTTGTGCAGAATGTTAGCCGTTTCCGTCATCTCAACCATAAAGGTTGACTGGCCTGCTGTAAGGTTGTCCCCTGCTCCGACCCTTGAAAAAAGCCTGTCCGCTATCCCTATTGTCCCCTTTCTTGCAGGGATAAAACTTCCCATCTGAGCAAGAAGGACAATTAAAGCATTTTGCCTCAAATAGGTTGACTTACCACCCATATTTGGGCCTGTAATTATTGCTATACGCTTTTCGTTTGTCAACTTTGTGTCGTTTGGAACAAAATTTTCGTTTTCAAAAACCTCAACAACCGGATGCCTTCCCTGCTCAATGTAAAGTATGCTTTCCTCCA
>Ga0256835_1001043_pt1 | contig 17606 bp, 23 predicted proteins | sample PIR30metaG_FD_185972 | JGI IMG/M metagenome (GOLD analysis project Ga0256835, IMG submission 185972) | Hydrothermal vent microbial communities from East Pacific Rise, Pacific Ocean - PIR-30 | ecosystem: Environmental > Aquatic > Marine > Hydrothermal vents | place: Pacific Ocean: East Pacific...
CAAGGCCAGACTGGTGGCAGAGAGGTACTGCGATGGCCTGGGGGCCTGTTTGGGAGAATGCCCAACCGGCGCGCTGAAAATCGTTGAAAGGGAGGCTGAGGACTTTGACGAGGAGGCCGTGGAGGAATTCCTGAAAGAAAAGGAAAAGGCAGAGCAGGTCTTGGAAGCGGCCCAAGCTCCAGGGTGCCCCTCGGCTAGGCTACAGACCTTCCAGCCAGCATCAAGTTGTGAGGCGGCAAATGTGCCGAGGGAGCAAAGGGAAATTACTTCAGCCCTTTCCCATTGGCCGGTTCAGATCCACCTGGTTCCGCCTTCAGCCCCATTTCTCAAAGAGGCGGACCTCCTTGTAGCGGCCGACTGTGTGCCAGTGGCCTATCCTGCGTTTCACGAGGATTTCCTTAAAGGAAAGGTGGTGATGGTGGGCTGCCCTAAGTTCGATGATGTTGCTTCGTACATAAAGAAGTTTACGGAGATATTTAAGACCGCAGGGATAAAGAGTGTCACGTCTGTGGTGATGGAGGTGCCTTGTTGTTCTGGTTTGCCAATGATCCTCAAGAAGGCCATGGAAGAGGCAGGTGTTGAGATCCCCATAGAGCAGGTGGTGATAGGAACAAGAGGGGAGATACTTCACAGAGCAGCCGCATGAAAGGGGGCTCACCATGAAAAAAGTCAATTTGTATGAGGAAAACGATTTCAATGAACTCCACATGAAGCGCTTCTTGGTGCATGACTCGCCTTATTTCAAGATACTGAATTTCAATTTCAAGGCGGGCCAGGAGCTGCCCATTCATTCCCACGAGCTGGAAGGTCAGGTGAGCATCATGGTCTTTGAGGGAGAGGGCGAGTTTTTGGCAAAAGATGGAACCATGCCTGCAAAGCAGGGCGATGTGCTCATATCGGACATCAGTGAGCCCCATGGGGTCCGTGCCAAGACGGATATGCGTGTGGTGGTGACAATCGCTCCTCCCATCTAATGGGGGCACGGAATTTAATGGCTTTTCCTCAGATGAAGCCAGTCGGGGAAGAAGGGGTATTCCTTTGGAAAAAGGGCCACTCTGTCGCCAGGGTTAATGATGGTGTTGAGCGGCACAGCCCTGTGGTTTTGCATAACCACCTGAACCAAATCCTCTGGGATATTCAACTTGGTCAGAAGCGAACCAAGGCCAATGGGTCCTGAAATCTCCACAGAAGAAAGGGCAGCCTGTGCTTTCAGGTGGGCGATATCCTTAAGCGAGCCGTAGAGTTGTAACGTTATGGCAGCCATGGTGGACGGGGGCCTTATTTTCGAAAGATAACCTGTTCTTATCTGATTTCTAATTTTAAATCAAAAAAATTTTAAAAGAGTTTTTCTTGACGAAACTGTTTTGCATGGTTATAGTCTAGCAAAGTAATATAGATTTGAGAACCGGAGACACAGGCAAAAGGAGGCTCAACATGAAATTTGTGGAAAAGATAAAGGCAGATGACAAGCTGGATCTAGTCTGTAGGATGTGTCCTCTCCATCTCTTGGAGCCAGGAGAGAAGCTTGCATGCCTTAAGGAGGGCCAGGTCTTGGAAATCCTCACTGATTATGACGGGGCACTTGAAGATATCCCTTCTTGGTGTGAAAAGTGTGGCCAGGAGTTTCTAGGAATTGAAGAGGATGAGGATTGCTACAAGCTCTACATCAGGAAAAGGAAATAGGGGCCGGAGATGGAACGAGAAGTTTATCTGGATAACGCGGCAGCCACGCCAGTGAGGAAGGAAGTGCTTGAGGCGATGCTGCCTTACTTTGACAAGTATTATGCCAACCCATCCACCATGTACAAGCCCGGGCTGGAGGTCAAAAAGGTTTTGGATGAGCAGAGGGCCAAGGTGGCTGACCTCATAGGCGCAAGCCCTGAAGAGATCGTGTTTACCTCGTCTGGGGCTGAGGCCAATAACCTGGCTGTGAAGGGCATTCCCTTTGCCCACAGGAAAAAGGGCAACCATATTATTATTTCGGCCATTGAGCATCATTCCGTGCTCAATTCAGCCAGGTTTTTCGAGAGGCTGGACTATGAGGTGACCTTTCTTCAGGTGGATGAATTCGGATTTGTAAACCCAAGGCGCGTTGAAGAGCTGATCCGCCAGGAGACGGTGCTGGTTTCAATCATGCATGCCAACAATGAGATAGGAACGATCCAGCCTATCCAGGAGATCGCTGAGGTATGTAAATCCAAAGGAGTTTTTTTTCATACAGACGCTGTTGCTACTGTTGGTAACATCCCGGTGGATGTGAATGAGCTGGGGGTTGATCTGTTGAGCATTTCTGGAATCCCCCTCGGCGCCCCAAAGGGGACAGGGGCCCTCTATTTTCGAAAAGGCACCAGAATAATGCCCTTGATCCACGGGGGCATTCAAGAGAGCGGCAGGCGGGCCGGCACTGAAAACGTCCCTGGCATTGTGGGATTGGGCAAGGCGGCGGAGCTGGCCAAACAGGATGTGGAGGAGTGGAGCAATAAAGTTAAGGCCTTGAGGGATAGGTTGATTTATGGTGTATTGGAGAGGATTGAACGGACGAGGATAACAGGTCATCCAGAGAAAAGATTGCCGGCTCATGCAAGTTTCTGTGTGGAGGCCATCGAGGGCGAGGCGTTGATCTACATGCTCAGCAGCCAAGGTATTTATGCCAACACCGGGTCCGCATGCGCCTCCAAGGCCTTGAAAACATCACCGGTTCTTGTGGCCATAGGGGTTCCGCCTGACATTGCCCAAGGCTCAGTGGTATTTACCCTGGGGCGGTCAAACAGCATGGAAGATGTGGACTATGTGCTGGAAAAACTACCCCATGTGGTGGAAAGGCTGAGGGCCATGTCTCCCCTATGGAAGCAAGAGGCCGCGTGAAACAGCTAACTAGGGAGGAAGTGGTCCATGAAATTATCCACCAAGAGCAGGTATGGCACGAGGCTCATGGCTGAATTGGCGAATCATTATAAAAAAGGTCCGGTCTCAGTGGGTGAGATATCAAGGCGTCAGGATATCTCAGTAAAATATTTGGAGCAGTTGATCATACCGCTCAAAAAGGCGGGGCTCATCAAGAGTACCCGGGGGCCCAAGGGTGGATATTCCCTTACTAAAAGCCCGGATGAGATAACCATAGGCGAGATAGTGGAGATACTGGAAGGCGGGGTTGAGTTTTCCAAGTGTCTGAGGGATCCGGGCAGATGTGAGAGGACAAAGAGTTGTGCCACCAGGCGGGTCTGGGAAGAGGCTACAGAGGCGGTATACGAAAAACTGAACTCTGTAACCCTCTCAGCACTTGTAAAAGACATAATGCATGCTCAGGGAGAGGAGGCGTTTTTGCCTTCTCGATGTTCCTAAAAAGGGGCAGGCGAGCTTAGGAGGAAGTAACCATGTATTCTGACAAGGTAATGGAGCACTTCTCAAGCCCCAAGAATGTGGGCGTAATAGAAGATGCCGATGGAATTGGCGAAGTTGGCAATCCCGTCTGCGGCGACATGATGACCTTTTATATCAAGGTCAAGGACGGGAAGATAGAAGACATAAAGTACAAGACCTTTGGGTGCGTTGCTGCTATAGCAGTGTCAAGCAAGGTGAGCGAAATGGCAAAGGGGATGACCTTGGAGGAGGCCAAAAGCCTCTCAAAAAAGGCCGTGGCAGAAGAGCTTGGAGGTCTTCCCAAAGAGAAGATGCACTGCTCAAACCTGGGGGCGGAGGCCTTGGCAAAAGCCATCCAGGACTATGAAGAGAAGAAGCTGGGCAAACCCCCAGCCCCAGAAAAAGAGGAGCTCCATGAGCATCCTTGCTGCTGCACTCATTGCGGTGTGGAAAACCCTGAGACGGCCAAGTTCTGCATGGAATGCGGCGAGAGGCTTGACTAATTTATGGTTCAAAGCTTGATAGTTTGGGCTATTGTGGCCCTGTGCTTTCTTCTTACAGCAAGGTGGGGATACAAAAGGCTCACCGGCAAGGCATCAACATGCTGTGCCGGTGGGCCCGAGGCGCCCCCTTGCTGTAATTGCCCCTATGAACACAGGGAAGAGTGCGATCATACATAATCTTGTCTGCCACATTGTGGCCCGAAAAAATACAATTCCCCTCTCTTTTTAAAGATTAGTTTCTTGACTCCGGGGCATTCATGGGTTAGTATCCATCCAACTTGGAGCCTTCCTGCACACCTTCACCCTTCATTGCCTCAGGAGGGGCCATGGGCAAAAAAGACAGTTCGCAAAAGGCCGGACGTGCCGGGAAACGCGTTTTAAAACCGCTAATGTTCATTATTATAGGGATTATCCTCGGGTTTCCTCTGTTCAGTATCTCCTATTACACCATGGTTAGAACTTCTACGCCGGAGTTCTGCGCCTCATGCCATGAAATACGGTTTGCCTATAACACATGGAAGACTTCCACCCATGTGAACAATGGGCAGGGCTTTGTGGCCGATTGTATGGACTGCCACCTCCCCGCCCCACAGGACACATTTAATTTTTTCTATTCCAAAACTGCCCATGGCATCAAAGATATAGTGATCCATTTTTTGGGAAAGCCCTATGACAGGGAGAAGAACCGGCAAAAGGCTTATGCATCCTTCAAAAATGAACAGTGCCAGAAGTGCCACAGAAATATCCTTTACATTCCGGACAAGAGGGGTGCGATGTTGGCCCACCGCGATGTCCTTTATGCCAGGCCTGGTTATGAAAAACGATGCGTTGACTGCCACAAAAATCTAGTCCACGTGGCAAGAGAATATTATTTTTATAAGCAGTTCAGGGATACATACCGAGGATTGGGTTTGTAAATCTATAGGATCTTGAGAAAGGGGGTAGGCCATGAAGAAGCTGTTGATCCTGGCCGGATTGGTTTTGGGCTTATGGGGGTTTTGGGGTGAAATGGTTGTGGCCCAGACTGCGCCCAACCAGCCCAAAGCAAAGGAATTCCGCATTGAGCGCAGCATGCCAAAGGAGGCCGTTGCCTGCATTGAATGCCACAAAGTGGAAAACCCGGGAATATTTGTTGATTGGGCTCACAGCAGGCATGCATCGGCCAATATTACCTGCTTGGATTGCCACAAGGCAGAGGCCTTTGATCCTGACGTAAGCCAGGAGCATTACAAGCAATATGAAAGGGCAGACCAGAAGTACGGCGCAAAGGAGTACAAGGTTCCTATCTCTGCCGTTGTAACACCCAAGGATTGCTCCCGTTGCCATCCGGACGAGGCCAAGCAGTATAGCTTGAGCAAGCATGCCAATACCTTGGAGATAATCTGGAAGATTGACCCATGGCTTAACAAGGGCATGAACAGCGATGCTGAACGCACTACAGGGTGCTTCCACTGCCATGGCACCATCCTGAAGATGAAAGATGGCAAACTGGATCCAGCCACTTGGCCCAGTGTGGGCGTGGGGAGGATAAATCTGGATGGAAGCAAGGGCTCGTGCACCAGCTGCCATACCCGCCACAGGTTCTCCGTGATGGAGGCCCGAAAACCTGAAGCCTGCGGCCAGTGCCACCTCGGCCCTGACCACCCCCAAATAGAGATCTATATGGAATCCAAGCACGGCGACATTTATACAGCTCATGGAGATGATTACAACTGGGATGCAGCCCCTGGCACATGGACCCCTGGAGTGGATTACAGGGCGCCAACGTGTGCCTCCTGTCACATGTCTGGAGCTGGAGGGGTATTGACATCACATGATGTGACAGAGCGCCTGTCTTGGGAGCTCCAGGCACCCCTAACGGTTCGGCCCCAGGACTTCAAACCATTCCCTGCAAAGACTGACTGGCGCAAAGAGCGGGAGAAGATGGCGACCATTTGCATGCAGTGCCATAGCAAACTGTGGGTGGAAAATTACTACAACCGGTTGGATCAGGTGGTGAAGGAATATAACGAGGTTTATTTCAAGCCTGCAAAGAAGGTCTTGAATGAGCTCTATGCCAAGGGGCTGCTTGACAAGAGCAAATTCTTTGATGAGAGACCAGAGCTTGACTATTACTACTTGTGGCACCATGAAGGTAGAAGGGCCCGGATGGGGGTTGCCATGATGGCCCCTGACTATGCTTGGTGGCACGGCTTCTATGAATGCAAAGAGAGATACAATGACTTCATGGAACTGGCCCGCGATCTACTTAAGCACAATAGAAAGGCCTATAAAGCCCCTGACTATCCCAATGCTACGGGTAACACCAAGAAACCACCAGAAGTTCTTCCGACAACTAAGTAAGCCCGTTGTGAGTTAGAAACCTGGAAACCCCTAAGGAATCCCTGTCCGCCGGCCTATTGAGGGCGGGCAGGGATTTTTTGTTTTTTCTGGCAATTACTGAACTCTTTGGGGTAATATTTCATTTCAACAACTTTCTCCCCACAAAACTATTTAAACTCAATATATTTCTTCAGTATGGAACAGCTCTCTCAACTTTTAAGGAAACAAGGTTTCCTTTATTCACTTCTCAAGGCCATCCCCTGTGGAGTCCTAATAGTGGACCGGGACAGGCGCATATATGCAGCAAATGAGGCAACTCGACTTATCTTTCGGTTAGGCCAAGATACCATTACCTCCAAGAGGCTAGGAGAAGCCCTGAGGTGTATAAATGCTGATATAAGCAAGAAGGGATGCGGTTATTCAAGGCGCTGCAGGCAATGTGAGATCAGGAGGACTGCACTCGACGCTATAGAGGGGAGACGCATTGAAAGGGCCAAGGCCAGGGTTGAGATACGGACCGATGGAGAAGTCAAAGAATTTGTCTTGCTGGTCAATGCTGCTCCCTTTGACCATGATGATGGAACGTATGCGGTAGTGGTGCTGCAAGACATTACCGAGCTGGTGCAATTGCGGCGCAGGGTGGTAAAGAGTGAGCGGGGGTTTCGAGGCATCATTGGCCGACACGACTCCATGCTGGAGCTCTTTGAGACCATTAAAGATGTTGCAGGGGTTGATGTTCCGGTCCTGCTTCAAGGAGAGAGCGGGACGGGCAAGGAATTGGTGGCAGCTGCCATACACAATGAGAGCCCGCGGGCCAACAAGCTCTTTGTGCCCGTCAACTGTGCGGCGCTTCCTGAGGGCTTGCTGGAAAGTGAGCTGTTCGGGCACGTAAAGGGGGCATTCACAGGGGCGATCCGCGACAAGAAGGGGCGTTTTGAACTGGCCCACGGGGGCACCCTTTTCTTGGACGAAATCGGTGAACTGCCAAAGATGGTCCAGGTTAAGCTGCTTCGGGTGCTTCAGGAGGGAACCTTTGAGCCGGTGGGAAGTGAGAAGACTGTAAAGGTGGATGTAAGGATCATCAGCGCCACAAATAAGGATTTGCGGGAAGAAGTAAAGAAAGGGAATTTCCGAGAAGATCTTTACTACAGGATTAACGTGGTTCCCATCAAGCTCCCCCCCCTGCGTGAGCGCAAAGAAGATATCCCTCTCTTGGTAGAGCATTTCCTGGATGAGGCCTTCCAGGAAGGAATAAGGTGCCAAGGTATCTCAAAAGAGGCGATGGACCTGCTCACCATTTATCCCTGGCCCGGAAATGTGAGAGAACTCCAAAGTGCGGTGAGGTTTGCCCTTGTCAAATGCCGGGGGGGGATGATCAGCCCTGAACACCTCCCCTTGGAAATACTAAGATTCAGGGATGAACAAGAGGGCAAAGCCCGGAGCCGAAAGCTGGATAAATCCAAGGTGCGAAGGGCATTGCTCAAGAGCGGGGGAAACAAGGCAAAGGCAGCACGACTGCTTGGGGTAGGCCGAGCCACTCTCTACCGGTTCCTGGCTGATAATCCTCAACTTCTGTCCGAGGTCGAATCAGAACTAATATAAGTGTCTCATGAGACAATGTTGTCTCATTTTCAGGGACACACATGCTTAATTTTTTATGCATTGGCTCATTCATGAAGTGTTGCCTGTATAATTTTTAGAAGCTATAACAGATTGATATTATTAATTTATTGTACAGGTGTTATCTCGTGAACGCAAGTTAAAAAAATGAGCTTGCAGCACGGAGCAAGCTCTGGGCTCGTTACTTAAAACGGAATTCCAATCTGGATCCTCTTGTGGAGCCAGTACATAATCGTCTCACCAACAAGGCCTTAGTTAGTGGCCCTCCTTGTGTGGAATAAGCCTAATATATGGAAAATATTCAAATAAATGTCAAAGGGCAAGGGGATGGAGGCATGGCATGATTCTTGGAGTATATAAAGGGTAAAAATATCCAGGCGGCCGAATGAGACCCTGCGACAGGATGATCAAAAAAACCTTGGAGCTTGCAGAAGAAATGCTCCGGGTGGCAGATGATGGCGATGCCCTAAGGGAAGACCCAAGCTGTGGTGTGCTTTACGGTGTAGTGCGGGATTCGGCCTTTCGGATCAAAAAGCTGGCAGAAAAAGAAAGGGAGGCCCATATAAAAAAGGGCTTGTGGAAGGAAGAGGAAGAGAGTGATGAAGGAGGTGATGCTATGGAGGAAAAGGTTTTGAAGGCCATGAAGGAGGCGGGAAAACCCGTTAGGCCTGGTGAGATCGCCAAGGCCTTGGGGGTTGAGAGCAAGGAGGTGTCAAAGGTTATAAGTGAACTGAAAAAAAAGGGCAAGGTCATCTCTCCAAAAAGATGTTATTATTCACTCAACGAGTAAGCGAAAGGAGGAAGTATAAAAATGCCGGCGTTAAAGGGCTCAAGGACTGAGAAAAATTTGCTGACAGCATTTGCTGGAGAATCGCAGGCAAGGAACAGGTATACATATTTTGCAAGCCAGGCGAAAAAGGAAGGCTACGAGCAGATGGCCTTCATCTTTGAAGAGACTGCCAACCAAGAAAAAGAGCATGCAAAGAGGCTGTTCAAGTTCTTGGAGGGCGGTGAGGTAGAGGTGCAGGCAGCCTTCCCTGCAGGGGTCATAGGAAGTACATTGGACAACTTGAAGGCTGCTGCGGCAGGAGAAAACTACGAGCACACTCAGATGTACCCTGAATTCGCCAAGGCGGCAGAGGAAGAGGGCTTCAGTGAAATTGCCGCCGTGTTCAGGGCAATAGCAATAGCAGAGAAACAGCACGAGAAACGATACCTGGATCTCGCTTCCAACATAGAGAACAATAGGGTTTTTAAAAGAGAAGAGGAAGTGGTTTGGAGGTGCCGCAACTGTGGTTACCTGCACAAGGGCAATGAGGCACCGGAGACGTGTCCAGCCTGTGCCCATCCGCAGGCATATTTTGAGCTGTTGGGAGAGAATTATTAAAAAAGGGGGACAAAGAAAATGGCAGAAAGGTTAGAGGTTTATAAATGTGAGGTCTGTGGGAATATAGTTGAGGTCCTAAATGGAGGCAAGGGAGAGTTGGTTTGCTGTAATCAGCCCATGAAGCTGCTCAAAGAAAACACAGTGGATGCTGCTCGGGAAAAGCATGTTCCAGTAGTAGAGAAGACGGCAGAGGGCTACAAAGTGGCTGTGGGAAGTGTGGCCCATCCAATGGAAGAGAAGCACTATATCCAATGGATAGAGCTTATTGCAGACGGAAAGTCTTATATCCAGTATTTGAAGCCCGGAGAGGCGCCGGAGGCCTTTTTTAAGGTCGATGCAGAGAAGGTAACTGCAAGAGAATATTGTAATCTCCATGGTCTTTGGAAGGCGTAATCTGGGCAGAAAAGGAGCAAGAAAATGGGAGAATGGAAATGCCAAAAGTGTGGTTACTCTTTGCAGGCTGACAAGCCGCCGGAGCAATGCCCTTCCTGCAAGGAGAAGTGTGAATTCGTAGATGTCACCTGTTATATACCCGATTGCGGGCAGACAGGTGGCGACAAGAGGCTCTAAAGCGCTTTGCCAGCGGCCGGGCGGCGGGGCCGAGCCACTCTAAGTGGACAGAAAAAAGGGGTTTATTCATGTCCGAGAAAAAATACCGCGTGAGAGCCGAGTGTCCTCAGTGTGCCTGCGGAGATGTGAGTTTTCTAGGGCCAGAGAAACTGAGGGAGAAGTTCATCGGCAACGAGGATGAAATTGAGATTCTTTGCCCCATGTGTGGAACCAAGCACAAGGGCAAGGTAGAAATAGAGGAAAAATAAGCACGGAGGGAGAAATGAGCACTCCTCAGCACTGTCCTGGTTTCGAAGATCTGAAACATCTCAAATCCTTCGTCTGTAAGTGCCCGAACTGCGGCAGGGAAAAAGAGATCTTCTCAGATGAGTTTAACCGCGAGCACATATGCCCGGGGTGTGGTGAGAAGATCGATTTTTCCAAGTGCGAGGTGTACGCAGAGGCTTAAGCCAGCCTTAGTAGGTTGAATTAAAGCGGCTGGAAAAGGAAGGTTTGTTCCGAGGGTGAAGTACGCCCTGTAAAGGGAGTGAGCCCCAACAGGGATAAACAACAGGACCAGGAAGGCCTCTTAAAGAAAAAAGGAGAGCAATCATGGAAAAGAAGCAGAGAAAGAAGGCAGAAGCCAAAAAGTTGAATATCAGAGAGATTACCACGTGTGACGCCACTGCCCAGATGCTTGAAAAGGCAGAGCGTGATGGTGTGGAAACTGCCCATCACAGGGCCCTTAAGATGAAGGCCTGTCCCATCGGCGCGGAGTCTGCTTGCTGCAAGCATTGCTTTATGGGGCCCTGTCGGTTAAACCCAAGAGACCCATACGAAAAGGTGGGTGTTTGTGGCGCTACCATCGACACCATTCAATCTAGAAATTTTGCCCGGATGGTGGCCGCTGGCGCTGCTGCCCACACCGACCACGGCATGAGCATGCTGGATCTTTTCAGAGAAGTGGTCAAGGGAAACATCAAGGACTATACCATTAAGGACCCCATCAAGCTGGAGGACGTGGCGGTCGAGCTGGGCATTGATATCGAGGGGAAAGCCATTGAAGAGATCGCCATGGACCTCTACTATGAATTGGAAAGGACCTACACGCAGGTTGAAGGAGAGATCCCCTTTACCAAGAGGGTTCCAGAGAAAACTTTAGAGACTTGGAGGAAACACGGTGTGGTCCCTCGGGGGGCCATGCGCGAGATCATGGAACTCCTCCACCGCAGCGCCATTGGAGTTGATCAGCATTACGCAAACATCACTAATCAGTGCAGCCGGACCGCTCTGGTGGACGGCTGGGGCGGTTCAATGATCGCCACCGAGATCTCTGATATCCTGTTTGGCACACCTACGCCGGTCCGTGCTGAAGTGAACATGGGAGTGCTGAAGGAAAATTACGTAAACATCATTATTCATGGCCATGAGCCCAACCTCTTTGAGTCCATGATGGACTCCGTAAGTGATCCCTCTTTGATTCAGGCTGCAAAGGATGCAGGGGCTGAAGGAATCAACTTGGTGGGAATGTGCTGCTCTGGCGCTGAAGTCTTGAGCCGTCACGGCATACCTCATGCGGGGAATTTCAGCTCCACAGAGGAGATAATGATTACGGGTGCAGTGGATGCCATGGCTGTAGATGTCCAATGTATCAAGCAGGGCCTGGGTCAGGTGGCAAAATGTTACGGCACCAAGCTCTTTACCACTAACCCCAGGTGCAAGATCGAGGGGGTGGAGCACATCGAGTTTGACCACCACCATCCCCGCGAGTGTACCGACGCAATTGTAGAAAATGCAATCGTGCGGTTTAAGAACAGAAAGCTCCCCATAGAAATTCCCCAAATCAAGAACCTGGGCGTCCATGGATTTTCCCATGAGTACATAAACTATATGTTAGGAGGCACCTTCCGGGCATCTTATACTCCTCTGAATGACAATATCATTAATGGCAGGATACGAGGGGTGGCTGGAGTGGTCGGCTGCACCAATCCCAGGGTAAAGCAGGACTGGGTGCATGTGGAGCTTGTAAAGGAATTGATCAAGAATGACGTGCTGGTGGTCCAGACGGGCTGCTCCCAGATCGCCTTGGCGAAGGCCGGGTTTTATACTCCGGAATCTGCATACCTAGCCGGTTCCGGGCTCCGAGAGGTCTGCGAGACGGTGGGAATGCCACCAGTGCTGGGCCTAGGGTCCTGTGTGGATAACAGCCGGATCCTTACGGCCTGTGCCGAGATGGTCCGCACCGGGGGCCTGGGCGATAGCATTGCAGACCTTCCGGTTGCAGGGGCCGCTCCCGAGTGGATGAGCGAAAAGGCGGTAACCATAGGCCATTACTTTGTTGCCTCTGGTGTTTTTACGGTCTTTGGTGTAGGGTTTCCCATCATAAAAGATACCAAGTTTTACAAACACTTAACTGAAGGACTGGAGGAGCTTGGATTTGGCAAATGGGGATTTGCCAGAGATCCTCACGAGATGGCAAAGATGATGATTGAACACATCGACAAGAAGAGAAAGGCCCTTGGTATTGACAAGGCCAGAGAGAGGATTCTGTTTGATATGGCAGCTCGCCGTGAGATGGAGGCTGCATAAGGTGTTTGATTGGGGGCCCGTAAGGGCCTCCAATCCTTGTAGTTAAAACAGAGAAGCAGAAAAGGAGGTAGGTGATGGAAAAATGGGTATGTTCCGTATGTGGTTATGTATATGATCCTGAGGCAGGTGATCCTGACAACGGCGTGGAGCCAGGGACCTCTTTTGAAGACCTCCCCGACGATTGGGTATGTCCTGTTTGCGGAGCTGACAAAGAGCTGTTTGAGAAAGAAGAATAAATTCCAAGAGTGAGGGGGAAAAAGATGAAACCATTGGAGATAGCCCCAGGAGTTTACTCGGTTGGGGTAATTGACTGGAACATCAGGGATTTTCATGGTTACTCCACCTACTTGGGCACTACCTATAACGCTTTTCTAATTGTTGACGAAAAGGTGACCTTAATCGACACGGTGAAGAAAGGCTTTGAGGACGAACTCCTTGAAAATATCAATCAGATCATCGATCCCAAGAAGATTGACTATGTGGTAAGCAACCACACCGAGATGGACCACTCAGGGGGGCTCCCCCGGGTGATGCACAAGATCGGGGAAGACAAGCCTGTCTTTTGTTCAAAGATGGGCCAAAAGAACCTCTCCAAGCACTTCCGGCAGGGCTTCAACCTTCAAGCCGTTGATAACCTCAGCGAGCTTAATATCGGCAAGAAGACCCTCACCTTTCTGGAGACCAGGATGGTCCACTGGCCTGACAGCATGTTTAGCTATTTGAAAGAAGACAGGATCCTATTTTCCAGTGACGGATTTGGACAACACTATGCCACCTTGGAGCGATTCGACGACCAGGTTGACGAAGGGGACCTTATGTATCAGGCCAAGAAGTATTATGCAAATATACTCCTTCTCTACTCGCCCCTGATCCTCAAACTGATTGGAAAGGTTCAGGAACTGGGCCTGGAAATTGAGATGATCTGTCCAGACCACGGTGTCTTTTGGCGCAAGGATCCAGGAAAGATAATCCAGGCCTACGTGGATTGGGCCGAGCAAAAACCCAAACGCAAGGCCGTTGTAATCTACGATACCATGTGGCACAGCACCGAACAGATGGCCGAAAAGATCGTCGATATCCTTGGAGAAGAGGGAGTCAGGGCAAAGCCCATGCATATAAGGAGCTGCCACAGGAGTGAGATTATTACGGAAGTCCTGGATGCTGGAGCCGTGCTGGTGGGATCTCCCACATTAAACAACGGGCTGTTTCCCACAGTCAGTGACATTCTTACATATATGAAAGGGCTCAAGCCAAAGAACAAGGTGGGGGCGGCTTTTGGTTCTTATGGATGGAGTGGAGAGGCGGTGAAGCTGATAAACCGGGAGCTTGAGGCCATGGGTTTTAACCTGGTGGATGAGGGAGTCAGGGTTCAGTACGTGCCTGATGGTGATGCATTTGAGGCTTGCGAGAGCCTGGCCAAGAAGGTGGCAGCAGCCCTCCCCGCCGAGTAGGCTTGTGGAGCCGGGGGATATAGAGTTATGGCAGGAAAAGTGGCACTCTTTGCGTTCAATGGTGAGTTGATGTGCTTTGTCCATGTGCTGCTCAATGCCCTTGACATGAACGACAAGGGATATGAGGTGAAGGTGGTGGTGGAAGGGGCGGCAACGAAATTGATTCCTGAAATCGCTCAAGCCTCCAGCCCCATGAATCAATTTTACACCAAGGTGAAGGAAAGAGCTTTGATCAATGGGGCTTGCAAGGCATGTTCAAACAAGATGGGTGTGCTTGAGGCCATAAGGGCCGAAGGGATAGCCCTCCTGGATGAGATGACAGGACATCCAAGCATGGCCCGATACATGGAGGAGGGCTACGAAATAATCACATTCTAGCCCGCTGTGAGGGGCTTCGGGTCATTGGGGGCCGAGCGGCCCCTAAAATTAGGCCAGCTTATAGGAGTAATATGGTCTTATTGGTCTTATATGTGGAGGCTGCATGAGGATCACAAGAGAGGCAGAATATGCTGTGCGTTGCGTGCTATATCTGTCCGGAGAGAAGGGCAAAGTGATTTCCAGAAAGGAAATCTCTCAAGCCATGCAGATTCCGTCTCAGTTTCTGGGCAAGATCGCCCAGAGGCTGTCCAAGGCAGGCATTCTTGAGATCACCCAAGGGGCGAAGGGAGGCTACAGGCTGCTTAAGGACCCCGGGCAAATTACGCTCCTTGAGGTGGTAGAATCCATCATGGGAGAGATCTTCCTGAACGAATGCATCATGAGCCCTGAAGGGTGTTTTAGAACCGCAGGGTGTGCGGTTTACAAGGTCTGGGGGAAAGCCAGAGACCAGCTGAGGGAGACGCTGGCCAAGGCCACGATGGGCGAGCTTTTGAGCCAGGATGTTTGCTTCCTCTTACATAGTTAGACGGGGAGGCCGAATAAAACCCTAAGCAGGAAAGGAGGAGGAATTATGGATGTGGCGTATTTGTCGAGGCTGCAATTTGCGGCAGCCACCATGTTTCATTTTCTGTTTGTTCCACTTACGCTGGGGCTCTCTGTCTTGGTAGCCATTATGGAGACAAAGTATGTGAGGACTGGCGATGAGCAGTACCTAAAGATGGCGAAGTTTTGGGGGAAGCTGTTTTTGATCAACTTCGCCCTTGGGGTCGTGACCGGCATCACCTTGGAGTTCCAGTTTGGGACCAACTGGTCGCGCTACTCTGCCTTTGTCGGAGATGTGTTTGGCTCCTTGTTGGCTATCGAGGCCACTGCTGCCTTTTTTTTGGAGTCCACTCTCATTGGGGTTTGGATATTCGGGTGGAAAAAACTTTCTGCCAAGGCCCATGCAACAGTGATGTGGTTCATAGCAGGGGCCTCGACACTGTCGGCCATATGGATACTGACCGCCAATGCATGGATGCAGCATCCGGTGGGCTATACCATCAGAGGGGGCAGGGCGGAGCTCACCGACTTTGCGGCCGTGGTGTTTCATAAATTCGCTATCCTTGAATTCACTCATACCGTGAGCGCTGCCTATGTTCTTGCCGCCTTTTTTGTGATGGGGATAAGTGCGTATCACCTGTTGAGAAAACAACATGTGGAGTTCTTTACCCGCTCATTTCGCATAGGACTGACCTTTGGTCTCATCTTTTCTTTCCTCCTGGTGGTAGAGGGTCATTTACACGGCTCTGATCTGGCTGAGAAGCAGCCTGCAAAGCTTGCGGCCATGGAGTCACATTGGGAGACAAAGACTCATGCCCCAAAATACCTCCTGATTATTCCAGACGAGGGAAATGAGAGAAACGCGGTAGAACTTTTTCCAATCCCAAATGTGCTGAGCATACTTGCAGGCCACTCCCCATCTTTTGAGGTGAAGGGGTTAAGGGAGTTCCCAAAGGACGAACGCCCTCCAGTGCTTATTTCCTATGCTTCCTTTCACCTCATGGTGGGCTTGGGATTCTATTTCTTGCTGGCCACTATCGTGGGATGGCTCAAGAGGAACAAATTGCTTGAATCTCCCGGCTACCTGAAGCTGATGATGCTTTCAATCCCTCTTCCTTACTTGGCTATAGAGTTTGGCTGGGTGGTGGCAGAAGTTGGACGACAGCCATGGATTGTTTATGGTATTATGAAGACCTCTGATGCGGTATCACCCATTGCCACCTCTCAGGTGCTGGTTTCCTTTATCGCCTTTATAGTGGTCTATGGCCTTTTGGGAGCGGCAGGATTTTATCTCATTTCAAAGTATGCGGCAAAAGGGCCGGCAGTGGAAATAACTCACCCAGCCGCTCAAACACAATAAGGAAAGGGAGGTGGAAGGATGATACTTCAAGACATATGGTTTTTTCTGTGGGGGCTGCTGTGGGCGGTCTACTTTGTTACCGACGGCTTTGACTTGGGGCTTGGTGCTCTGATGCCATTTGTGGCAAAGACTGACAATGAAAAAAGAATCATATTTAATGCCATAGGCCCGCTTTGGGACGGTAACGAGGTGTGGCTGTTGACGGCAGGGGGAGTGACATTTGCGGCCTTTCCAACCGTATATGCCACCATGTTCAGCTCCCTTTATAGTGCCCTCATGCTGATCCTTTTTTCCTTGATCATAAGAGGAGTGTCCTTCGAGTTCAGGGGCAAGATAGAAAGTCCCGGGTGGCGAAGGATCTGGGATACATGCATGTTTGTAGGAAGCCTGCTTCCTGCAATCCTGTTTGGGGCTGCATTTGCAAACATATTCCGTGGGCTCCCCATAGATGCCCAAGGCATCTACAAGGGTACTTTTTTCACCCTGCTCAACCCCTATGGTCTTCTGGGAGGAGTGCTGTTTCTGTGCCTCTTCCTGGTACATGGCTCCTTGTGGCTTGCCATCAAGAGCGATGGCGAGCTACACCAGAGGGCAGTGAATCTATCAAAGAAACTCTGGGCGGTCCTTTTGGTGGTGGCCGTGACCTTTCTCGTGGCATCCAAGTTTGCTACCACCCTTTATGACAATTATTTCCACAACCCTGCCCTTTTCTCGGTGATCCTTGCAACCGTGGCAGCCCTGTTTTTGGTGAGGGTCTTTATTGGTAAGGGGGCATACTGGAAGGCTTGGTTTGCCTCTGCTGCCACCATATTCGGTGCCACGTTTTTCGGCGTGATAGGGCTGTATCCGCGCATGTTTCCCTCAAGCATTGATCCTTCATACACTCTGACCGCTTACAATGCCTCCTCAACGCCGCTGACCCTCAAGATCATGCTGGTTGTGGCAATCATCTTCGTGCCCATTGTTATTGCCTATCAGGCTTGGGCCTACAAGCTCTTTAGTGGCAAGATCAAGGAGGAAGATTTGGCCTACGAGGAGGCCTATTGATGAAAGGCCGTTACTAAACAGACAGAAAGGAGGTGAGGGGATGAAACCGCTAAAGATCGGGTGCTCAAGACCCACAGGGTCCAGAGTGGGTGAAAAAGAGCAAGAAAGCAAAACTGTTGAAATTAAAGACAAGGAGGTGAAAGCTATGGCAGGAGTTAAGGTGGGACACAAGGCGCCTGACTTTGAGGCTCCAGCGTATCAAAAGGGAGAGTTCGGACAGGTCAAACTTTCAGACTATATCGGCAAATGGGTGGTGCTGTGTTTTTATCCAGGAGACTTTACCTTTGTTTGAGCAACAGAGCTGGCTGCAGTTGCAACCAAATATAATGAGCTCAAGGAACTTGGCGTAGAGGTGCTCTCGGTCAGTGTTGACAGCCACTTTGTGCACAAGGTGTGGGATGACTATGAGTTGAGCAAGATGGTTGAAGGAGGCATCCCGTTTCCCATGCTATCCGATGGCCCGGGCAACATCGGAAAGCTCTATGGTGTCTACGACG
>Ga0256835_1001044_pt1 | contig 17605 bp, 23 predicted proteins | sample PIR30metaG_FD_185972 | JGI IMG/M metagenome (GOLD analysis project Ga0256835, IMG submission 185972) | Hydrothermal vent microbial communities from East Pacific Rise, Pacific Ocean - PIR-30 | ecosystem: Environmental > Aquatic > Marine > Hydrothermal vents | place: Pacific Ocean: East Pacific...
ACAGGCGCTACGGGCCGTCCCAGCCCTGCAAGAAAAAAATATACAAAAAAACATATGATGTTTTCGGCTTTCATCCCCTCCCTTCCAAAAGGGGATTTCCCGCCGAGAAAGTTAAAGATAGAGGAGCAAGCGTAATGGTTCCAGAATTAGTTCATTCTGGAAAAAAGAAATTGTTTGTGGATAGTAGTGGTAATGCTGGAGCAACATTAGCAGCCTTTGGCGCACTGCATGGGGCAAAAATTACAGTTTACAGTACAAATAATGCACCAATCGAAAAAGAGTTACAAATTAGAAGTTACGGCGGAAAATTTATACTAGTAGATGGCGGAAGAAACGAGGTTATTAGTAAGATTAAAAAATTACAGAAATAATTAGATTAGAGCTTTTTAGGGGGTATTTTCTTCTTTTTTAATACCTATTTACTTAAATTGGAATACCTAGGAAAAATAATGGGGAAATAATAAAAAGAATATTGAGTTTTTCAGTAACGTATATGTTTACCACAATGCTCATCCTCTTAATCGGTATTATAATAATAGGACTTGGTTCATTAACTGCCTATCAGGCATACGAATGGCGGTTTAATTACCTTTATTATTATGCTGCAGGACTTATTTTTTCAGGGATAGGACTTACACTAATAGCAGCCATAGTCGAGGACTATTCAATTTGGGATTTTGACGTGGAACATGCAATGTTTCACTTACTATTTGGGACGATCTATACTTCATTAGGTCTAATGTTCATAATTGTCGGTTCATTTAAAATCGGAAGACTAAGACCAAACTATATAGATATCTTATATGCAATCGGCTTAGGATTCCTAATTGGCTTACCTTTTGCTTCAGATCTATTCAAATACGAAATTGACAGACCAAACGTAATTTCTCTCGACGTTACTTTGTCTTTAGAAATAATTCTCACAGTCTATCTCATTATGATTATACCTAATGGGTATTTGCTATTTAAGAAAATAAAGGAATTAAAGCCAATTAAGTTTAATTCAAACTATGAAAACGCGAAAAAAGCATTCTTCGTATTACTTCCCTTTATTTTTCTACTCTCAATGGGAGCACCGGCAGTAGGAATAACGGGAATCGTTCCTTTAAGAGTATTTTATGCATTAATTATCGGCATAACATTAGTAGCACTTGGTTACTTCATTGTTTCAGACCCATTAATTTTCGCCTTTATCAGTGAAGGTAAAGGTAAGTATTTGGAGATAATGGTGTTAGTTGGTTCATATACTGTAACAACAAAAGTAATGAGCACGACAGAAGAGTCAGAAGAGTTCTTATTTGATACTCAAATAAGAGGCACGGCAATCGCTTTGATCAATGACTTTGTCCGTTCAGCTGAAAAAAGCAATGGAAAAACTAAGAAAGAATTCTTTGAGCACTCATATTCTTATTCATCAAGGTCTGTCATTGTGATTCAGAAAGATAGAATCTCTTTAGTAGTTATATCTAGTATAAATAATCCTCAACTAAAAAAGGTATACAAAGCACTTCTAAATAATATCATTAAAATCGTTAAAATGTACATGGATGTCGAAGATATCTTGTACGGAGAAATTGACTACAAGATGGTAGTAGTAATTAACCATTTAATAAATAAATATGTCCCATTAGATCTAAAGGTAGTAGAAAGACGCGAAGAAACCGAAAATTCTCCCTTAACAGTAAATTAAAAACTTGAAATAAATATTCTCATTTTAAATTAATTTTATTTTTTAAAGATTCTTTTTTCTTTCTTATAAATAAATTAATTATAGTTTCTTATTAATTATAAACTTTGAAAATTAAAACAAGTTTTAAAAAAGAAAAAAAAGAGTAAAAGATGGTTATATTTATTAATATATTTGCTATTGACCAGCAATGCCTTTTTTATAGATGTAAATACCGTCCATAAAAGTTTTAGGACTCTTTCTTCGTTTGCCTCGTAGACGACATTTTTCTTGTATACGCGCTGCGGTTTGCCCTACTTCTTCGATGTTAATTCCTGTTACGACAACGTCTTCATCTTCGACAGTCACTTTCGTTTTTTCACCCATAATGTCTACTTTTAATGGTGAACGTCCACCATAGAGATTCTCAATAATTACTTGTCGTCCTTTAGTAGATACTCTTATTGGGAAGTGTGCATAGACGATTTTTAGACGATATTCAAATCCTTTAGTAACACCAGTAATCATGTTCTCGATGTGTGCTTTAATAGTTCCAAGAGTCGCAGCTTGTTTTTTGTTTGGGAACTGCTTTTTAAGGATTACTTCGTTACCTTGTTTTTCAATATGAATCTTTGCATGTGAAAAGTCTCGAGTGACTTGTCCAAGTGGCCCTTTAACGGTTACTATAGAATCATTAGTAATGTCTAATTGAACGTCATCGGGAATATCTACTTTGTAAATTAGTTCTGCATATTTTGGCATTTATTTTTCCTCCTTAGTAGATATAGGCAACTAGTCTTCCTCCAGTATGTTGATTGTAAGCTTCGTGATGTGTTAGTACTCCATGTGGCGTTGTTAGAATCAGAATACCGAAGTCTTTAGCTGGGAGGAAGTGTTTTTCCCACTTTTCAATTTCATTTCTTTTTACCGGAAATCTTGGTTTAATTGCGTTACACCTATTAATGCGTCCTAATAATTGAATTTTAAAGACGCCACCTCTTCCGTCATCGATGAACTCGAATTGGCCAATATATCCTGCTTGTTGCATTGTTCTTAGTACACTTGCAATAAGGTTGCTTGTAGGTCTGACAATGACTTCTTTTTTTCTTCTTTGCTCGGCGTTTTGTATCGCGGATAATGCATTTGCTAGTGGATCAAGTAACATTTTTCATCTTCCTCCTTTTCACCCGCCGTGTGTCCCAAATTTTTTGAAACCGAGGTCTTTAGCTATTTCTCTCATGCATCTACGACAAATGTTTAGACCAGCGCGACTGATCATGCCTCGGTGTGTACCGCATCTTCGGCATGCTTTTGCACCACGGCCAAAATGTCTTTCTTTTTTAGGTTGAAAACTCATTTTTTACACCTCAAACAATTTCTATATTGAATTTATCCCGAATATAGGCAATGGATTCTTCCTTTGTAAGTTTGTGTTTGTTGGGTATTTTCTGTTTGCCTATTTTCCGGTATCTTAGGCGGTATCCGGGCCTGATCATTTGTACTATGACATCCATCCCAATAATTCCTAAGTTAGGGTCATACTTCATTCCGGGAATATCTATGTGCTCTCTGATACCAAAACCAAAGTTCCCATATTCATCAAACGATGAATGTGATAGCTTACGGTCTTTGGCTTCTAATAAGCGATCTAATAGTTCTTCTGCGTCTTTACCACGAACAGTAACTTTGCACCCGACGGGTTGGTGCTTTCTAATACCAAAATCTCGCCAGGTCTGTTTCGCAATAGTTTCAATTGGTTCTCTATTAGTTAATTGGCGAATTATTGTTTTAGCTCTTTCTAAAGGCTCACCAGACTGTCCAATACTTACATTAATAATGACTGCACCGATTCTTGGTTTTCTCATAGGATGTTTTTCCCATTCTTCTTTGAATGGATTCTCTGTTGTTTGAGTTTCTGTCATCGCTATTCACCATCCTCCGTAGGTTTTGCCACTGTTGTTAGTACGGGCTCGTTTTCACCAGTAATGAACACATACTCGATGGCAGTTCTAAATTCGTGCCCATCGGGAGCGGTAATGAGTACATTGCTTGCCCGTGGTCCATATAATCTATGGATTTCTGCAATAACTCCTTCGTAACCCATGTTACGACCTGCAGTTACGATTGAATACATATTTTCTTTTAATGGGAAGTAATCTAAGATTTCTTGTTCAGGAATCTTAATTTTTAGAGTCCCCTTGGTAGCATATTTACTTGCTTCTTCAGGGGAAACTAAAATATTTCTTCCATCGTGGAGGTTTAATTGATACATGCCTCCACGAATTGTCCTTTTACCCATTATTTTACATAGTTTGTATTGCGCCTCGTCAGGGCTGATCTCGACAGGAACTAGACCTTTTGTTTTGGAATAAACAATACGGTAGAATTTTTCTAATGGCACTAGTTCTACTACGTCTTGATGCCCAACTGGGAAACGATAATCTTTACGTACCCGGCCATCTACTTTGACATATCGTTTTGTAAGTATGCGTTTGACTTCTTTCATTGTATTTGCTACTTTCAAGTAGTCTCTAAGTAGAAGAGCTAAAGGAATGCTTGCGTCCTTAGGATGGGGGCCGGGATTAATTCTGGTCGTCCAAACAGCGTGTTTACGAGGGATCTGCCAATACTTGGGAGCTGCTATGCGCTTAATATGTCTTTTTCCACCAGTTTTTGTCATTATTCTTCACCTATTCCGTGTTTTCCCCCTTGTTATCGCCTTCTTGGGCAGTTCCTTCTTCGTTGTTGTCTTCGGTTTCAGGCTCTAACTCGAATTCTTCCTCTTCATCTCCGACTTCTTCGATTTCTTCTGTGCTTTCTTCGATTTCTTCTTCCGGTGGTTCCTCCAAAGGTTCTCTTTTAACTTTGCGCTTATTAATACGCTCACGTCTAACCCTGTCTTTTTCGTTGATTTTGATGATCATTACATTGGAGGGATGAATAGGATAAAATCTTTGGGAACCATCCTCTTTTTCGTAGGTTGCTCCTTCGACGTAGATTCTTAATCTTTTTAAGTCAACTTTAGTGACTTTTCCTTCAATACCTTTTTTAGCATAAGTACCCCGCATAATACGAACTTTGTCGCCTACTCTTACTGGTAATGAACGAAATCCATGTTTAGATCTTAGTTCAGGAGAAAGATGAGCGCTCATTAGCTTATACCTTTTATGAATAGGGGCATTATAGAGGGCTTTTCTCTGTTTTCTGGGTTTTTTACTCCTTGTTAATACCATTATTTTCACCACCTAGTTTTAAACTACCTTGCTAGCGATAGTACCGATCCTTGGCCACCTAGAAACTGCTTCTCGGGCCACGGGTCCACGGGCTTCGTTTCCACGGGGATCTCCTGCGGGGTTAGTAATTACTACCGCATTATCTTCGAACTGGATCCATTCTCCACTTTCCCTGCGGTAAGGCTTTGCTTGTCTTACTACTACTGCAGGCATAATTTGTTTTCTTAACTGGGGAGTGCCTTTTTTAACGGTAACTATTACCATGTCCCCAACAGTAGCAAAGGGAATACGATTTAGCCTGCCTTTGTAACCCTTAACCGCAATTATCTGAACTAGTCTAGCACCAGAATTGTCAGCTACTTTCACATAAGAACCAACTTGTAGCCCAGTACTTAATCTAACGCGCGGTGTTCCTGCAGCTTTACGTTTTGCCATTATTCATCACTACTCCTTCTCTTCAGGGGACCGCTTCTCAATGATGACGAAAGCTACAGCCTTTGACAAGGGTCTGCATTCCATTGCTTTTACGATATCCCCTTCCTTAGCGTTGATGCAAGGAGGATTGTGGGCACTGATTTTTCCGTGCCTTCTTTCATAACGGTCATATTTCTTAACGTAGTATAAATAGTCTCTCCGCACTACAACTGTGTTTCTCATTTTGTCACTGACCACTACTCCCTCGAAGATTGTGCCTCTTACAGGTAAGTGGCCATGGAATGGACAGTGTTCATCGTCACACTCAGTTGCGGGAGGGACTACGTTTACGCCTATATTTTTTGTAGCCATATTAATTTCACCATTTAGGTACTTTCTTTTTTAATCTTTGACCTGTTCGGCCTATGAATTTGTTTCCATTGAGCTTCAATGTAACGGATCCTACCCTCACGGTGAATACCGTGTTTTTTTTAGGAACTATTATGACCCGGCCCGTGTCCTTCCGTTTTATGAGAAGGACATTTTTTTTGTCTGCAAACACGACGCCTGGCACGTCTTTAAGACCGGGATCAGGGCACTCCAATATTTTTATTGGAAGCCCAGCCAGGGACAGGCGGACCCGTTGGAAAGCCCAACGGACGTCATCATTTTTTTTATTAGGTGTTTTTTTAGTCATGATTTCGAGGGATCTCTATTTTTTTCCCTTGATTATTAGTTTTTAATTTTTGGATAGGTGTTTTGTTAATGGAGAGAAAAGATAAATTTACAGATGCATTTCATTTTTAATCTGCTTGTTATAATTATATCTCTCCAAGCTCTCTTTGAACAGTGAGTATCCTTGCAATTGCTCTTCTTACAGCTTTAAATTTACCATAAGATTCTAAGGATCCTCCAGTGTTCTTCTCTGCGCGGAGCTTCATTAATTCATCTCTTAGTTTTTTTAGACGAGAAGCTCTTTGTTCAGCATTCATTTTACGGATTTCAGACATTCTCAAGACTGCCACTATTTTTTCACCTCTAAGTAAAGCCTATTATTCTTCAGGGGATGGAAGATCATGCTCTTCCTCTTTTTCTTCATCTTCTTCAAGCACGTCAAGTGCTTCTACTTCTTCAGAAGAATCTTCTTCCGCCTCTTCAGTGGCTTCTTCTAATTTTTCCATCTCAGTGGTGCCTTCCTCACCTTCTTCAATCTTTGTCTCAATTTCTGCTTCTTCTTGTGGGGTGAGAACCTCTTTACTTTTAGCGGTTGGTTCAGCGATTATCTCGATATCGTCAGGCAAAACAGCATCTGGCTGCATGATTTTAATCGTTATGCCCATAACTCCTCGGCGAGCCATAACCACGGTGAACCCTTCATCTACGAAGATTTCCGCTGGATGCCCACACTTAGCGACATAGCCTTGACGGAAAGTTTCTCTTCTCGCACGTTCACTACCAATATTTCCAGCAATTCTGACTTCACAACCCTTTGCACCAGCAGCGATTACTCTACGAACAGTTCCATGTGCAGTTCGGCGGAAATGCCTTCCTTTCTGAAGTGAAATAGCGATTCTCTCAGCCATTACATGGGGGTTAAGTTCGGGGTTCTCAAGATCTTCAACTTCGATTTGGACATTAGTAAGACCAAATAAATTCTTCAGATCGTTAGTTATTTTCTTAATATTACGGCCTCGTCTACCAATGGCCAGACCAACACGTCCAGCTTTGATGGTGACTCTCTCACCCATGCTTGTATAATGGATACTAAGTCCGCCGAACTCAGCGCCTACGAGTTCTTTTCTCAAGTATTCTTCAATGAATTTCTGTTTTAATCTTCTTTCGGTAAATTGCCTGACAAGCTTGCCCATTTAAGCACCTCATTACAACTCTTCTACAGCGATCTCAACATGAGTTAAAGTATTGACTTTTGGTGAGCTTCTACCAAAAGCCCGTGGAAATATGTTTTTCACTTTACGGCCAGGATAAGCAGCCGCATGAATGATTACACAACGATCGAGTTCAAGTCCTTTGAACTCGGCATTGTTCTCCACGTTTTTCAAAACTTCTAAAATATATTTAGCAGCTTTGACTGGGTAACGACCAGTAGCAAAGCCTTGGAGATCGTTTCGATGTCCTACTTTTTTCTTGAACCTTCTGAAAGGAACACTTCTTTTCATGGCGATAACATCTTCTAAGTATGTTTTTGCTTCATCTAGAAGCATTCCTTTAATTGCTTTGCATACTTCTCTAGCATGCTTATGCGAAATATCTAATTCTCGACCAGATGCCTTAGCGGTTTTATCTGGATCGAGTTTAATGATGGAATATCCAAATCTTGCCATTTATCTCACCGTTTTACCGACATTTCTACCAGACTTAAACACGTTATTTATTGATTATGTTAGGTTTATTATTGGAAGATAATATATGCTCTACTTGAGTGGCACATAGGTACTGCTTCTGGTAGCACCAACACCAGGAGCGCCGTGAGATACAGGTTTAATACTTGGTGCGAACTCACCAATATAATGCCCTATTCTCTGGGGAGTTAATTCTACAGCAACGAATTGGCGACCATTATGTACATGAATCGTTAGTCCAACAAATTCAGGAAGTACAATGAAATCCCTAACATGTGTTCTAATTTCTGGCTGTGGTTTTCCTTGCTCGACGAGTTCCTTAGCTTTTCTCAAGTCATTTAATAACTTACTTCTTCTATGTGTCCAGTACTGAGTACGGGTTAAAGTTCTTCTTTGACGTGAAGGTAATAACTCTACGAACTCATCCATACTTAATTCTTTTAATTCTTCAAGTGTTTTACCACGATATCTAAATTGTCTTCTGCTTGACATTTTAATCCAACCTAAGATAGTCATTGAGTAGGAAATAAAAAGCATTGTGATAGGTTTAGAAGTTAAGAAGAACTCTTTTCGATAGAGAAAGAACATGAATCCTTGATTTTTCATCATGATCCGTAAAAAATTCGGGATTTATGCTGTGAAAGCATGTTTTATAATTTATCTCTCTGAGAATTGATTTTTTTAACAACTAACTTTAGAAGAAAAAACATTACAACATTACTCACGTTCAATTTCAAAAGTAACTTTGACAGTTACTTGATAAGCAACTAAAATATCATTTTCGATTATTGCTTCTAAATCCATTACCTTGACTTTTCTAATATTACGTATACTTTTTTTTGCATCTTCTAATGCTTTCTGAATTGCATCTTCAAAAGAAACATCAGAACGAGAAATTAATTCTATTACTTTGGCTACTGGCATGTAATAAGAATATACAAATAATAATATTTGATTTTCCTTTTTCCCCTCTTTTTTAATCAATTTATGAATACTAAAATCCAGAAAAAATAAATCAAAGAAACACCAACAAGTCTTGGAATCCATGAATAGTCTTAACGGAGAAAAAGATGAAGAAATAAAAGAGCTAACATATAAAATTAATATCCCTTTGAAAAACTGGGAGTATTATTTAGTGCTAAGCTATTTTGATGAAATCAAAGGGCCAACAGTTATATTTGTTTATCCAGATATAACTGAAAATGTAAATGAAATAACTGAGAACATCTTATTTTTAATGGATTGGTTTGGTGAACAGACGGAATATGCAATACTTACTACCGATTTAGGGGCTACTTACAACATGTTTTTTACCGTTAAACAGGAAGGAAAACGTGATCAAAATGCCACAATGATGATTTCTTTAGTGGTAATGGACATGCCGGTTTCTGCATTAGGTCTATTTTTATTGGCTGAAGCGCCAATGGTTTCTCTAAAAAATGCATTAAAACAAAAACTTGAGAAAACAACTAAATTAGAAGGAATCGATTTTAGAAGTGTGCATCCTCATATAATTACAGCGTGGGAAACATTTCAACTATTATTTGGGCCTTAATAATAGTCTATTAGCTGTTTGTCTTATTGTTTAATTTATAGCGGGGATGGACCAATTCCACCAGGGGGTCTAGGAGCTGCTTCTAGATATCCTTGTTTATAAGCTAGTGAATATGCATCATGAACGTTAACAAAGCCATAACCTAAAAGGTAGTTAAAATCACTCAAACTAGATGCACTTAGTAATATCTGTTTAATCTTACTAATAGTTAGTATTGGTGCAGTTTTTTGAAAAGCAAGATAACCGTCCATATAACCATCTAGTATTACAGCCACAACTCCTGCCAAATAAGGGCTACTATAACTTGTACCACAAGAAAATTCCCATTTTCTTAGATTATTATCATACCTATAACTAGGACTGCTAAGCATTGTAGGGACTTGGTTCCCAGGCATCACCCAATCTATTGACGAGGCAGAATAGGAAGTATCACCCCATGATGCAGATAAATAACTACTACGTGCAGTTCCGCTCCATTCATTTTTTTTCGAGTACAAATCAGTATCAAAATAATTACCAATATCTTCATAGTCAATAGAACTCACTGTAAACCAGTAAGGACTTTTCTGAGGATAAAAATAAGACCCATCAGAATAGGTATTATACTTATTTCCTGCATTTCCAGAAGAAACAACCATGAAATAGTTTTTATCAAATAAAGCAGATGAATTCCGCTCCATTGCAGGAATACGGTTGTTATTCACTTTAACAGAAGTTGTTACAAGAACAATATCAATTCCCCATTTATCCCCATTATCTACTAAAAATTTGAACGCTTCATCTAAGGTGAAACCAAAGTAATCATTTTCTGCGAAAAGTAGATCAATAAATACAACATTTATTCCTCGAGCAATTGTTCCAAGAGTGGATAAAACAGTTACTCCATGTCCAGCATATGCTTCTTCAAGATGATTATCTCTTAGGTAATACGGGCTGTCCACAACATGTATACCTATACTACTATAAGTTGCGTACCACATAATGTTAATATTTAATGTATTTTCTAAATCGAGCCAGTCTTCTAGTTTTAATCCATCATCCAGAACAGCTATAACAACGTTATTATTAATACCATTACGCTTGTCATTGTCGCCCCAGTAATAATCATCTGCAAAATATGTTTTCAGACCAAAATAGTTTAACGCAGGATCACTTCCATCTAATATGCTGGACAAATTGTTAACGTATACATCATATCTATTTTTCAACCAATTTTTTTGTGTCAAACGCAGATTGTCATCTAATACCCTGTAAGAATTCTTATTCGCAGAATTATTTTTAAATAAATCATAAGAAGTCCTATAAATTAAAGCCTGAGATGATGTTAAAGGTATTATGAAATTACTAAAAAACAAGATATTAAAAATTAATGCGAATTTTAATATTTTTTTTGAATAAAAAAACATTAATCCCATCATATTTTTCATAATACATATTAAGAATATATCTGCTAAAAAAGGTTTTTAATAATTTTTAAATGAATAAAAAAAGAAATAATTTCTTATCATAATTACTCAGATAAAAATTAAATATGTCCGCCAACAATTATAATATATGTTAAACGCAATATTGAAGAATTGCGAGGGGGATATAAAACGCATAAAAGTCATAGGATTAATTATTCTTCTATTTTTTGGGTTGGGATTAATTTTGGAGGTAAATGGGACAGAGTATTATGAAACGATAAAATTAAAACAATCTTACTTCTTTTCATTTACAAAATTCTCGGAAATAAGAATAAATAACAATATTGAGAATAAAGATAATAATTATTTGATTTCATTATATCCTTTTATGAATAATCAGACATATGAGGTCCCAAAAAGTAGCGTGGAACCAGAGTATGGCGCAGGTATTAATGTTATTGTTTATAATTTGAATTTATCAAAAACTCAGGATAGTTATTATTATAGGATTAACTTTATGGACGTTTATCCCCATGATTTAAGAACAGAACGGATTTCAACTATTATTTCTTTAAATAGTCAAAGAATTGATAATTATATTTTTTATAACACAAATAATATTGACACATTATTAAATAATATGGATAATATTACTGAAACGCAACTTTTAACCATATTTGATGAAAAGAAACTTCCGTATTTGATTTTTGATAACTATAGCAATTCATTACCATTAGTTGTCCCCTTAGAAAAAGAATTTTATTATTCAATGATGTCTAATGAAGAAACCATAAATAATAACATAAATAATCTCGCAGATCGTGGGAAAATAATTGTTAGTAATAACCACTTAGAACATGAATATAAAGGAGAGATGTATAAAGATGGGCTTATCTTTTATTCAAACTATAATTTAACCTTCTCCATCGAAACAAATGAATTTAGAATCTCAGTTTTAAATTATTATAATACGATTGTGAGTTATGGTGTAATGAATTACTTATACAACGAGGTTAAAGTTAATTATACTGACAAGAGAAACAATACAAATATGACCATATATCAGTATTTTGGATTTGATTTATGGGGACTTAAAGCAAGTGAAACAATCAACAGCAATCTTCAAGACACAATCTTTTCCCATACACCAATAATTACATTAAATCCAAAAAATGGATACTTCTTTTTATTGATAGGTTTAATAACAATTAGCATTTTTTATAGAATGAAATATAAAAAATAGAATAACAAATTAGAGCTTAATCCTTTAAAAATAAATTTAATTTAGAACTTGTAAATAGATTTTATTTTTTTGTAAGATAATGACAAAAACAATAATTGTTTATTTAAACTTATATGACCTTATTTCAGTCTTAAAAAGAATAAGAAAAAGAAGAAAAAGGTGGAAGGGGAAGGTTATTTTTTAGCTTTTTTTGTTTTAAACTAGTTTTTTACTTTTTTGACTAAATAGTCGTATAACAAGTAAAGGGAAAGTAGACCGACACCTAAGGATAGTAATCCAAGGCCAATGTCAATCATTAACCAGTCAAATTCATAGGGAGCGTATGGGTTGCGGAGCATGTATTTGGTAGCGAAAGCAAAACCGAAGATGGAACCAAGAGTTACTGACCATCCAATGACTTTTCTTAGTGCTCCTTCAATACCATAGTAGTCTGTTGCAATTAACATTACCATTACTGCAATTAAGGTTGCTAATACGTGCCAGTGACCAACGTTAAATGAGTACTCAACTAAGATATATTCATCGCTTCTGAACATATCCAAGTTTAGACCAACATAAATTCCTGGGAATGTTACTACGAAGTTTACCCAGAGTAATTGGAAGTATAAGCCCATCTTAACGGGGTCTTTGAAAATGGCAGCAACCTTCTTTCCGAAACTTGCACTGCTGTATTCATCACCTAACTGCTCTTTTGCGATTTCTATCCATCCAACTATTGCTATTGCCAATCCTGCGGTTAATAAGAACGCAGCTCCTGCATCAATAACATGGTGTGCATATTCCCATGGAGTAATAACTAACCATGCACCTACAGACAAAATGATAATACCAATTAGGTAGAACCATTGAGTCCATATGTAAGTGTCAATATCAACTATTAATCTGAACACATGGGAGTTAACTTTCATGTTAGCAATTCTCACTGTGTATAGCATTACTGCTGCTGCTAAAAGTGCTACCATGATGTGGAGGTGGGAAACGAACATTTCATAGAAGGTCCAGCCATCATTATATTCTCTTCTAACGATAGATTCTAGGAGGACAGGGTGAAGTATGTCAATAGAACGTTTTTCAATGTTTGCGATTGCTTGTTGTACTGCACTTGGGTCGTGAATAGTAGTCCTGTCAAAGAATGTTTGTGGATCAGAGGGATAATATTTATCCTTGAATCCATAGAATGAGGCAGCAACTGCAGCAATTAGTGATGAAATAAGAATTGCAATGCTGGTAATAGCAACATTAAGATATTCAAAATTGACTCCTGCTACTTTGTATTCAGTATATGGTTCATCAACTGGGAAGTCTTTTGTTGGCCATATTCCAATTGTGAACAAGATCCCTCCGAAGAATACTATTGCTTGTCCAGAAATAAATAGTCCATGCATAACTCTGCTTGCCCAGAAGTATGCCTCAATAATGGCGGAAATGCTTGTCCACATTGCACCAACAAATAATACCCATTTGGTGAGTGTTTCCATTCCTGGTCTAAATTCATACTGATCCATGAAGAAGAATACCACGGCAACCATGAATGGAATGGCTAGTCCGTGATAAATCAAGATAGCTCTTGCAGCATGACGACCGTCTCCTCCAGGAACGTTTTTAATCAATGGAAATATGTAGCTTAGTACCGGCCAATCACCAAATCTATCGATCATTGGTCCGCTAAATGTCGATAAGAACAAGACTACAAGGGTCTCATATATAATTATGAGAGCGATTAGCCCCCTATAGCTTGTAAAGAAGTCCTTAACTCTGCTTAGGGATGTCATGCAATTATGTTTAATGTAAACCTATTATATATATTATTGCTGGTTGTAAGTTTATTGTGAAACTAATTACCCAAGAAGATAGAAAAAAAAAGGTTTTTTACTAACAAAAAAGTAAGTTATTTAATGCGTGTTTTTGTAATAAACATGGTAATAAATGGATTCAGAAAGCAGAGACGATAAAACTTCTCAAGAAAATGACGAATGCTCAGTCTTAATGACTGCACATTTGCTAGGGAAAAAGTGGGTAATATATGTTATTGCTGAATTAATGAGGAACCCATACTCTAGCTTTAACGAGCTACAAAGAAAAATTAGGGCTGTTGATAACACACAAATATCTGCCCGCATGCTAACAAGCGTTCTAAAACACTTAGAAAAAGAAGGCATTGTAATGAGAGTACCCATTTCTGATACAAAACCAGTTAGAGTAAAATATGTTCTTACTGAAAAAGGAGAGGATTTAATAATTGTTTTTGCTGCTTTAAAGACGTGGGGCGCCAAATGGGGCGGAACAAAGACAAAAAAATGTAGATCATTTACGTGTATACACGACTTAATACCAATCATTATTGATGAAAAAAAGTTAAAGGAATCTATGTATTTACCGAAGTTTCTTAGAGATAATTATAAATTTTAAAAATCAAGAACAATGTTAGTAATGTGCTTTTTTTTAGATTAGCAAGTATTGATTTAAATTATTGAATAGTTATGAAAAAGGTTATTTGTCGTTTTTTTAAACCTCAAGTAGTAAATCAATTATTCAAATAATTGTTCCATTCAAAAATACGGTGTAATACCATGAGTTCGGAGATCCAACAAATAATTACTGGTAAGCCATGTGAACAATATTCTTGTAGATTATTAAGAGCCATTCATAAGATGAGCCCAGCTCTTAGGTTAAATTTTCTAGCTATGATCGTAGGGTTATTAGCAGGTGTTGGGGCGTGGATACTTAAAGTTACGATTGACTGGTTTTTTTATGTCATGTTCCTATTACCAAAGGAATATCTAGGCAGAATCGGGTTAGAAAAATATGATTGGCTACCATTTCTAATAAGTCCAGTAATCGGCGGGATCATGGTTGGTTATATTACTACAAATGTGTCTCAAGAAACAAGAGGCCATGGTGTTCCTGAAGTAATGGAAGCTGTTTGGCTCCATAATGGCAGAATGAAGCTAAGAGTACCTTTTATGAAAATTGTGGCTTCAGCAATCACACTGGGCTCAGGAGGATCTGCAGGTAGAGAAGGGCCAATTGCCCAAATAGGTGCAGGCCTTGGTTCAGTCGTAGGACAAAAACTGCATTTAAATCCTAAAGAACTAAGAATAATGGTGATTGCAGGTGTTGGTGCTGGCATTTCCGCGATTTTTAATGCTCCAATTGGAGGAGCACTATTTGCAGTTGAAATACTTGCTAGAAGTGAAATGGGATTAATGTTTGTACCAGTAATTATTGCATCAGTTGTTGGGACAGTAGTAGGGCAATTCTTTTTTGGGCCGCAACCAACTTTCACGAGTGTCCCAGAATTTCATTATCATAATCCTGCTTTGATTCCATTGTTTATAATATTAGGAATACTTTTAGGGTTTGTATCTACTTATTGGATTAAATTCTTTTATTTCTTTGAAGACTTTTTTGAAAACACCATGAGTAAAAAATGGGGTGTTTCTCCTATGTTGACACCTGCCATTGGAGGATTCCTTGTTGGAATCATTCATGTGGGGATATATATTTTAAAACAAGATAACTGGCTAAAGTTTTCAATGGTAGGTCTTACGTATGAGCCAATGGAGGCAGTGTTTAGGGGTGAATATGTTGATGAACTAGTAACTACCGGGGCAATGATTATTCTGAGCTTATTTATATTAAAAGCTTTAACTACAGCATTAACTATTGGTTCTGGTGGATCTGGAGGTGTATTTGCACCTACTCTCTTTTTAGGAATAATGTTTGGATTCCTATTTGGTTTTTTATCTCAACACTTGTTAGGATTTGATAAAAACGAGGTTGTTGTGTTTGCGATTTTAGGAATGGCCGGAATGTTCGCTGGAACCGGTAAAGCGCCATTAACAGCAATTATAATGAGTTTAGAGATTACAAATGATTACTTCTTAATTATACCATTAATGTTTACAGTTACTTTTAGCTGGGTCATATCTACAAGACTTGATGAAAAAGATATTTACATTGTCAAACTCGACCGCAGAGGTGTTAAGATAGGAGATGCAGATAAAAAAGACATTCTAAATACAATCCCAGTAACTGAAGCAATGACACCTATGGAAAAACTGGTTATTGTTGATGCTAAAAGCAGATTAGAAGAAGTACTTGAACTTGCCAAAAAAACAAGGCATAGTGGTTTTCCTGTATTTGAAAATGATCGGTTTGTAGGAGTAATAACTTTGTCAGATGTACAAAGAGCATTGGCCGAAAATCCAAAAGAATGGAGTGTGAAAGACATTCTACTTAAAAAGAAAAGGCCAGTTATCGCAATTTCTAGTGATGCTAGCCTTGCAGAAGCTGTTTCATTAATGGCTAGAAGAGACGTATCAAGACTTCCTGTAGTTGAAGGGGGTAATAACGAAAATAGATTAGTGGGTTGGATCACACATCATGACATAACTTCAACATATATGAAACAACAAATGTACAAAGCTTACGAAGAATTTGAGAAACAATTTTGGTTAATAAATGATGATGAAGAAAAAGAAGAAGATAAAAAAAGCTGAAACATATTTTCCCAGCTAAGTTAGATATAAATTATATAAATTAATTATTTATTTTAATCATTAATTATTTATGCTAAAATATCTTTTTCACTCTGGTTATATTTTTGCGTCCATTCTAAAATTGCTTTTACGACGTTTTCAAGTGCTTTCCCTTTTTCTGTAAGACTGTATTCCACTTTAACCGGTGTAGAATCAACAACAACATTTCGAGTAATAAACCCTTGATCCTCTAGATTTTTTAGGGCATGTGACAAAGAGGAAGAACATATCTCTTCACCCGCTCTTTGAGAAAGTTCTTCTTTTAATTCATTGAACCTTTTTGATCCGTTAAATAGTACAATACATATAGGTAGATTCCATTTTCCGGATAAAAAAGAGATCATTTCTTTTAATGAACCACATTCCTCGGGAGGGACTATAAATCTGGTCATTTTTTTGACATCTTCCTAATATAACATAATTTCTAGTAGAATTTTTTCTTGATTAATTATTTTAAGTTTTGCTGGTAAAATCTAGTTTTGTGTTATTTTTCAGTTTTCAAATAATATTTTTCTATAAATGCAAGAAAATCATTAGGTAATGGTGCTTTTTTACCATTTTCACCAATGTTTACTTGGATTGTTTCCCCCATAGCGAAAGTTTTTTTCTGATCGTCATTAGTGATTTTGTATTTCAAAGTAAAAGAGGAATTACCTATATGATCTACCCAACAGTGAATTACAATCTGATCCGTTAAAATGATAGGGGATAAATACTCAATAATAGTCTTAGCTACTACAAACTTGAACTTAGGATGAGTTTTAAAGTAATCTAATAAAAGCTTCACACGCGCCATTTCAAAATAAGTAAGATAAACAGCACTATTCACATGACCAAAAGTATCTAAGTCCCTATATCTCACTTGAATTGGTAAAGATATTTTTTCCATGCCAAAAAATGATATGATACAATAAAAGAAGTTTTCGAGTTTTACGAAAAGAAAAACGTTATGATACTTAGTAAAATATGGATTAGTGATTTATGTTTATTATTGCTTCCCCAATGTCTGCAGCATAACTATTGATTCTCTCTAAAAATCGAAGAAAATGAAAAGTAAATCCAGAATATTGCTCTTTAGAAAAATCAAAAATCTCTTTTCTTACCCTACTCCTGTATTCATGACTTTGGTGAATTACTTGACTAGCTTGGAGAGTATTGCCAGCAAAAAATGCTCTCATTATATTTCT
>Ga0256835_1001045_pt1 | contig 17554 bp, 18 predicted proteins | sample PIR30metaG_FD_185972 | JGI IMG/M metagenome (GOLD analysis project Ga0256835, IMG submission 185972) | Hydrothermal vent microbial communities from East Pacific Rise, Pacific Ocean - PIR-30 | ecosystem: Environmental > Aquatic > Marine > Hydrothermal vents | place: Pacific Ocean: East Pacific...
CAGAAACAGAACAATAGGAGGAGAAAATGGTGTTCGATGTTTTACTAATAATTATTACTGGAAGCACTTTTTTGTCTTTAATTCCTTTGTTAATAATAACAAATAACAAAGAAATATCTATCAAAAAAATAGGATTTGTTATAGGATTTTTATTAGGAAGTTCAATATGCTTTATTAGAGATTGGATAGAACTTGGAGTAAAAAGTACACAGGCTAAGGTGGGATTATGGATTTTATTATCATATCAGATAGCATTGATTCTGTTTATATTTGCTCCAAAAACACTTGAGAAAGAAAAAATTTCGATAGATAATTACTTCGTAGTAATATTCTTCTTCTTATATTCTTACTTGCCTGTAGGGATAATAGGAATGGACTACGGGTGGTGGGATAAAAAAAATGAGGAAAAAAAATGGAGCTTAAAAATGGTATATTCACAAATTACGGCAGAACCTTGGAATAAGCTACTTTTCTCTCAAATTTTCCTTTTTTTAATTACGGCCATAATAACGTATTATGTGTTTTTAAATACTAAAGAATGGATTGAAAAAAGTGCTCTTAAAAACACAATTCAAATAAAAAATTTTGTTAACCCAAAGGTACTTGAAAGTTTTGAATTTTTTCTAGCAGGAATATTTACTAGTATTTTTGTGTGTATAATAATGATAATATTACAACTCATTTTTTAGGGAAAAAGGTGTCCTTTAATTACTTCCTATAATATTATTTTTTTTTGGAAAGAACCTATTTCATTAGAAAGACATGTAAGTTTAATGGTGAGTATGATGTCTGAGTACCCAGGGTTTTATCAACCATATCAAGAATACGTCTCTATTGACGAGGTAAAATCAAAAACATATTTTATAACTGCAATATCGATGATTATCGCCGGAGCTATTGTTCTATTTTTCTTAGAAAATGGTCTTCCGGCCATAATATTCTTTTTAGGAGTAATCGGCTGGTTAGTCGCACTGATCATAGGGTTTTTTGCTAGAAGTGAAAAAACTCATAAAATATTATTATATATTATTGTCCCAAGCAGTGCGATTACAATTACTCCTTTAATTCAAATAATAATCTCAACATCAGGAGCATTTATTGTAGGAATGGCTTTCTTCTTAACATCAGCAATTGTATTCAGTGCTTATTTTTACGTGAAAATAAAAAATCCAGATTTAACGCCCATGGGAAAATACTTAAACATTGGACTATGGGCTGTAATAATTTTTGGCATTATTGGAATTTTTCTAAGCTTCTCTCCATTCATTTATTTCATATATTCTCTTTTTGTTGCAGTCCTTTTTTCACTATATATCTTCTATGATATTTCATTAATTGAGAAAAGACAAATTTATTCTCCGTACAGCGCTGCTCTAAACCTATATCTCGATATTTTCATCTTGTTTAAACAATTGCTTTATATTTTATGGATATTATTTGGAGATAAAAGCTAAAACAATTATTTTTTTTTCTTTTTTTGATCCTTTTTTTTCTTTGTATTAATGAGATTTTTAGGTAACTTTATTTGTATTATTCAGTAAAATTATTAACCCAAAAAGTCACGTATATGTTTGAAAGGAGGGTTAAAAATATTTACTAAGTTACCCCCACCATCTAAAGAAATAATGACCTTACTAATAATTGAAGGGCCAATGACGCCTAAACAAATAGAAGATGCATTACCCCATGTAAACAAGGATCAAACGCGTTACGCGCTTCGCAGGTTAATAGAAAGCAAGATAATACGTCGTATTCCGAACCTACTTGACATGAGATCCGTTTACTTTAGAATAGCCACAGAACAAGAAATAGAGGAAATAAAGCCAAATCTTTCCCGACGAATTCAAAAACTCATTTCAGACGCTGTTTCAGACGCTAATATGGTACTTGAAATGATGTAACAAATCAATAAATACTAAAGAAGGGTGGGGCTAAATTTTTTTGAAATAAATTAATGAAAAGTGTAAACTGCAATTAGTTCGCAAACGATGATCTTATTAATTGCAAGAAAGTGAAAAGGTTGTAGAAATAACCATAGAAGGGTCAGCACCATGAGTGAAACAGGGTATCGACATTTAGTGCGGGTTGCCTCCACAGACATTAGAGGTGATAAACCCCTTAAAATCGCACTAACATATATTAAAGGAGTTAATCAGAGGCTCGCGATCGCAGTCCTAAGGGCTTTAGGAATTGATGAAAATCAGAAATTAGGCTATGTTCCTGATGCTCAGATAGAAAAAATAGAAAAAGCGTTATATGATCCCATCTCCATAGGACTGCCATGGTGGTTAGTTAATAGGCCTCGAGACCCACAAACGGGAGAAAATAGACATCTATTAGGTTCCGACTTAATATTGCAACGTAGACAAGACATTGAAGCCATGATCCGCATGCGTTCATGGAGAGGTATTAGACATTCAAGAGGGCTAAAAGTCCGTGGTCAAAGAACCAAGTCCAACGGTAGAAGAGGGCTTGCTCTTGGTGTATCACGTAAGAAGAAATAAGGTGAGAAAACATGGGAGATCCTAAAAAACCACGTAAAAAATATGAAACCCCGAGCCATCCTTACAGAATGGATCGTTTACAAACAGAGCTTGACTTGGTGGGGCGTTATGGATTAAGAAATAAGAGAGAAGTGTGGAGAGCACGTTCTATTTTGGGTCGCTGGAGAGCACAAGCCCGTTCAATGCTCGCGCTGGACGAAGAAGAACGCGCAATTAAAGAAAGAGTCCTCATTAATAAAATGGCTCGTTATGGGTTACTACCAGAAACTGCTACTTTTGAAGCTGTTTTGTCTTTGGATGTTGAAGACGTTTTAAAACGCCGATTACAAACCATTGTTTATGAGAAAGGTCTAGCAAGAACACCCCATCAAGCAAGGCAAATGATTGTCCACAGACACATAATGGTCGGAGACCATATCGTAACTTCTCCAAGTTATTTAGTACCAGTAAGCGAAGAAAATACGATTCGTTATTCCCCACGTTCACCATATAACAATGAAGATCATCCTATGAGGCCACAAGCAAAACCTCAACAGTCTGATGAAGAAGGAGAAGTAGAGGTCACAGAAACAGAAGGTGAATAATATGAGTAATAAAACCGCTCCCCAAGATAACAATGAAGCTAGTCCTACTCCAAAGAGGAGAAAGAAACGTTCCATTACAGGAGTAGCTCATATTTACGCCAGTTATAACGATACTATTATCCATATTACTGACTTGACTGGCGCTGAAACAATTAGCAGAAAATCTGGTGGGATGTTTGTAAAAGCAGACCGCCAAGAGTCCAGCCCATACGCAGCAATGAAAGCAGCATTTGCAGCAGCAGATGAGGCAAAAGAAAAAGGTGTTAAAACAATACATGTAAGAATCCGTGCTCCGGGCGGACATAAATCTCGTACTCCTGGGCCCGGTGTCCAAGCAGCATTAAGGGCATTAGCGAGAGCTGGGCTTAGAATTGGTAGAATTGAAGATGTAACACCTCTGCCTCACGACGGTACCAGAAGAAAGGGTGGCCGTAGAGGACGCAGAATGTAAAAACAATTAAAACCTAATTTTTCCTTCCTTTTTTTGGATGAAACTTATTTAGAATGTCTACTCATCTCTCCACATGAGAACACAGTACGTCCAGTTCTTTGAAAGCCTTAGAAATCCGTTATTAACTCCATTTTTCTTATTTATTACTGCATTAGGAGATGAATTATTCTACATAGCTGCGGTCGCATTTTTTTACTGGGTATGGGACAAAAGACTCGCAATTAAACTTGCGATGGGGATCACCATGAGTTCCTATCTTAATTCATTCCTCAAACTACTAATAAAATCTCCAAGGCCATATGCTAGTACAAATCCTGAAGAACATTGGATCGGTGTAAACGTAGAAGAATATAAACAAACAATGGGAATGCCTTCAGGACATGCGCAAGGAAGCGTTACATTCTGGGGAATACTTGCTTATGAATTAAAAAACAAAAAGTTCTGGATCTTTGCCATTATAATTGTTCTATTAATAGGAATCTCAAGATTATATTTAGCTGTACATTTCTTAGAAGATGTAATAGTAGGATGGATTTTGGGGATAATAATTGTAATTGTTTTTGAATATTTATGGGCCAAAACAGAGCCCATAGTTGAGGAACTACAATATCAACAAAAAATCGCGTTATCATTTAGCCCGCTGATCTTATTTTTAGTAGCTACTGCAAGCTTTGGTTTTGACATGGATGCTAAATTTGGAGCAGTAACAATGGGAGCATTAACTGGAATTCTTTTAGGGCATTTATTACAAGAGAGATATATTGGTATTTACAGTAGGCCAAACTCACTATTAGAAGGAACCGTAAGGATCTTTGTTGGGTATATGATCTTAGTTCCATTAGTACTATTATTATCTATTCTTCAACATACAGGACTCGATAACTCACCGCAAAGTATTCAGTTATTTGCCACGCTAATAAGGTACTTTTTCATAGGTCTTATTTTAACAACTATGATACCAGCGTTATTCACCAAGATCGAAATAGAGTAACAACAAAAACAAAAACGTTTTATTTATATTCCATATTGAAAGGAACACGTTTTTGCATCCAAAAGATTTTAAATAAAAGAGGTTTATGTTGAAAATGGTGCTTATAGTGATAGGTGACTGCCTTCCAGAAGGAAATTAACACTTTTTTTTCAATAGGTAAGGCAGTCAATAGTGAAACTTTTAACTTTTACAAAGCACGTAAAAACAACTCTTTACGGGGTGTTAGGTTTTGCCATTAGAACATGACAAGAAAACAGAGTTTGCAGAGTGGTATAGCGAAGTTGTAAAAAAAGCAGAAATAGTAGACAATAGGACACCTGTAAAAGGGGCAAACGTATTATTGCCTAATGGATATGGAATATGGGAAAATATCCAGAAAATCTTAGATCGTGAATTAAAAGCAACAGGTCACAATAATTATTATTTTCCCATGTTTATACCTGAAGAATTACTGAACCAAGAGGCAGAACATTTTTCTGGCTTTGCACCCGAAGTAGCGTGGATTACTCATGTTGGAAATCGAAAACTTGAACGAAAGGTAGGTCTTAGGCCAACATCAGAGGCAATCATGTATTCAATGTTTTCATTGTGGATAAGGGCACATACTGATCTTCCATTAAAAGTTAATCAGTGGTGTAACATTGTCCGCTGGGACACTAAAGAGACAAAGGTTCTTCTTAGAGACAGAGAATTCCTCTGGCACGAAGGGCATACTGCTCACGCTACTTATGAAGAAGCCGAAGAACAAGTAAAAGAATCTATGAGGATATATGAAAAACTGTTCGATGACTTGGCATTGTCATATATTATTCTGAAAAGGCCTAAACACGACACCTTCCCCGGAGCAGATTACAGCGTGGCATATGACGCACCTTTACCCGATGGGAGAGTACTGCAAATAGGAACTACTCATAATCTTGGACAAAATTTCAGTAAGGCCTTCGATGTAAAATTCCAAAAACCTGACGGAGATCATGACTATGTGTATCAGACTAGTTATGGGATATCCACAAGGATTATTGCTGCTATACTCTCATTCCATGGGGATAATAAAGGAGCCCTTATACCCCCCAAAGTTGCCCTTACACAAGTAATCATAATTCCTATCTACTTTAAAAACAAACATGAAATAGTGAAAGAAGCCGCTAACAAAGTCCTTGAAACCTTGAAAAATGCAGGGATCAGAGCAAGAGCAGATCTAAGAGACAATTATACGTCTGGTTGGAAATTTAACCAATATGAACTCTTAGGCGTACCTCTTAGGCTAGAAATCGGCCCTCGAGATATCGAAAAGAACCAAGTAGTTTTGGTAAGGAGAGACAACGGAGAAAAAATAACTGTTCCACAAGACCAGCTAGTCAAAAAAGTAAAAGATACTTTAGACGCAATTGAAGAAACGCTACGTCAAAAAGCGTGGAAAAGGCTTGAAGAAAGCATTTCAGAAGCAAAAACATTCGAAGAAATAGAAAAAATCTATAACGAAAAACGAGGAATTATACGTACAAACTGGTGTGGAAACCCTGAATGCGCAGACGTATTAAAAGAAAAGCTTTCCGTAGAGATTAGAGGAACTAAGCTCAATGAGGAAGAAGAGCCATTCCATTCTTGCGTGGTATGTGGAAAAGAAGCCAAACAAGTGGTATACGTAGCCTCCGCATACTAAATAAAAGATAAAGCTCACTCTAACGGTCATTACTAGTCTTTTTTCTGTTTCCTAACAATTTTTTTGTCCTTAACAACGATTTCTCCCTCAATAATCACGGTGTTTGTTAAATTTTTAGCAAAATAATAAGGAATGTGGTCAGCAGTAGGGGCATCCAATAAAACCAAATCCGCGTCATAACCCTCTCTCACTACACCTTTGTTTTTTAATCTTAGGGATTCAGCACCTCCGTAAGTAGCAGCTTTCAACGCTTCTTGAACAGGGAAATGACTAAAATAAGATGCTAGTCCAATGACCGTAAACATGCTTTGGACGTAACTATTAGGATTAAAATCGCTGGCTAAAGCAACAGTTACACCTGCTTCTTTCAATAAAGAATACTGGACAAAACGATTTTTAAACAAGACAACAGGACCCATCGGCATGACACCTGCAACAGTACCGTTCTCCGCCATTATTTTCAAGTCTTCCAAAGTAGCGTTTAATAAATGATCAACAGAAACCGCCCCGAATTCTTCCGCTGCAATTCTGCTAATTCCCGTACGGACAAGCTCTTCACCATGTACCCTTACAGGGATCCCCAACTCTTTACTGCGTGAAAGTATTTGTCTAGTTTGGTCTACGTCGAAAGCTCCTTTGTCAGTAAAAACATCTGTAAACTTAGCAATCCCTTGTTTTTTGACTTCTGGAAGCATCTCATCAGTTATGAGTTCGACATAAGCGTCTGGGCGTTCAGAATACTCCGGAGGAACCAAATGTGCACCGAGGAAAGTAGGGATGAGTTTTACAATGTGGAGCTTATTTGCCTCTTCAATTACTTCTAAAGCTAAGAGTTCTCCTTCTTTGTTCAAATGGTAACCTGTTTTAGCCTCTACAACAGTCGTTCCATTTAACAAAAACTCGTCGAGACGCTTAAGAAGAGAATTTAATAACTCTTTTTTACTGGCTTCCCTTGTTTTTGCCATACTATATTTAATACCACCACCGCGCTCCAATATCTCTAAGTAACTCTTTCCTTCAAGTTTAAGACCTAATTCAAAAGCGCGTTCTCCGATAAAAACAGGGTGGGTATGGGAGTCAACAAAGCCGGGTAATGCTGTTTTTCCACTGCCATCAATTACTTCATATTCACTGACCATTAAGTATTCCTGTTCTTTACCTGCAGGGATTATTTCACTAAATTTGCCATTTTTCATTGTTATCGAGACATTTTTTAAAAGTTCTAAGCCTGTAAATAATTGTTCTAAGTTTTTTATTAATAGCATTCCGTATTCACACCTCATTTTTACTCATCGTTTGTTTGTCCCTTTTTTGTTTCCAGACCTCTAAAAGTGTTCTCAAACTACTTAAACGTTTGGCTGAAATAAGAGAAAAAACAGAAGTTTCCAGACCTCTAGGGTTCTTCTCAAAAATTATACTGCTGCTGAAGATAATTACGTCGCGAACATGTTTCCAGACCTCTAGGGTTCTTCTCAAACTGAAAAAGTTTTTTAGGTATATTCATGTCTGTAGGAGTTTCCAGACCTCTAGGGTTCTTCTCAAACTTTATTCCCCCCCATCTACGACTCCAAGAAGTATATATGGTTTCCAGACCTCTAGGGTTCTTCTCAAACATACCGCCATAAGATTATATTTAGCGATTGTCTTAGGTTTCCAGACCTCTAGGGTTCTTCTCAAACGATCGTATAAGTCAAGGGTAAAGTATTGGTTATATTCGTTTCCAGACCTCTAGGGTTCTTCTCAAACCATAGATTACTTATTGATTTTCAAAGCGGAAAAAAAGTTTCCAGACCTCTAGGGTTCTTCTCAAACCTATTCTGTTTTCCATTAATGAATAAGTCTTTAAAAAGTTTCCAGACCTCTAGGGTTCTTCTCAAACTAAAAACAACAAAATAATTAGTATTGATGACAAAATGTTTCCAGACCTCTAGGGTTCTTCTCAAACTACTACATGAAACTGATCCATGACGAGCTGGAACGAGTTTCCAGACCTCTAGGGTTCTTCTCAAACCATTTACCAGAGGACAAAGCATCACAATCAAAGACGGTTTCCAGACCTCTAGGGTTCTTCTCAAACTACCTCCAATGATCAGGCATATGCTCGTCATTGCACGTTTCCAGACCTCTAGGGTTCTTCTCAAACTTGAGAAAAAAACGCGCGAAGAACGGGCTGGAAACAGTTTCCAGACCTCTAGGGTTCTTCTCAAACTGAATTTATAACAGTCCATTCCTGAACTGTTTTTTCGTTTCCAGACCTCTAGGGTTCTTCTCAAACACTGCTAATTGGTCCAGTTTGGATATGGATTATAAAGGTTTCCAGACCTCTAGGGTTCTTCTCAAACCCCTATGATGTTTCAAGAATAATTAAAAAATGGGAAGAGTTTCCAGACCTCTAGGGTTCTTCTCAAACGATTTCCTACAAGCCTTGTATCTTGGAAACTATATTCGTTTCCAGACCTCTAGGGTTCTTCTCAAACGTTTGGACAGAAAAAAATAAGGCAAAAATATGTTTCGTTTCCAGACCTCTAGGGTTCTTCTCAAACCGTTGTTATTTTATTGTTTTTTGGGGGTTTTAGGGCTTATTAGTGGGGAGGGGGATCGCAGATCTCCGATAAGGGTATCACTTTATATACCTCATTATCTAAATAAACACTTAAAATAAAAACATTCCTCGTGATACTCTGAAAAACGAAAAAAAAGTTTTATAGAACTAAAGAAACTTCTTTCTTTTCAATTCCCAAAACAATCTTTTTCAAGTTCTTCTCCGTTGCTAAAGAATAAATAAAAATACTGTCCGCATCTTCGTCAATAATTTCCTTCAATCGTGTTTTTAATGCCTCCAAGTCCGCATCAGTAATGTTTCCCTCAAAAACAGAATTCTGTACCCAGTACAAATAACCCTTCAAAAAAGAATGTACCTTGTTTACTCTCTCATTTTTCACATCATAAACAATTATTACGTAGGGCATTTTAACCATTTAACTATTTTTGTTTATAAGCTGAGAATTTTTTAGTGTCTTCTAACACGAATTTTACTAGTTTGTGGGCGTCCTGCTTTATTAGAAAGCGGTACGATACTTTTCTTTTTAGCTTTTTACTACTAACAGTACTGTCTAACTGTTTTTGATATTCAATTAGTATTTTTTTTAGTGCTTGCTCTTTTAGTCGAATAGTGTCTTCTTTTACGAATGAATTTTTTGTTATTTGTTTTCTGTTGATCATTCTGAAAATTATCCTATGTGCGAGTAATGGTTTGTAGGGCTCTGAGAGATCTAAGGCAAGGGAGTACCTTCTTTCTAATGGTTGGTGAAGATATGAAATGGCAGGGTGCAAATATGTTTGCAATATTTGGGTAAGGACAGTAGAGTAAGTCACTGTGTGAAGTAATGAGATTAACGAGTTCATTTCGTTATGTGGCGGGTTGAAAGTTCTTTTTTCGAATGGTAAAGAAGGAGTAATTTTGTCGAAGCATGAATAATACTGTTTCCACACCTGGGCTTCATCGGACATGATTTTGTTTATGTTTGTCGTTTCGCGTATCTTAATTTCTTGAATCTTGTTTATAGCTTCCAGTATTTCTTTGTCGTTTTTAGCGTAGTGATGCAGTATATGTAATATGTTGTGTTTGGTGGATAATACAATACTTCGTGCTATGTGGGATCTTTTGCTCGGATCTATGTATGCTCTTGTCTGAGCAATGATTATTGTCCCATTAGTATTGTTATTTCGGGGGTAAAAACTACCAATGTTTGTCTGATATTTATTGTAGAAATGCACTGGAATGTTTTTTTCTGCCATTAATGATAACGCACCTGACTTAATGGTCACTTTTCCTATCGCGTGTATGTCTTGTATTTGGGAGATAGGGAGTGTGGTTTTCACATTTTCGTTATAATAAATAAGGGTGTTGTCTTTCCTGGCAAGGATACCGTGAGTCATTAAGTACAAAGACTTCTTCATTTTTAAGCCTCACAAATCTCTAAGTAAGCACACGACTTACAGTATGGTCTTGTCACTATTGGTGGTGGTCTAGGGAACTTGGCGATTCTAAGAATCTCTTGTTCTGTGTTTACTAGCTCTTTCTCTACATCTGGAGTAAGTTTCAATCTGTAGTTTTTCTTTTCTTTTGGGATTCTTAATATTCCTTGGGCTTTTATTCCTTGTCTTTTTAATAGCAGTAAGTAGTACAAGAGCTGTTTTTTCGATGGTTCTAAGAATTTACTGCTTTTTTTAATTTCAGAGATTATGATTGTGCTTTTTTGTTTTGTTATTATATCAACTACGGAGGTCCCTATGTTAATAGTCCTCTTTGACATTTTTTTGTAGGATTGCTCATGTATTATTCGGCCAATGCTGAGATGGTGATGTTCTTCTATGGGATCGAAATAGTGGAGGTGGAACCATAGCTCTCTGTGGCATGTATAGTAATATTGTATTGTTATTCCTGAGATCCTGTATATAGGGTCTGTGAGAAAAAATTTTTCATTTTTTTCTTTAGAAGACAAGTTCTTCATCTTCAACCCCTTCTTTTTTAAAACCTGTTTCTGGAGAGTAATAGTAGTGGACTAAGTTTTTGTTTAGCTTGAAAAAACCTCCATAATATTCAAGGTCATCGGAAATTTTTTCCAAGACTCTTTTGTCTATGTTAATAACGTATTCATAAAGCTGTTTTTTAATTTTTAAGAACCCTGCTTGTCTTTGTTTCCAGTCTTTCATAGTAGCGAGTTTCTTATATTCTTGCCACGTCTTTTCTGCATGAGAGTCATACCCAATGAATAATGGGTATCTTTCTATTTTCTCCTCGATTAGGTGAAATTCCTTGAATTTTGAGAATTCTGCTTTGCAAAAATAGTTTAGAATTTTTCTGGATTCTTGTTCATTGGTTTTTTCACGTGCTTTGATGAAGTAGTTTTTTATGATGTCAGGAAACATTTTTTCTTCTATTGTTCCGTGTTCTTCAAAAACTTTCTTTGTTAGATCGATCAATGTCTTGTCATATATCATTTTACTGAGTTCTTTGTTATTACTTGAGTGTGTCAATGGTTGAACAATAATCTCCGAAGGATGTTTTTCTTTTCCGTGCCTATTGACTCTTCCAGATGCTTGTATAATAGAGTCTAGTGGTGCCATGTCTCTGAAGCCTTTTTGAAAAGATAAGTCAACTCCTGCTTCTATGAGTTGAGTCGTAAAAAGTAATGGCCTCTTGTTAGTTTTAGTAGCATGGAGCATAATCTTTATTTTGTTTATTCTGTCAAGCCTGTGTTTGGGGATTACTCCAGTGGACAGATGGAATAGCTCGAAGTCATTATCTAATCCTTGGCTTTTGGCGTCTATGAATAATTGTTGAGCACTACTAACAGTATTCGTAATTATGATAGTGCTTTTGTTTTTATCGAAGAATTTTTTCTCAATTTTTTGTGAGATGAAATCTTTATAAGGTAATTTTTCTTTTTCTGCAACTATTCTTATTCGGTTGAGTTTTTTGTAGGTCTCAATACCTATGTTTGAGACATTCACTAGTTTTTCGTGTAGAATCGCTGGTTGTGTGGCAGTACTCATTAAAAGATAAGAATCGGTCTTTTCTAGTAGTACGGGTAATGTTTTTTCAAGCAAGAGCCAGTATTTTAGAGGGACTGACTGAACCTCATCGAGTATGAATATGGTGTTTAAAAATTTATTGTATTTTCTCATGTTCTTTTTCTTGTTGGAATAAAGGGTGTGGAAGAACTGGTAGAAAGTAGAGACAATTATTTCGCTATTCCAACCTTCAATGTAGAATAACTCTTGGTTCGGAGTAAATTCCTCATTTTCTTGGTGTGTTTTATATTCTATTTGTATTAAGTGATGGTGCTTTAGTAGTAAGTTGCTAGGAAGTGTATTTTTTTCCTGCATTGAAAAAACGGTGTTTATTACTTGGTGCACTTGTTCTATAATTGAAAGAAAAGGCAGTAAATAAACAACCCGATATGTTTTGTTTTTTTGCTTTTGTAATTTATGTCTTAGTTTAAATGCCCATACCAAATTTGCTAAGGTCTTTCCGCTCCCCGTAGGTGCTTCTAATTTATACGTTCTTATACCAAGATTTAATGTGTCTACGTAGTTTTTTGCTTCTTTGTAGAGTTTTGAACGTATGCTGGGGAAAAAATCATTTGTTTTTTCCTCCGGGAAAGCATTCTGGTGGTATCTTTCGAGTATTTGGTAAAAGCTCTTGTTTATTCTGCTTATTAAGGTCGTACTCATTGCATCGGTTTTGTCGGCTTCCTGTAATACACTGTAAATAAGGCTCTCAATAATTGTTAAATTAAAGCACAACGGGTTTTGGCTGATTATTTTTTCTGTGTTTGGGCGTGGAGTGCTTATTATTTTGTCACAGCTCTTGTCAAACTGTTTAAACAAGTTCTGAGCTTTTCTTATGTCCTCTTCTAGTTCTGTTGTTGACAATGCAGTGTAGACAAATTTTTCCCATTTTGGGAGTTGTATTTTCAAATAGGTTTCTACTTCTCGAATTATTTCATCTATCTGCGCCGGGTCTACCGCTTCTATTTGCTTTCTTATTACTTTGTGTTGTTTTTTAGTGTTTTTTATTTCATCCCTGATGTTTTTCCTGGATTTTCTGAGAGACACTAAGTCACCATGATGCTTGAGAATACTAGTAGCAGCTATTAAAGCTAATTGTTTTTTGATTTTAGGGTTCTTAATGTTTGAAAGAATATCTATGCGAGGAACAGCGTAAAATGCATATATTGCTCCCAATAAAGAATGATTGCTTTCAGGAGTCTTTAATTGATTCTTTTTTCTTGGATCTGTTTCACGGATATACTGTTGGAAATACGTAGTGGCCTTTCCGACATCATGGACTCCACCAACAAATAGTGCGAGTTTCTTGAAGTCTTCTCCGTCTAGTTGATTGTTCTCGTCAATAATTATTGAGGGGAGAGTGGTATTTGATAGTAGTAAGTCAATATTTTTAAGAGTGTTAACAAGATGGTCTGATAAAGCTACCTCTGGATGAGACCATAACTTAGCTTTTACTACCATACAAATATCACTTTTTGCTGATCGGTTTCTTTTATTTTAAGGAGTTTAGATCCCATATGTTTTTTGGGGTCTTGTGTCTCAATTATCTGACCTTTTATTGGTTGTGCATTCGCATCGAAGACCACTCTATAGAAACCATCAGGTTTGCGTTCTTTGTCGAGGTACCGTGCGAACTTATCTATTATGAAGTGATTCCCTGGTTGTGGAATAGGGTCGAAAGCCGTGAGTGGTGCTACAGACAAAGTCTCTATATCTTCACCGACGGTTTCTTCTAATGCTAGAACCGTCCCGCTTGCTTTTCCGATATAATCTGTTTTTGCCAACATTGAAGCAAGCCCTAATGACGGGGAATAAATACATTCCTTGTTTTTTAGTAAAGACTCCAATTCAGACATTATCTGGTTGTCTTCGTGGTGGAAATAAATCCTGTATTTTGGTTCCCGGACTAGTTGAAAAGGAACAATAATATGCTCTTTAACCCCTAATAATGTAGATATTTGTCTAGATCCTTTGATTTTTAGTAAATTGAAAGTGATTTTGACAGTTGAGAGCTTAGAAATTGTTTCTAGTCCTATAAAGCTTTGTTCAGGACTAAACACAGAGTAAACCTCGTCTTTTTGAACTCCTAATATTGCTCCTATTATTCCACCTATGGTATGCCTAGGGGGGATTAAGTGGGTGGCTGCAGAAGTAGTGGTATATCTCATCCGGAAATGAGCGTACCTCCCAGAAATGTCGAAGATTAAGAATGGAACCCCCATTTAAGTATCACCTTACTCTAAGTTAAGCTCTTCAACAGGAATTCCTGTCTGCTTTAAAATACTTGTTAAGTCTGTTGGTTCATTATTATTAGTTACGAAGTTGATGGTGTTATCGTCTTTTATTAGGATCTTTTCTATTTTTTCCTTGTATTTGTTTAAAGCGTCTACTAGTTCATCTGCAATCATTACATAGTCTTGAGTATTTCTCAGTTCGATATCGGGCTTATCGGACTTGATTGCAAGTTTGGAGTCAAGATCGCTCATCTGGAAGTTTCCTGGTTTGTATCTAATTACTAACAGTATTCTGGGAGTAAGACCTAGTTTAGAACGCGTAATCATATTCTTGGTTCCAAGCCACATTCCTCTGTAGAGTGCAGCTAAGTCGTCTTCTGTTAATCTGGTCTCCTTTGCTCTGTGCTCGTTAACCACCCCGTAGAACCCTATCAAAGAATAGGGAACAATATATTCGGTTCTAAATGCTTGTTGTTCCTTTTTCTTTTGTGATGCAAAAGCACCAGTTCCTTTTATTCTTTCTACGATTACTTTGTGAAATGAACGCCCCATTTGGAATTGTACTGGTCCAGTATGAGTAATGCTCGTAGTCTTATCTTTTCCTTTCTCATCTTTAAGTTCTAAGGGAATAGTGGCACCGAATAATCTCACATCTATGCATTTAGACAAAATATTCTCGTCAATTTTTTCTTTTTTAATGTTGATTTTTTCTTTTTTGTTTTTTAGCTCGTCTGGTAGGAAGGCTTTTGCCCTTTCTTTTGCGTCTGGCAAGTATCCCTCCTCATCTCTTTCAAGCCGGACAAAAATTTCTTTTTTCTCTACGTCGTATAAGTAGTCTCTGATTGTCCTTTTTAGTCTTACATCTGTTACGAGATTGATACCAGTCTCAGGGTCTGTCCTCGGCTTATTTTCGTCTCCAGGGTCTCCGTTAGGATTGCAATATTTTGCATCATATATGAAAAATATTTCATGTCTGTTTTCTACTATGTTTGTCATTTTTTCTTCCTCCTTTAAATTTTGGTTAAAATCATTCTTCATTTTCTTTTTCTATTTTCTCACCCGCTTTCACGAACAGAGAAGTTCCAAGTGCTAAACCTGTTGCGAAAGAGAAACTGATGTCATCGTTGGTTATCTTCTCATTTGGGCTTGTCTGGCTTAAGAAGTAAGTGGCCAAGGCCTCTATGGCTTTAACGTTGTTTGTCAACGCCTTATTCTGTGGAGAATTGTATTCTCTTAGTTTTGCCATGCTTTCAGTAACTAGCCTTCGGACTTTCCGTAAGTCTAATCGTAGACTATATAGCTTTTCGTAGAAGGGCTCCGATTTCAAGCTCTTGTATTGCTCGTATGTCACTCTTCTAGCTAACATCCCAGCTAGAAATGCTCCTTTTTTAGCGGGTGAATCAAAATACTTGTTAGTGTTGAAAAACTTCATCACTAAATCAATTATTCTGTTGTCCTCTAGTTTTAATTGTTTCAATATTTCTTCATCATTCATATTTTCAACTCCTTGTAACGTATTTTCGTCTCGTTTCAAACATCCAATTAAATCATAATATAGCAGTACCAGTAGATACTCAAGAGCATAGATCTTAAAAAGATAATACCATGGTTTCCCCCGATTAGAGAAAATATGACGAAGATTCCTTATTCCTTGAGAAATAATGACTTCTTGGTCTATCGGTGACTTTGTTAGTGCTGCGGAAACAAGGGCTAAAAATTGATTAATAAAGAGGTCTTTACGGGACTTTTCGTTGGCTAAGCTGGAAGGATAAAGATCTCGTACAAATTTAAAAGTAAATCTGAGAGATTCGGGTGGCTTATCTTTTGTTTTAGACACTCTCGCCCATAATTCAGACAAAAAGGGTTCAGAGTCTATCTTGTCTTTTGCATTGTATAATTCTGATAGGCGAGATGGTAAAACGTCAGGTACTAAGGCGAGAATTTCCTCTTGAGCTTTATTAACACGATAAAACAGGAAAGTGACCATTAAGTAATCTTCAAGGTCCTTAATGTTTTCTAATAGCTCCTCTTCGTCGCCTGTAAGATTGTTTTTCAGGGTAATGACTCTGGTTTCTTGTCTAGCATTTCTCTCGACTTTTTCGGTATAACTATCCATTAAATAAGAGAGAAGTTCTTCTAAGTTCTCTTTATGAAATACTTGTGGGAATAATAAGTAATCGACTCCTTGTAGCTTAAAATGTAGCTTTTCTTCAACGTAGTATCTTCCGTTTTCGGCTAGGACCGCACAGTTAAAACATACTGGAAACTGGTGCCAGCTTTTGTTAACTTCTAATTCCTGGGCAAAATTAATTTTGTCGTGAGTATAGAACTTGAATGGAAATGCTAAGCCGAATACTTCTCCTTCTTTTCCGCAATAGTAACATACACCTTCTCCTAAGCTCTTGAATTTTTTACCGTAATACTTTTTCTTCACTTCTTCTGACAAAATTTCTTTAAGAAATTTGCGGAAAGCATTGCTTATGCTATCAGGATCAAAATCAACCGTGAGAAGTATACGTGGGTTCTGGGGAAGAACCTCACCGGTTTCTTTTCTTCTCTTAAAATCATTTTTTATATCTTCTATTTGCTCATTTATTCTACTAATAATCGTGTCTTTTTCTTTCATTAAATAATCTTCAGCTTCCTCAATAAGAGATAGGATCTTAGGATCACTGGGTTTAAGTTTTTTAGCGTTTTTGAACCATGCTTGGATTTTTCCTATCAATGTTTTTTTAGGGTTGTCTGTATTAAGAATAGAAATAGGTAGGGTTCCTGGCCCATTGTTCGGCGGTTGTCTAAAAAATATTTTGTTTTTAAGCTTTTCGTAGTCATAAGGTGAACTCTCAATTTCGGTACTTATAATTTTTACCTTTGAAGAACCTTCGGTATATAGCTTTATTGAGATGTAGTAATCTGCTTTAGGGTTTTGCAAAAAACTCTGGAATTCATCAATGCCTTTTTCCTCGAGATATATTTCTCCAAGCATGGGCAACAATTCAAACATTCAAATCATCTCCTTTGTAATAATTTGTTTCCCCTTCAGACTTGGCGGCCTAATTTTTGTTATATCAAGAGTTTTCTTTTTTGTTTTGGGATAGTTCTGTAAAAATCCAAACCCAAGAGACGTCTTCATTCCTAAACCAGCATCAACAAGCCACTCGTAAAACTTTCTTAACGACTGGTCTTTCCTAAAACGCAATAAATCCCATTGAGAACCAATTATAGGAAAGGATTTCCCTTTCTTCTTAATAGGTACTGCAACTTCTTTCTTGAAAGACAACTCTTCGAACAAAGGTTTTTCGATATAGAAATCGTCCTCCCCTGTTACAGCTTGATATTTAGCAACTCCCCCATCACGGATCATTTTTTCAAATTTACTTAGACTTAGTGTCTTATCCTTAAAAGAATAATATTCGGTCTTAGAATGATTCTTTTTAATAATCACAATTGGGCTTCCTGTTCTAAAACGGTCCCAGATTCTAAGTTTAAGCTTTTTTATACGAATCAACACATGCCCTTTAAACATTAGCTTGCCAAGTTGTTTAGTGAA
>Ga0256835_1001046_pt1 | contig 17549 bp, 18 predicted proteins | sample PIR30metaG_FD_185972 | JGI IMG/M metagenome (GOLD analysis project Ga0256835, IMG submission 185972) | Hydrothermal vent microbial communities from East Pacific Rise, Pacific Ocean - PIR-30 | ecosystem: Environmental > Aquatic > Marine > Hydrothermal vents | place: Pacific Ocean: East Pacific...
GGGGACGTAGCTGTTGAGGTCCCCAAGATAACTCCCGTGGCCACGGTCTCGGGAATGATGCCCCGATTCGAGCTGAGTCCCTCGATCAGGAAATCCGGACCTAGAGATATGGCCCTCCCCAGATCCCTCCCCGAACCTTCACTCAGCTTCAGAGGAATAGCGTTCCGCTCCGGAGGAGGAGAAGTAGGACTTGCGGTGGATCTCGGGACCACCAACATATCCGGATCGCTGCTCGACCTGAGGAGCGGGAGACCCTTGGTGGAGGGGTTCGTGAGGAATCCCCAGGTGTCTAGGGGAGCTGATGTGGTCACTAGGCTGGAGAAGGCCTTGGAAGGTGAGAGGGAGGTGTTGAGGAGCCTAGCGATTCAGGGCATAGAGGATCTGGCCTCAAAGCTCTGCAAGGCCGCTGATGTCAGGGAGGATGATGTATCCATAGTCTCGGTGGTCGGAAACTCGGTGATGCACGCGCTCCTCCTTGGATTGCCCGTCGATTCTCTATCTGTAGCACCGTTCGAGCCTCCCCTCAAGATGTGGGTCTCCGGGCCAGCGGAGGAGGCCGGATTTGAGAAGCTGTCCGAGAGCTGGCTCGTGGTCCCCCCACCACTGGCAGGCTTCGTCGGTTCCGATGCCTTATCCGACCTTATAGTTGCTGAGATGCTGGAGCTGGAGAGACCCTATCTCCTGATCGACTTGGGGACGAACACCGAGGTGATGCTGGTGACGGACGATGTGCTGGCGACCAGCGCGCCAGCAGGCTCCGCCTTCGAATCTAACGTCCCATCCGGGGTAGGCGGCGTTCGTGGAGCGATAAACAAGGTGAAGATCACCGAGGAGGGAGTCGAGATAGAGGTAGAGGGAAGACCCGTGGGTTTAAGCGGCTCAGGACTCATCTCCGCCGTGGCCGAGATGCTGAGATGGGGTCTCCTCTCGGAGAACGGGAGGATGTCCAGGGAGCTGGAGGGGAGGCTCAGGCTGGTCGATTCGCCGAGGATAGAGGTGACGCAGAGGGATGTGAGGGAGATCCAGAAGGCGGTCGCTGCGGTCTATTCGGCTTGGAGGATCCTCATGAGGAGGAAGGGCTTGGGCTATGAGGACCTGAGAGGTGTTTACCTCGCTGGTACCTTCGGGAGCCACGTGGACCCGTTAGATGCCATTGAGATAGGCCTCATCCCACCAGTCGAGCCGGAAATGGTGGTCTCCTTGGGTAACACAGCGTTATCAGGGGCTAAACTCTTGATACTGAGTGAGGACGCGTTTATCAGCTTTAATGAGCTATACTCCAGGGTTACCTACGTGGATCTGGCCAGGGATCCTGAATTTAGCGATGTTTTCATAGAAGGGACATATCTGAGGAGGAGAGTCTCCCCCTGATATTCCATCTTACTGGCAACCTTTAATAGTTCCGGGGCGGAACTAAGTTCCGGGGCGGAACTAATGCTATTCGACCTGAGGCCTAAGAAATCTAGAAAAGACCTTTTCGACAGGGAATGGGAGCTAGAAGAGCTGGAAAGAGCGTCTGGCAGATATCCTCTCATCCTACTACTGGGTATTAGGAGAATAGGTAAGACTAGCGTGGCCTGGTGCTTCTTAGAGGGTAAGAGGGGTTTTTTAGTTGACATGAGGGGCGTCGTCCGGCGGGCCGATCTCTACGAGAGGGTGGCTAGGGGGCTTGAGGAGTCATTGAGCAAGATGAGAAAGTTCCTGAAGGGTATAAGGGGTGTTAAGATAGCAGGCGCTGAGGTTGAGATCCGGTGGAGAGGAACGGATTCCCTGAGCCTCTCAGGTCTTCTAACAGAATTGAACAAGTTGGGCGAGTTCGTCGTGGTATTGGACGAGATCCAGCATCTGAGGCAGCCCCTCATGTCCGAGGTGAGGGATATGATAGCCTACACCTACGACAACTTGGACAATGTGACCCTCATCCTCACGGGTTCAGAGATAGGCATGCTCAGGAGATTCCTCAGGCTCGAAGATCCTTCCTCTCCCCTCTATGGGAGGTACGCCTATGAGGTCGAGGTGAAAAGGTTCGCTAGGGAGCAGTCCAAGGAGTTCTTGGTAAGGGGGTTCAGAGAAATGGGAATGGAACCTCCGATGGAGGAGGTGGAGAAGGCCGTGGAATTCTTCGACGGGATAGTAGGATGGCTCGTCATGTTCGGTAAATCCTACGCAGAGGGTAAAGGGGACTTTGAGGCCATAGCGGAAATGGCCATTGGGATGGCCGTCACCGAGTTGATGAAACTCGATCCTAGGGAGAAACTCGTCCTCAAGGCCATTGCCAGAGGGGCGAGGAGCTGGAGCCAAGTAAGGAAGCTCATAGAGGAGAAGGAAGGGGCTGTAATAGCAAAATCCTCCTTATCCAGAACAATCAAGAGGTTGGAGAGGCTAAGTCTCATCGAGAACTATGAGTTCCTAGATCCCGTTTACGAGAAGGCTGCACTGAGACTGTAGCTTCCACTCCATGATATGCGGAGCGAACCGCACTTCAACTTAAATTAGTTGGATAGCCCTTTAGGGCAATGCCAGCGAGCTCCAAGGAGTTCTTCCTATTAGCTGATGATTCTCCAGACGACGTGATCAGAAAAGCAAGCGAGATGGGCTTTAAGATAGTCGCTCTGTCCTCAGAAGCGAAGGAGAGGGTCAAAAACCTCGTAGATCCGGCGCACATCGTGAGAGTTGAGGAGTGGCCCTCCAAGGGGGAGATCACCCTAGTGAGGATAAAGGGACCCGAGGACATGTCCGTGGTCGAGGAGACTGCCTCTACGGGCAAGGTGCTCATCGATAGCAAGGGATGGAAGATAATCCCCCTAGAGAACCTGATAGCTAGTCTGGGGGGAGGCGACAGGATATATGCTATAGCTGAGACGCTGGACGAGGCCAGATCTCTGTTGGGAGTGCTGGAAGTGGGCATAAAGGGCGTTGTGATGCCACTAAAGGATCCCAGTAAGTTGGCAGATGTAAGGAGAATGTTGGAGGAGGCATCTCCCCTTCAACTGGTCGTGGCCGAGGTCACTGAGGTCAGGGAGGTCGGGATGGGGGACAGGGTGTGCGTGGACACGACATCAATCCTCTCCAAGGGCGAAGGAATGCTCGTAGGAGGATCGGCCTCCTTCTTCCTTCTGGTCCACAGCGAGAACATAGAATCCCCATTCACCTCGCCGAGGGAGTTCAGGGTGAACGCGGGAGCGGTCTCCAACTACATCTTGGTGCCCGGCGGGAAGACCAAGTACCTGTCGGAGGTCAAATCTGGAACGGAGGTGCTTGCTGTCACGAAGGACGGTAAGAGAAGGGCGGTGAGCGTCGGGAGGGCCAAGGTGGAGAGGAGGCCCCTGGTGCTGGTGAGGGCCAAGTCTCAGGACGCGGAGGGATGGGCGGTGCTGCAGCTTGCTGAAACGGTACCTCTCATGAAACCTGACGGAACCCCCATACCGGTTAGTGAGGTGAAGCCGGGAGATCAGATCCTAGCGTACGTGGAGGAGAAGAAGGCGAGGCACTTCGGGATGGCAGTGGACGAGTTCATAGAAGAGAGGTGAAGGAGGAGGGAAGGGCAAGGAGGGAGCTGACTAGAGAGCCAGCACCCGCTCAGAGCTCTATCCCGAACTTGGGAGCTATTTCCTGTCTGAAGTAGTCTATCGCGAAGACCACCGAGTTGAACTCGCTGGCGAAGATGTCCTTGTTCATCCCCGAAACGGGAATCGTCTTACTGGATCCCAGGTTGCCCTCCTCATCCACATCGTACCTTACTTCCGCGAGCGTATAGTGGGCGTTGAGCAGGGCCCTGTAGAACTCCGCACTATCCGGTACCTTCCCACTCTCCAGTATGGTGGTCCTTATGGCCACCCAGTCGTCACCCGCGAGGACGAACACCCAGTACTCGCCGTCCCCAACCTTCCAGAGGGAAGCTATGACGCCCTCCTCCTTCTGATACTTCACACCCATTCCGTTGAGGAACTCCTCTATCTGGGATTCCACTTCAATAGACAGAAGATCACCTCGATGATTCACAGTGAGCAATAATAAGTATGCCTATCCTGTCGGGAGCGATAGAGATGCTCGTGGCAGTGGGCTCGACCAATCCCGTGAAGATCGAAGCGGTTAGGAGGGCCTTCTCCTCGATATGGGAGGTCGAAGTGAGGGGCGTGGAGGTGGACAGCGGTGTCTCTCCCGAACCAGTTGGTCAGGAGGCCATAGTGGGTGCCATGAACAGGGCTAGAGGGGCGATGGCCGCTCTGAATTCGGATTTCGGCGTGGGTATAGAAGGAGGCGTCTTCCACTTGGGTGGCCGGTACTACTGCGCTGGCTTCGTCTGGGTGGAGAGGAAGGACGGCATTTACGGTACGGGCACCAGCGGGTGGTTCGAATGCCCGAAGAGGTTCACAGCAAGCCTGCTCACTGGAGTGGAGCTCGGGGATCTCATGGCGGAGATAAGCGGGAAGGCCGAGATAAAGAGGGAGGAGGGGGCGATAGGCTACTTCACCAGGGGCGTGGTGAGCAGGACAGAACTATACACCCACGGTGTGTTGATGGCCCTAGCGAAGTTCATCGCAGGTGATAGGTGGCCGGGATGATAGCATGATGGTCGTGGCTCTCTTGGGAGGGAGGAAAGATCTTCTCTATAAACCGCTGGTCAACATGCTGGCCAGCTCCGGATACAGGGTCGCTGCAGCTGTTCAGCTGAGGAAGGTCGGACTCGCTAAGGAGATGAGGGAACTGGCTGAAGCAGGGGCCGGTCTGATAGTGGCACACTCGGCCAACAGGGTGGTCCTATCGACGACGTATGTGCCAGACGCCTTGGATGAGATCAGGAGGATGGTGGGCTGCCTGGCGCCTGTGGATCCCGATGTCCTCATCCTACTCGGATTCCAGAAGTTAGTGAGAGATGATGAGAGGATTCTAAAAGCCTTAGCTGTGTGGAGCGCCAAGGAAGCCGAGTCCCTACTTGCCGAGATCGCTCCTCCAGTCGTAGGAGTGTACTCCGAGAGAAGGGACTATCCTGGGGGTTACTCCACACCGGAGGAGCTGGCAAATGCCATAGTGGAGGAGGGAATGAGGAGGAGGCTGATCCAGCCGAGAGTGAGGAAGGCCTGAGCACTGAGCAGGGGGAACTTCCTTGATGAGGAGGACCCATCTAGTCTTCGCAGCGTTCGTCCTCTATTGGGTCTCCCTGCTACTCAGGTGGAGGCTGGATCCGCTTCCATCTGCAGTCTGTCTAGTGGCGTCCCTCTTCCCGGATCTGGATTACTACCTGAGAGGTCTACCCTTGGTTGAGCACAGGAAGACCCTTCACAACGTTTGGGTCCTATCGATCACGACCTATGTGCTCCATCCATACGGGCTCTCAGTGCCTTGGCTGATAGGCTACTCCAGTCACCTGCTCTTGGATTCACTGACTAGGTCCGGCGTTGACGTGCTTCTCCTAGGCAGGAGGGTAAAAGGGCCCTTTAAGACGGGCGGGTTGGCAGACAGACTCCTATTCTACTTCATCATAGCCTTCTTCGCCGCCGTCGCCCTCGGACTATTCCCACCACTGCAAACCTTAAGTAGGTGGAGCTAGGAGGTTGGATGATAGACATGCTGGAACTCTACTTGGAGGTGACCGAGGTCAGGAAGACTCCCTCAGGAATAGTCCTCTCCCTGAGCAGGCCTCGAGGTGTGGAGGAGGTCCCACCTCCGGAGAGCGAGGAGGAGGCCATGATGTTCCAAGTCGTCAGGGCCATGGAGAAGTACATGAAGCTCCCCCTGCCCATGGGCCAGGTGCAGATGCCCACCGTCACCATAACCCTCACGATAGACGAGTACGAGACCCTCGGCAGGCCGACAGTGGGAGATATGCTGAAGCTCACCATGAAGAAAGGGGAGGTCAGGACGTTCTCCCCGGGCGGCGGCATGGAGTACTGATTTGAGGGAACCGTTTTAACGGATCACCGCCCAGTCTAATCGATGTCGATAGAGGAAGCGATAACCGTAAGTAAGAAGGGTAAGAGGGAGATAAGGACCATCGTCTCTAGAGGGAGGTTCGCTCTGATAGAGTACAGGGATCCGGTAACCAAGGAAAGAACGGAGGATAAGTACAAACTGGTCCTCTACCACGACGACGGGAGGGTAGATGAGTACTTCATAATCCCAACGAAGACACCTCACCGTCAACTCCTGATAGAGCCCAAGGAGAAGAAGGGCGTGAAGCTGAAGGTATGGAACCCCAAGACGAATCAGGTCGAGGACATGTTTCCTGACTGAAAAATAGATTAGGAGGGGGCGAGCACCTCCAGCAGCAACCAAGCGACGTCTATTATGTCCCTCATCGTGATCATACCGATGGGCTTGCCTTCCCCGTCCACCACCGGCAGGTGCTTGATGTCAGCGTCTCTCATCTTCTTCATGGCGTCGATCACCAGATCGCTGGGCGAGATGGTTATCGGGTTCTCGGTCATGAGCATGTGAATTGGAAGCCCCTTACCCACCTTGCCCTCAGCCACGGCAAACCTCAGGTCCCTGTCCGTGAATATGCCCACGAGTTTACCGTCCTTATCCACGATCATCACGCTGCTGATGTTGTTATCGTCCATCACCTTGGCGGCCTGTTCTATGGAGATCTCCCTATCCACGGTTATGGGAGGGGTGCTCATCACATCCTCCACTCTCAGAGGGAGGTGTCTCCTTCTCCTCAAGAGGGGCAATATCTCACCTCCAATAGAAGTATCACTTTGAAGGCTAAAAATCTTTTACAAGCAGAGGGCGGGATCAGGAGATGATCTCCCCCACGTTATCAGGAATTCGATAGCCCCTCAGCTCGGAGGCCGAGCTCCTCACCTCCCCTGATTTTAACTTCTCGAGGAACTCCTCTATAGAGGGCTTCTTGAGCGATCCCTTCCAAACGACGAAATCATAACTCTCCCACATGACCCTCAAGAATCCCAAACCGAAGGATTCCGCCACCTCCCTTATACCAAATCCGACGTCAGCCTCGCCCTTAACTATCTTCTTGGCCACTCCTACGTGAGTCCTTACCTGAACGTCGTATCCCTTCACGAACTTGGACGGATCGGTCTCCTCGAGACCCATCCTCCTCATCTCCATAATCAGGATCCTGTCAGCCAGCAACCTAGTGGCGGACCCGGGAGACATATTGACGTATCTCAATCCCCTCTCTATGATATCTGATACGCACGTGAGTCCCGTTTCCTTCCTGAACATGACTCCTATCTCCCTATCATAGCCTCTAAGTAATATCACCGAGTTCGAAAGCCAGAATCTACCGATGAACGGTCTGTTAAAATTGCCACTCTCGGGATCGTACAAGTGAATGCCCGCTATGTCCGCCTCGCCCGTAATCAATTTAGCTATTCCTCCGAGGGAACCGCTCCAAGTTAGATCTATTCTATCCCCCAGGGGTTCCACGACCTTCTCCAACAGGGGATCGTACCCTCCAGCTAGTATGGATTCCTTCTTGACTTCCGTCCTTCCCTCAGTCAGATTTTCCACGTACATGTTGAGGAGCTCTTTCCCCAGATCCGTCAGAGCAGCACCACCGCCCTTGGATCCACCTCGCTTCACCGATATCAACTTCTCGCCAAGCAGCTCCTCTACCCTGTTGATTCTGCTCCAAACCCAAGAGTAGGATACCCCTTGGGCTCTAGCGGCAGCGAGGAGAGACCCCTTCCTCTCGACCTCCTCCAATATCTTGGCAAGCCTCGCATCCAAGATTACATGTCCCCTGTATAACAGCATCACATCCTTGCGGACCTTTATCTCCCTCAACTTCTTTCTCAGTTCCGTTTTCATCCCTATCTGGACAGCCCCACAGAGATCCCTAATAATTCTAGTGGTGAGGATAATGATCCGGGTAAAACGCTATTCAAGCTACAAATAACCGGGCTCAGGTCTGGGAAGGGTTTTCCTCGGGGTCCAAACGTCCGAGTTTGGTGAGGAGGTCCTCGAGCCTCAGCATGGGTGGGTAGGAGGGAAAGACCGCCTTGGAAACCGAGGGAACTAGAGGAGGCCTTATCCCAACTTCACGAAGCTTCTCGATCTTCACTAACAGGTCGGCAGCCGGACCGCTCATTACCAGCTCGCCGTTCTTCAGGATGTGTACTGTATCGGAAATCTCGGCGGCCATGTCGGAGTTCTGGGAGCTTATTACCACGATTCTATCCCTCTCCCTGAAGCGCCTCACGAGCTCGAGGAGACGCTCCGTTCCTTCTGCATCTAGAGAGGACCAGGGTTCATCCAAAAGGAGGACCTCGGGATCGTGGGCGAGGAGCCCCGCTAAGATCACCTTGGCGGCCTGTCCCCTGCTCAACCTCAGTGGTGATCTGAGCGCCAGGTCCTCTATCCCGAAGAACCGGAGGGCCTCCTCGACCTTACTCTTCACCTCTCCCTCATCCATTCCCAGCTGCCTCGGTGCAAGTGCAACATCCTCCCACACAGTTGGAGCTAGGAGCTGGTCTCTAGGGTCCTGAAATAGTATGCCGCAGCGCTTCCTGAACCAGTTTCCCACGGGCTTCCCATCGAAGCTCACCTCTCCCTCGGTGGGACTCAGGAGACCCGCCATCAGGAGGAGTAGGGTGGTCTTTCCCGAGCCGTTGGGTCCTAGAACGAATGTGATCTCTCCCGGCCTGACCTCCAAGTTCACATCTCTGAGAGCAGGCGTTCCGTCTGGGTACGAGTAGCTGACGTTCCTCAGGGAGAGTATCACAGGATCCACCTCACGCACGACAGGGACATGGACAGGAGGAAGGTCACTATCAAAATGGTATCTCTCTTCACAGGGGAATTACCGGGTAAGGAGTCCCATACCCTCGATCTTCTAGCCAAGGAGATCGTGAAGGCCCTCTCCCTCCCACGGTTGAGCAGTTCAGAGGCCGCGAGCGATATGACCTCGTATCTCATAGAAGGACTTTCATCTAAGTTCCTAGACCCCTTTGCGATTATCAACCAACCAGCATTCCTCAAATAGTACGAGATCTGCCCGAGCATTATGTCTAAAGATTCGGGGAGCTGGGGGGCTATCAATGCAAGCCCCTCAAGTATGGACTTGGTGCCGAAGAGGGTCGCGGAAGCTTCTAGGACTAGGAGGCTGGACAGGACTCTGAGAGGCGTCACTAGGGGATCGAGGGACCCGGACAGGTATACCTTGGGGAGCATTATCATGGAGGTGAAGATCGCCCACACCACCGAGATCTTCAGGAACCTCGTCCACGCACGGCCAATGAGCCAAAATCCCCATAGGGTGGCTACGATGGAGAGATACACGATCTGGATTACATCAGAGGAGAACGAGGGAATTGACGCCAGAAAAACGGTTATAGGGAAGGACAGGATCGGGGAGCTGTGTACCCTGCCCCTGAGCAGTTCGAAAGAGGTTATCCAGTCTCCCAACCCCCTCATCAGATCGGTGAAGGCCTTCTCCAGCCACGTCAATCTCTTCTACCCCTCAGCAGGGCAGGCAGGAGGAGGACCCCTACGCCGACAAACCCCGATATCACGTACCCTATTACGTCCGGTACGCCCGGTACCGTGTAGTCTGGGAAGATCCCCGTCCAGATAGGTTCACTCTCGCCGAGCCCGATCAGTTCCGCGGCCACATCTAGTGGCTCGTGGTACCCCACCATCTCGGCCCCGATAACCCCGAAGATGGGGCTCACTAGGACCAATATCAGGATCAGGAGGTAAGATCTCCTCACTTACCGATCACCTCCACCCGGCTGACGATGAACCCGGTAGCTACTCCCTCCACCAGTCCCAAGAGGAGGTGCCAGGTCCCCATCACGGGAACGGTCACACTCAAAGGATAGCCGAACTGGGGGGAGAGTCCTATCTCCACTCCACACACAACGGCAGCTGCAGCTATGGCCAGCCAACCCGCGAAGAAACCAGCTAGGAATTTCTTCCCACCCGACATGCGCATTACTAGCCTGTAAATGAGGTAGCCCAGGAACACGTCCACTATGGCCATGTTGAATGTATTGGCACCCAGCGCGGTGATCCCTCCATCACCCATGAGGATGCACTGGACGAGCAGGTTCATGAACATGGCCAAGCATCCACCGAATGGGCCCAGTAAAATACCGGCAAGGGCCCCTCCCACCAGATGCGCGGAGGTCCCCCCGGGAATGGGCCAGTTCAGCATCTGAGCGGCGAAGATGCCCGCTGCCATCACCGATAAATAGTAAATGTCGCCTCCTTCCTTGAAATACTTCCTTCCCGAGTACGCAACCACAATTAGGGAAATCACGTAGAGGGACAGGGCCACCAGGGGGCTAAGGAATCCATCGGGTATGTGCAAGGCGCATCCCTCGAGCAGCTCCTGGGCTTACTCATAAGTATTACTAAACATACGTTATAGTGTTACTTTAACGTGAAGGGAACTCCTCCCTGAGCCCCCTGAGCAGCTCGTCACCACCGTACTTGGCCCATATGAGGCATGTTCCCTCCGATGAGACCATGCAGGGCCCGTAAGGCCTCTCAGGTGTACATATTTTCTTGAAGAGCGGACAATCAGTCGGTTTGGCCATTCCCAGAGTGACTTCCGCGCACCTGCACCCGGGTGGGAGGTCCTCCATCCACCTCTCCTCAGATAGCTCGGGTATACCGTACTTGAGTAGGGCATCGTACCTAGAGTAAGCATCCTTCAATTGGAGGCCGCTCTCGGGGACGAAACCTATCCCCCTCCATCCCGCATCGACCACCTCGCAGGTGGACCTCATGACCTCCTTAGCCCTCAGGTTCCCCTCCCACCTGACCACTCTCGAGTACTCGTTGACCAGCTCGGCGCGACCATCTCTTATCTGCCTCAATATCTCCAGTATGGAGAGGAGCACATCTACCGGCTCAAAACCGGACACTACAACTGGAATTCCATAGTCCTCGGCCACGAACTCCCACTCGGATGCACCAGTTATGGCCGAGACATGTCCGGGAGCTATTATCCCCCTTATCGGCGATTGGGGATAGTTCTCTAGGACGTACTTAGTTATGGGAGGGGTGAGCCTATGGACGACGATGAAGCTCAGGTTATCTGGAACATCTCCCCTGCGAATGGGACCTAACGTGGCGGGGGCCGTGGTTTCGAAACCGACGGCGAGGAAAACGGATTCCTTACCGTCTGCTGACAGCCTTATGGCATCGGCCACACTGTAAACTATTTTAACGTCAGCTCCCTCCGATTTAGCCTCCTCCAAGTTCTTAGGGGCGCCTTTAGAGCTTCCCGGTAGCCTATACACGTCTCCGAATGTGAAAACCCTCACTCCCTCCATGGCAAGCTTGACGGCGATGTCCACGTAGTATCCCGGTGTGATGCACACCGGACATCCGGGACCAGCGACGAGCTCGACATTCTCAGGCATCAGGGACCTTATTCCGTAATGAGTGATGGTCCACTCGTGAGTCCCACAGAAGTCCATTATTTTCACGTGATCGTCCAGCTCGCTAGCTATCTTGTTGATCTCACTTACGATCAATCGGGAGATCTTGGGATCCCTGTAAGGAGTGGAGACCTCCATCATCCATCACCCAATTGAGCTGCAACCTGACCCAGGGCGATCCCACCATCGCCTGGAGGTACCTTAGAGTTCAGAACGAGTTGAACGCCCTCCCTACACAGCGCATCCTCCACACCCCTGATCAGCAGGGTGTTGACGGCTGCCCCTCCAGAGACCATCACGATCTCGGAATCCACCCTATTCAAAGCCCGGAGGGCAACCTTGCCCAGAGCCCTTCCAATCAGGTAAATCGAGGTGTACGCCAGATCCCTCCTGCTCCTATCCTCGCTGTAAAGGATCCGCTTCAGGAGCTCGCTGGTGTCCACCACACCTCCCTCCACCGGGATATCCAAGTCCTGGATGAGGGATCCCCTCTCAGCGAAGGCCTCGAGTTTCATGGCCGGTTCTCCCTCATAAGTCCTCTCAAAGCAAACTCCAAGCAGAGCTGACAGGGAATCCAAGACCCTCCCAACGCTCGATATGAGCGGCGCCTTAGAACATTGTCTCAGAGCCAATTCGACCTCCACCTCCCCTCCAGGAAGTTTATCCATCAGGTGTCTCTCTTTTAGGACCTCCCGTATCTCCGATTCCGACAGAAATGTGCTCAGCATCCCTATCAGCATCCTGACCGGATACTTGGAGGCCCTGTCCCCTCCGGGCATGGGTTGGGGTCTGAGGTGCCCGACCCTCTCATATCCCTCATAGCTCGCGATGAGGACCTCGCCTCCCCAGAGCGTACCGTCATCCCCGTAACCGAGCCCATCGATCGCTATCCCCACGACCTCCTCGCCGGGCCTCACCCTCATCTCGGACATCACCGAGGTTACGTGGGCGTGGTGGTGCTGCACGAGCTTGAGCTCCGACCCATAGAGGTCGGCCCACCTCTCGGCCAACTTCCTCGTGGAGTAGCTGGGATGCATGTCCGCTACTAGTATCGCCTCCTCGGGATCGATCCCGTAAATTCCCATGAAGAACCTGAGCATCCTCTCGAGGAACTCTAGGTTCTCCAGTTCATCGGTATCTCCTATATACTGGGTGAGCACGACCTTATCGGAGAATCCCACGGCACCGCTAGTCTGTAACTCGGCCCCGAATGCTATGACAGGTCGATCCAGCTGAGAAGGAAGCCTTATCCAGGCGGGAGCGTATCCTCTCCCCCTCCTCAGCATGGTTACCCTGCCGGCCGTGAATCTTACGACGCTATCGTCCACCCTGTTAATTATACGCCTGTTGTGGTGCAGGAAGTAATCAGCTATGCCCTTCAACCGCTTCCTAGCGCATTCGATAGTGGTGCACATCGGTTTATTGTGCTCGTTACCGCTAGTCATCACCAAGATCCTATCTCTCGTGCTATTGAGCAGCATGTGATGTAGAGGCGTGTAGGGGAGCATCACTCCCACTGTCCCCAGCCCGGGGGCCACCTGTTCCGAGATGGGGCTCCCCTCTCTCTTGGAGACCAGCAAGATGGGTCTCTCCGGACTTGTGAGAATGCTCTCAGCAACCTGATCCAAGTGAAAGTGTGAGCGAGCGACACCTAGGTCGAGAGCCATGAGGGCGAAGGGCTTCTCCCTCCTCCTTTTCCTCTTCCTGAGTTCTGAAACAGTATCGTCGTCCGTGGCCAGGCAGGCGATGTGATAGCCCCCCAATCCCTTTATAGCAACTATCCCCCCCTCGTCTATGATCCTCGCAGCCTCTTCTATGGGGTCTTCAGCATCTATCCTTCCCCCTTCAGCGTCCTCAAGCCAGAGGCTTGGACCGCATTGCGGGCAGGAGATCCCTTGGGCGTGAAACCTCCTCAAGTTGGAGGGATCCTCGTACTCCTTCCTACAATCATCGCACAGCGGGAAGTCAACCATGGCGGTGTTCTGCCTATCGTAGGGCACATCCGTCATCATGGAGAACCTGGGGCCGCACCAGGCGCAGCTGTTGAAGGCATACCTGTAGTGCCTATCGGTCGGATCGTATACCTCCCTGAGGCAATGGTCGCAAACAGCTATGTCTGGGGGGATCATCGAGTAGATGTGCCTCTCCCCACCACTCGGAAGTATGCGGAAATCTGAGTACCCAGCGGGAGGGACCACCTTGAACTCCAGCTCCTCTATCTTGGCGGGAGGCGGTTTCTCGACGAATATCAGTCTGAGAAAGTCGGCAATGCTCTCATAACTGCCCTCGATGAGGATCTCTACCTCGCTCCCTCCCATGTTCCTTATATGACCCTTCAACCTCGTTTTCGTGGCGATCCTGTATATGAAAGGCCTGAAACCGACTCCCTGTACTATGCCACTCACTCTGAGCATCGCAGCAGTCCGTGAGCCCTTCGAACTCACCAAAGTGATAATCCCGGTGGAGCTAATAAACGGGACGAAGACTTTCTCATAGGATCATTCTCAAAAACATTTGAATGAATAACGCTGAAATACCTTGATCAATCTTGCGCCATATTACCGTTATATATTATATCAAAAATTTTGATTTTTTTAATTTTTTAATTTGTAGACGCGGTGAAGTAGCAAAATAGGTGAATATGAACTCCTATCCCCTAATTCACCTTTTGAGGTCTCTTTATACAATCATATTTCCAAACTTACGGCTGAACATTCAACTAAATTTATAGGTATATCAGCTCACTACTACAGTGGCGCACATGTACATGTGAGGTGTTTTTGGGATGAAGAGTAGAGAGGGAGGTTCACTAACCTCAATCTCCCTTACTAGGAGGGACTTCTTGAAACTCTCCGCAGCTGCCTCGCTTCTTTTAGCCGATTTTCAGAAACTTCAAAAGGCAGCTGCTGAGGCGCTTAAACAAGGATCCGTTAATCTAATCTGGTTCGAGTCCCAAGACTGTGCCGGGAACACTATCTCGATGATAGAGGGCAGCGCCCCCGACCTCATACAGATACTGGTCGGAGAGAACCCGGCGATAGGTCCGGGAAAGGTCAGGGTCGTGTTCCACGAGACCATAATGCCTGAGTGGGGAGAAGCAGCCATAGAGTACCTCCACAAGGCGGAGGCAGGCGAACTTGATCCCTACGTACTCGTCTTGGAGGGCTCCTTCCCGGACGAGGATGCCGCCGCAAAGACGGGGGGATGGTGGTTCGTCCTCGGAGAGGAGAATGGGCGACCTGTTACGGGGAATGAGTGGGTCAGGCGACTCCTCAAGAGGGCCGTCGCGGTGGTCGCCGTCGGTAGCTGCGCGTGTTACGGGGGCATAGTCGCTAGCCAGGTGTTGGACAAGACCGGCTACTCGGCCGATGGATGGAGCCCCACGGGAGCTTTCGGCTTCTTTGATGACCCTCTGAGAGGGATAAAGGGAGTAGTGAGCAGGTGGCCCGAAGCGAAGCCATTCCTGAACTTCATCCAGGGTAAGGGCAAGTTGGAGGTATCTCCAACTGGAGAGGCGAGGCCAGCTGTAGCCATCCCCGGATGCCCAGCGAACGGCAACGCCATACTTAGGGTGCTGGGACACCTGATACTCGCGGTTGACGGCCTGCTACCCTTACCTGAACTGGACGAGTACTGGAGGCCCGTGTACATATTCGGCAGGACCACGCACGAGCAATGTCCGAGAGCCGGCTTCTACGCTGCTGGGGACTTCAGGGATAATCCGGGAGACAATGATTTCAAGTGCCTCTTCCAGGTGGGATGCAAGGGGCCGGTGAGCAACTGCCCGTGGAACAGGGTGGGATGGATAGACGGGATAGGTGGTCCCACCAGAACGGGAGGCGTCTGCATCGGGTGCACCATGCCCGGATTCCCTGACAGGTTCGAGCCCTTCTACAAGCCGTTACAGGCCCCTGCTATGCCCGACACGGCAACCCTGGCTGGCATAACCGCTGGTGCTGCTGCAGTGGGACTCGCTGCTGGCTACATAATGAGTGAACCGGCTAGAAAGGGTGGAAAGAAGGAGGAAGGAGAGGGAGGTGATTAGATGGGGGAGAGGACCATATTCATAGACCCCATCACTAGGATTGAGGGTCATCTAGGTTTGAATGCCGTGGTTGACACGGCTACCAAGGTGGTGAAGGAAGCCTGGGCCTTCTCCGCGATGTTCAGGGGATTCGAGGTCTTCCTCAGGGGTAGGGAACCGCCGGACGCGGTCCACCTCACCAGCAGGATATGCGGGGTCTGCGCGGCTTCCCACGCCAACGCCTCGGTAAGGGCCAACGACATGGCGTTAGGTGCGGTGCCCAAGCCCTTCGGTGTGGTGATCAGGAACCTCGCTTGGGCCGCCACCGACCACATGTACGACCACCCGACTCACCTGAACATACTGGCAGGTCCCGACTACAGCGGGATGATAGTCTCCAAGCTGACGCCCTCCGTTTACGAGGAGGCCAAGGCCACGAAGGCCGAGAACTCGGACATACACGGTTTCTCCACCGTGGCCGACCTGCTGGACGGTCTGAATCCCCTCCAAGGGAAGATCTACATCTTAGCGTTGAAGATGCAGAGGATCGCCAGGCACGCTGGAGTGCTGTTCTACGGCACCCACCCGCACCCCAGAACACTGATCCCTGGAGGCATTGGGGCCACCGTAACTACCGAGAACCTGATCGAGTACTCTTACCGACTAACCAAGCTCACGGCGTGGGTCAAGATGGTGGTCGCCGTCTGGGAGGACATAGCGAACTTCTACAACTCCATAGGGTACGAGAAACAGGGAATGACCTATGAGAAACCAAACTTGCTCAGCGTCGGCATATTCGAGGATCCAGAGGTCTACTCGTCGCTGGGAGAGAGCCCGGACGAGATATACGCGAACATAGACGAGGCCGGAAGGAAGAGGTTCATAAAACCGGGTCTCATACTCGACGGCGAACTGGTCACGGACAAGCTGACCGACATGAACCTGGGCACGATCGAGCTGGTTGATAGGGGCTTCTACAAGGACTGGGACACGACCTTCGTGGACAGGGATCCTATGGGCAATCCCGTCGTTTGGGGTAACGCCGAACTAGCTAAGTACCACCCGTGGAACAAGACCACGATCCCCAACCCGCAGGCTCAGGACTGGCAGTCCAAGTACACCTGGACCGGGACGGTCAGGTTCGTCTGGAAGGGGAAGATATACCCGATAGAGGTAGGTCCGATAGCTAGGATGTGGGCTCACGCCCTCCAAAGCGGTGGAAAGGTAAAGATAGAGCTCCCGCGCACGAACGGTGTTCTCGAACTGCCCTCCGGCACTTGGGACGCGATAACCTTCGAGTGGAACATACCCAAGGTCGGCGCCTCCACGACCATAGAGAGGATGAGGGCAAGGGCCTACAACGTCGCCCTCGATGTTGCAGCGGCATGGAACAACCTCCTGATGGGCCTAGAACTTGTGAAAGCCGGCAAGACCGAGACCTCAAGGCCTTGGAAGAAGCCATCGTTCTCCGTGGCCTTCGGATTCGACGAGGCGCCTAGGGGAAGCGTGAGGCACTGGATGGTCGTGGAGAACTACAGGATAAAGAACTACCAGATACACGCTCCCACTACCGCGAACCTCTCACCCAAGGGCAGGTGGGGCAAGACCGGACCCTACGAGGAGTCGGTGATAGGCACCGCCATAACCGAGGAGGTGCCTGAGGATCAATGGACCGGACTCGATCTGGTCAGGGCCATAAGGAGCTTCGATCCGTGCATAGCGTGCTCAGTGCATGTGTTCGTGGGAAACAGGAGAATAGAGAAGCTCATCACCCCCGTTTGCGGTGTATGAGGGGGTTGGAATGGGGCTCTACGAGTTCGCGGTCTATGACATGTTCGTGCCGACCATAGCGATCTTTACGTTCGGCATGATCTACAGGCTGTCCCGATATCTGTTCCTCTACAAGAGAACGGCTCAACCGGTGTGGAGGAAGACCTCCATCTTCCATAAGATCTACCTGCTCATAGACGCCTTCGTACACGCGATAGTGGCCGCGATAAAGAGGTCCAAGGTGACCTTCGTCTCCGGGATCTTCCTCCTGCACTTCTTGGGGGTCATTCCAGTCCTCTTCCTGCTCTCCCACCACATAGTCTGGTGGTCCTACTACTTCCCGCCGTACAGCATCCTGAGTCCCCTCGCGATACCCACGAGCGCGACCTCCTCTG